>OJGO01000045.1_pt1 | contig 91239 bp, 55 predicted proteins | sample 1594871 | NCBI WGS metagenome assembly OJGO01 (sample SAMN05416798, study PRJEB24817) | seawater metagenome | isolation source: Sea water | place: Canada:Atlantic | collected 2013-07 | reverse complement strand
CATTAGTTTCATCACTATATGTTGCAAAAACTTGATACTGTACATCTACGCCAAGCGCTACGGTATTCACTTCTGAATAGAGTTGAATTTCAACGACCTCCGCTGGTGTAATCGTTATTTCGATAATACCCGTAACAAATTCACCTTCGGCGTTTTGCGCACCATTATAAAGCGCTTTAATTGTTGTTGTACCTTCACCTACGCCAGTGACTACGCCAAAAATATCAACAGTAGCAATGCTTTCATCATCACTAGACCATGTTGAACTTGTACTCGAAGCGCTGCGTGGTTCTCCTTCCGAAAATATTGCCACGCCCTCTACAAGTTGGCTAACACCAACGGCAAAAGAAGTCTGAGTTGCATTAAGCTCAACATCGGTGACATACACAGAAGCTGGAGGTTCACCACTACTACTGTCACTTCCACAGGCTGTGATGAAACTTAACAGAGTGATTAAGAGAAGTCCTCTCAATTGTTGAATAGAGTTAAACATGAAACATTGCTTCCTTGTAAGTTGTTTTATGAAATATCGAATTTATCTTTATTAACACTTTATAGAGTTTTATAAGTATTCTTTTAGGGATAAGTTTGATACATAGAGATAAATTATATCAATCATATATAAGCTTAAGTATGCAGTTTCCGAAATTTTGAGTTGTTTATTTATTTTTAAATAGCTAAAAAATAGCTTGGATAAACGGCGAAGGGAATGAGTTGTTACGATTTACGCAGAATTTAAATAACGGTAGTAACAAATAGACTTGTACATAACCTGAAGGTTGTAGAAGATGCTGGCAGTACGAGCGAACTTTACCCTTAACTTTAAAATCATGTTCCTGAAAAGGGGCCATATCTACTGCAGTTCCCTTTCGTGAGTAGTTTATTTTCGATGTTATAATAGCCAGTCAAATGAGCGACATTTAAATTTGATTTAAGTAGGCAGAGGCTCCAAGTAAACCGGGCTGCTTTTCTTTAATAATGTATGTCGGTGCTTGTTTAGTTAATGTAGATAGACGTCCTTTAGCTTCAAAACGCAATCTAAAATCACTTTGCTCAATAAATTCTATAAATTTTGGTACTATGCCGCCAGCAATATAAACACCGCCTAAGCTGTTCATTGTTAGTGCTAAATTTCCAGCAAAAGAGCCAAGCACACGACAAAAAATTGATAGGGACTGATAACAAACAGAACAAGATTCATCTATTGCACGCGAGCTTATATCCTCAGCAGCCAGATGTTCAACCAGAGCATTAGTGTTATTTTGATGATTTTTCGTAGCGATTAATGCTTGGTAAATTTGCTCTAAACCATAACCTGACAGTAATTGTTCATAAGAGACTCTTTTCTTTATTGTTTGCAAGTAGTGCAATATTTTCATTTCTAGCTCATCAACTGGAGCGAAGTCACTGTGACCTCCCTCGCCTGACAAGCAATGCCATTTATCTTTAACTGCGATTAATGTTGCCACTCCTAAACCAGTACCGGGACCGCATACAGAGATAGCTTTCCCTACCGTAGGTTCGCAATTACCAATTTGTTGTTTCTGCTCTTCATTAAGAAAAGGAATTGCCATCGCTATCGCTGAGAAGTCATTAATAAAATATAAACTATTTAATTCTAGCTGCTCTTTAAGCTGCTTTTGCGAGATCTTCCACGGTAAATTTGTCATTGATATAATGTCGTGATCTACTGGTGCTGCTATGGCTAAGCAAGCATTTGCATAAGTACCGTGTATTTCCTTTTCAGTTAAATACTGATTGATAACTTCAAATAAACTTTTAAACTTAGCACACTGAAAGGTTTCAATATTGGTAATATTATTGCTGGTATCGGTAAGTGCTAATCTAATATTTGTGCCACCAATATCAGCTACTAAATTTAATTTTTTATTCATGTAATCTCTTTAAATGACAATTTTATCGATATATTAACTTTAATTAATTCTGGTTTTTAAGACGCTTCTAGATGGGGTTTCCTTAAATCTTGTCGGTAGGCATTTCTAAAATCACTTGGGGTTAATCCTTTAATTTCTTGAAAACGTCGATTAAAATTCGAAATATTTTGATAGCCACACATATAAGCAATTTGTGTCACATCAAAATTTTCTCGTATTAGTAACCGACAGGCTTCATTAATTCTTAAATTGTTAACAAATTTGACAAAAGTTAAACCCGTGTACTTTTTAAAAAAGCGACTAAATCCCTGAGTTGTAAGCCCTACTTTATTGGCTATTTCTGTTTGGTTAATATCTTCACCAAGATTGGTTCTTACATAGCAATATATATTTTCTATCCGCCTTAAATTCGTATTATTAATATCCGAATGTAAGTCATATTCAGGTGTCGTAAGCACTTTTGCATCATCAGAGCTTGCTATTTGATCAAGAACTTTAACCAGTGAAAGCAATCTGTCCATACTTTGCTGCTGATACAAAAATTCTAATTGTTTAGCAATTTTCTCTGCGGTTTCCCCTGTGATTTCCAACCCCTTACTCGCATTAGCCAACAAACGACTGATCAAACCTGCTTCAGGTAACTGTAAAAAGCCCTCGCCTAGACAACTGGCTTTGAACTGGATAACCATTATTTCCGAGTCGCTACTTAAATCTGAACCATTACTTTGCCAACAATGAGGCACGTTTGGACCAATCAGCACCATATCCCCGGGTAAATAGGTATCTACACTGTCCCCAACAAACCGTGTGCCAGAACCACTAATATTCCAAATAAGTTCATATTCAGGATGGAAGTGCCAACTATGGTCTTCATTTAAATCGCGGCACTTAACTCTAAAGCAACAAAATGAACTGCCTTCATTGGTTTGAACATTTTCAAAAGTAGGTTCCATAAATAACTCCCAAGTAAGTACTAAAACTTTTTATAGCTTCTATTCACTCTGTGTTAACAGTCTAGTAATTAAAGCTTAAACCTACCTGAAGAGTCTGTTTCAGGTAGGTTTAAGCTTTGAAATGGTAATCTAGTAGCTCAAACTATTTTTAGGGAATTACTTACACCCATGACAGTTCAACAAAAGAAACAAAGTTCAGGTTACATCACACTGTTAACATTAGTAGCAGCTTTAGGTGGCATGCTATTTGGTTGGGATACAGCGGTTATATCTGGCACGGTAAGTTCACTCGATGGCTATTTCATAGCTCCTTTGGGCTTAGGTGAATATGAAGCAAATTCATTATTAGGTACTTTAGTATCAAGCGCATTGATAGGTTGCATAATAGGTGGTGCAATAGCAGGAAAACTTAGCCAAAAATTTGGCCGAAAGAAAATGCTCATCGTCAGCGCAGCATTGTTTTTCTTGTCGGCACTTGGCTCTGCCTTTCCAGAAATAGGTTTTTATACGGTTACTGGAGAAAATGCTAATCAAGCCTTACCTCAATTTATCTTTTATCGTATTTTAGGCGGTGTTGGTGTGGGAATGGCTTCAATGTTATCTCCACTATATATTGCCGAAATTGCCCCTGCAAAAATTCGTGGCCGACTGGTATCTTTCAACCAAATGGCTATTGTCACCGGTATTATTATTGTTTATTTCGTTAATTACCTTATAGCGTTACAAGGTGATGATACTTGGATTCAAACATTAGGCTGGCGCTATATGTTTGCTTCAGAAATGATACCTGCAGCAATATTTTTTGGTTTACTTTTCACTGTACCTGAAAGCCCTCGTTGGCATGCACTTCAAGGCCATGATGAACTTGCTAAAGAAACATTAACGAAACTTCATGGTAAAGAAGAGGCTCAAGTAGAATTTAAACAAATTCAAGACTCATTAAGCCACCATGGCTCAAGTAAGTTATTTTCATACGGCGTGTTTGTCGTTGTTATAGGCATATTGCTTTCGGTATTCCAACAGGTTATTGGTATTAACGCTGTACTCTATTACGCACCTGAAATTTTTAAAGACATGGGCTCGGGTACTAATGCTGCAATGTTGCAAACAATCATCGTCGGCGCAACAAATGTTGTGTTCACTTTAGTTGCAATATTCACGGTTGATCGCTATGGGCGAAAACCATTGATGATTTTTGGTGGCTTAGGTATGTCAGTAGCTATGATGTCTTTAGGCTTTAGTTTCTATAATGATGCGATGGGAATAACCGTTCTAATTGCTATGTTAGCTTACGTGGCTTGTTTTTCACTATCTTGGGGGCCAGTCTGCTGGGTACTATTATCAGAAATATTTCCTAATAAAATACGCAGTATGGCATTATCCCTCGCAGTTGCTGCACAGTGGGTCACAAACTACCTTGTATCATGGAGTTTCCCATTGATGAATAACAATACCTATCTAGTTGAACAATTTAATCACGGTTTCACTTATTGGATATATGGTGCTATGGGGTTATTGGCAGCTTTCTTTGTTTGGAAATTTGTTCCTGAAACAAAGGGTAAATCGTTAGAAGAAATGGAAAGTTTGTGGGATGAATCGCCACAGGATGATTCTGAAAAGCTCACTAATCAACCTGTAAGTTAATATTATTCATTCCAATGCATTTTATAAAAAGAGCTTCGGCTCTTTTTTTTTATTTATAATTTCAGGTAACGTTAATAATCCCATGTGATGATTGATTATCATTCAGAACATAGGCTATCACATGTATAAAATTATCAGCGGAATAGCAATTGCTATAATAGGAATTTCCATATATTTCTTCTTTAGCGGGGAAAAACAACTCAAACCTGAAAAAGCCTTTTTAGCTAATTCGAGAGTAATTCAACCACTAAATAATAATTGGCAATTTATAAAATCAGCACCTGCAGATGCGCATAGTTTAGCGCAAAATCAGTGGAAAAGTGTCAACCTTCCCCACACTTGGAATGCTAAAGATGGACAAGATGGCGGCGGTGATTATTATCGTGGTACTGGTACATATAAGCACACATTCAAGCTAGACAAGAAGTTTAAAGATAAAAAAATATATCTCCATTTTGATGGTGCAACAACTACTGCTCGCGTTTATGTTAACGGAGTAAATGTAGGGGCGCATAAAGGTAATTATGCCGCCTTTAGATTTGATATCACTGAACAAATAAAACTAGATCAAGAAAATATACTCGTAGTTACTGTTAATAATGAAGTGGACGAAAACGTAGCGCCACTTTCTGCTGATTTTACCTTTTTTGGTGGTTTGTACCGTAAAGTTCGTTTAATTGGTAGTGCAAAAATTCACCTTGATAACTTAAATTATGCGTCTAGTGGTGTATTTTGGCAGCAAACTGATGTTTCAAATGCTCGCGCAAATCTCGATGTTAAAACGATATTATTCAATGAAGAAAATCAGAGTGAAACTATTAAGGTAATAAGCCAATTACGCGATAAAAATAACAAAATAGTTGTCAAATCAGAGAAAACGATAACATTAAAACCTCAACAGTCAATTCCCTATACTGATTCACTTTCTGTTGAAAATCCCGAATTATGGCATGGTTTAGATAATCCTTATTTGTATCGCGCAGAACTATTACTCACAAAAAATGAGCAATTAGTTGATCAAATTAGCCATGACATTGGTTTACGCTATTTTCATGTAGATAAGGATAAAGGCTTTATATTAAATGACAAACCATATCCACTCTATGGTATTAATCGTATGGCTGACTTCCCGAAAAAAGGCTCCGCAATCCATAAAGAAGATCATGAACGTGACATTCAACTTATTCTAGAGCTCGGGGCAACGGGTGTGCGTTTGGGTCATCAGCAAAGAGATGAATATGTTTATCAACGCGCAGACGAAACAGGGTTAGTTATTTGGGCAGAAGTCCCTTTAATTAATCGCATTAACACCAATCAAGCTTTTACTGACAATGTAAAACAGCAAGCCTTAGAGTTGGTTAGACAAAACTATAATCATAGTTCTATTATGTTTTGGGGGTTATTTAATGAGATAACCTTAAAACCAGGACCTGATCCAAGACCATTGGTGAAAGAACTAAATGATCTTGTAAAAAAAGAAGACCCATATAGGCTTACAACCGCAGCTGTTGCAGCTTCTGGTGATAAAGCCTTGCAAGATCCCTTAGCTACGACAACAGATATAACGTCTTTTAACCGTTATTACGGCTGGTATTATGGTAGTTTTAATGATTTCACCCATTTCATGGATAAATCTCGTGAAGACTACCCTAACCTACCAATCGCTTTGAGTGAGTTTGGTGCTGGTGCGAGCACTATTATTCACACTGACAAACCTGTCATGCAGGATCATAGTGAAGAATACCAAGCTATATTTCATGAAAACTACTGGGAAACCCTAAAAAACCGACCATACGTTTGGGGCAAGTTTTTATGGGTACTTGCAGATTTTGCTGTTGATAACCGTGATGAAGGTGACACACCAGGTCGTAATGATAAAGGGTTAGTCACTTTTGACAGAAAAATTAAAAAAGATGCTTTCTTCTGGTATAAAGCAAACTGGTCAAAAGATGCAGTTACCCATATAACAGGTCGTCGTTTTAAAACACGCACTCAAGCTCAAATAGACGTTAAAGTTTATAGTAATCAAGATGAACTTAGTTTGATAGTGAATGGTAATACTATTAGTAAGAAATTCCTTAAGAAGGATAAAAAAACAACTTGGAAAAATGTGCCTTTGATACTAGGTAATAATACTATTGAAGTAGCAACGCGCGATGGCAAGACTGTTGATGTCATTGAATTAGAACGCATTAATAGTAGCGATACTCAGATTACTTCTTCTTTGTTAGGCATAGATAGTGAACGAGGTAAAATATACAACCTGCCTGACGGCTTAACTTTCTCGCAACTTAGCGACGTTCTAAATTTTCCACAAGACAGTAAAGTTTCATTAATTAATAGCCAACTTTCTTTACCCCTTAGCAACGGCAGTATTATTGAAGTGCTCGCACAAGATGGCTTAACTAAACAAAACTATGAATTTGTAAGTGACGCAATATCAGTGTTCAAACAAACATCGGCGAGTGCTGAAATTGCCGCAAATCTGTCTATTGGTCCAATAGATATACCAATTATGAGTGCAGCAAAAGCCAACGACGGAATAATTACCGGTATGATTGATGACATGGATGACGTTAATATTTGGAATGCAATGGGCAAAGGCCCACATTGGTGGAAAGTAGACTTAGCCGCTGAGTTTTATGTTGATCACATAGAAATTGTTTGGCCACAACATATTGAGATGATTGAGCCGGGTGCTATGTCATACAGTATTGAAATAGCCAAAGATTTTGAACAAACATTTGATAACTTCTCAGAAAGCTATCAACTCGCAGTAGATAAAACTAACAACACTGTTATTGGAACCACTACCGATAAATTAAAGCGTGAAGCTCGATTTGTCAGAGTACGTATACATAATACCAAGACCTTTGCCGATGCCCCTGTTGTTGGTAAATATCCAATCTATGGCGCTGAAGAAATATCCGTTATCGGCGGCTTACTTAAATCAAAATCAATTAAAATAGACTATAAAAATAAAACCATTTTTAAAGAGGGACTTAATACCGTAGCGGAAGTTTTTCATCACATTAAGCCAATTAGTCAGGGGGAAATAACCGTCGTTAATGGGGAAAACAAGCCATTACCTGAACAAGATATTATTGATACTAACAGCTACATTATTGTTAAGAGTAGAACCAACAATCTAGTTGAACGATATTCTCTTCAGTAATGAGTACTAACTAAACCTTTTTCATTCATTTTCTTTTCTTCAACAGAAAGGAAAATGGATGAATTGGTCATCGCTATGTTTAAACTACAACCTCTTATTTTATTTACTTTGTACTGTATAGCTATTTTTCCTAAATACTCTTATGCAACAAAACCTACACTCTCTCTTGCAGTAACAGAATCAATTGATTTAACTGTTGATTTTACCGCCTATTGTCTGTTTAAAACTACATTTAATAATATGGGGTTTATAATAAAACAAGTCAAAATGCCGAGTATTAGAACACTGACTGAGGCCCAAAATGGCACTGTAGCAATAGCTTTGACAGGAAAGACTCACTTTAAAACAGATAGCAAATCAAAAACTATTCCACAGGATATGACAATAACTTCTACTGCGTATAACACAATGAATATCTCTGTATTCTCATTAAAAAACAGCAAGGTAGAAATGAATAATGATGATTGGCATACTCGACATATTATTGGTGTTGAAAGGAGTTCTTATACCCACAATACAAGTCAGCATCATGTAACAAAAGTTAATAATTATTATTTCTATCTTGATGCACTATCTGCGTTTAAAGCATTAGTTAAAAATAGAATAGACATCGTCATATCACCTGAGCTTGACTTTAATTCCGCCAAACTAAATTTAAAGTTAACCGATGAAGTTAAGCGCATAGGTATTTTAGGTACGGCCAGTTTATATTTAGGCTTTTCTCATAAATATTTTGGTGAGAAAGAAGCGAAAAACCTAGTAAAACAGTATGACATTCAACGAAAAAACCTCACTTACAATGAAATAAAACAATGTAATAAAAGTAAAGTAGATATGAAATGAAACAAGTACCCATTGTGCACTACAATATAAGCATTGTTCGACTTACAAACCAATAAACACCAATACCACTTAACATTGAGGACATCACTTGTAAGCAAAGTTTTCGATGCAATGGCGCGATTTTAAATATCAGATAGAGAATCCCGCTACTTAACGCTACAAAGCACAATTGACCGAGTTCAACACCTATATTAAACGCAATTAAGCCTGTAATAATGTCAGCTTTAGGTAAACCTATTTGGGTTAAAACACTGGCAAAGCCGAAGCCATGAATCATACCAAACAGCAGTGTTACCAAAAACCTCCAATGCAAAGCATTACCGTTACTTTTTGCAGCATATTTTAACTCTATTAATCTTATATAGCAGGCATAAAATAGCATTAAGCCAAATAAGGCAATAACAAGAGACGTTTGCTCTTGTTTTAGTAATACAAGACTAAAAAGTAAAAGCAGCCCAGCACAAATAATCCTATAAGTGTTACTGCCCAGTATAATAATATTTTCAATGGCAATTAGAACGATTGAAAAAGCAATTAATGCTTCAACCCATAAGATATTGGGCTGCACTATTTTAAGTGCCATTAAAGATAAAGTAATACTGTGCCCAATAGTAAAACCAGTAATTAACAATAAAACTGATTTAGGCTTTGAAATAAGAATGAACATGGCAAGTAAAAAGGCTAAGTGGTCCATACCTATTAAAATATGTTCGTATCCTAAGAGTAAATAACTAACAAACACTGAGGCATCTGAAACATGACTGCCCTTGCCGATTTCATTAGAAGCGTCAGCTATGCTAGTCCATGAAAAATTAGGCGTTCTCATAGTTAGCATTTTGTTTGTTATAAACTTGTCGGCAATTTTAAACTTTAAAAAATGAATGTGCTGGGGAGAATCACTAAAAAACTGTCCTAAATTTACTTGAATGTTAGAGATATTTTCACTGCACTGATGAGTCAAGCTTATACGTTGAAAGCTCGCGGTTGAAGGCAGTGATTTTTTATCAGCAACAAAACAGTTATTTTCAGCAATATTTACATTGATGTTTTCACTTAAAAAATCGATTAAGGCCTGTTCTCCTAGCAAGCTACTCTTTCTAGCAAGTAGTGATTTACTATCAACTTTATTAATTGCAAAAACCATGGTTATTGACTTGCCGTTCAGCTGCCAAGTAGCACTTGAACGCGCTTGGTTATCAGCATAACTGGTGTCAGAGTATAAAAAAATCAGAAACCCAAAGAATAAGATCAAACCTTTAAAGATAATTTTCATTGTACCGCCATCTTCGCGGTATCATTGGCTTGTTTCTCTACACCATGAAAATACGTTTCATTAATTTCTATAGCGGAATCAGCTTTCAATTGTTGAATATAATCTCGTAATTCGGTTAATTGTCGGCGTTTATTGTATTCTTTAAGAACTTCATCTTTTCGGTTTTTAAACGTAAAACCTTTTGAGGACTCACGTTTAATTGATACTAGAATGTGATAACTACCCACACTCATTATTGGCTGGCTGATTTCATTTTCCATCTGAGACATAACCACATCGGTAAGTGTTTTACCTAATAAGTGATGTAACTCTTTTCTTGATATAGCTAAATTAGGCAAGGTTGATATTTCTTTATCAGCCAACATTGTTTTCACAACGTTAACATCATCCCCTTGACTTAACTGTATATAAGCAGCTTTTGCTCTTTGGAAAGCGCGACCTTCTTGACTACAATACTTATCAATACAAGTAAACTTAAGGCGTTGTACCTGAACTTTATCTGCAGGAATAAAAAAGGATCTGTTTTCCTCAAAAAACGTCTCTAAAGTATCTAATTCAATCTTTTTACTTAAGCTATCCCTTGCCTGCCATTCAACTAACGAAGCTGCTAACATTTTTCTTAGCCTAGCATCAGTTAATCCTAATCCTAAAGCCAAAGCATGTTGAGCAAGTAAGTATTCTTCAATCATCGCATCAAGTAACTTTTGTTCTTGTCCTGGTTTATTTAATGTTCCTGCAGGTAATATCTCTGTTATTTTATTTTTAAGGGCCTCATATTCCTCTTGTTTGATGGTAAAACCATTAATATTAGCAATCCCTTCAACAGGTTGTTCCGATGTTAATAATGCGGGAAGCAAACCAAATGCAGCAAATACTAATCCAACTAAAGCGGAAAATGCTAATAACCACTCTCCCCTTTTATTGCTTAATTGGTTAGTTTCTCCCTTTGGAGAAGGCGGTCTAAATATTACAGGTTTAGAAATAGCCATTGTTAAGGTTTATCGCTAAGAGCGTCATTGGTTTCTTTAACGTTACCAATATTCGTATCACTTTTTACATCAATGAAGATGGGAGATGACCATGCCCGCTCTTCGGCCATATCTAAACAATCTTGATCACGTTCAGCCGCATGCGGTCCCGAACAATAGTTCACCTTGGTACAATTTCCTTCATCATCAAGTTCACAATGGAAAGGGTCACCATTCACAGCTAAGCTAGGTGCTTGAATTGCACGTACATAATAAAGTACTTCACGTTGATTACTTTCAAACTCTTTATCTTCAAACTCGACAACACAACCGTCGTCATTGTCTGGACAGGTAAAGGTTTTCCAAGGGTCTTCAATTAATCCGCTTATCGATTCACTTTCCGCTTGTTGAGGGTGAATTCGAATCACTTCAATTCGGCTTATTTTTTTACGTGTGTCAGCGGGGTTATAACATTCGCCACCACATAAGCTGTTTATACCCTCTATGCCTAAGGCGTCTTTAGCATAGTCCGGACAACCTGGGATTTGCTCAAAAGCGCCAAGTGCTTTTACCTGAAACTTAGGTGCTTGTTGCATGCTTACCTCAGAGCCCATAGCAACTTTCCCGTCAGGACTATTTACTAAATCAAACCACAACATAATTCGGTCACCAGAAGTGCCATATACATTACGATTATGAAGTGCTTGCCATACTGCATCTCTATTACGTCCTTTACTATGAGCAGCAACTAACCCACCACTATAATAAAAGCTACCTTCGCGCTTGGAGGTAAAAGAGCGCAATAGTTGGTTTTTAACCACACCAACATCTTTTGAATCAGTAATCATTAAGCGATTACCTTCTTTGAATCCATTACCTGCTCGCGCTTTATGATTATCACTCGAACCTATAAGACCAAAGCGAAAACGTGTTGGTTTTTCTATGGCTTTTTCTCTTGATTGTTCATTTGCTGTATCTTCTTCATCAACTTTAGATCTAGCTTCTAGTGTAGACTTATCAATCTCGCCATTAACCGTATAAGCATATTGCGCACTTTGCTTAGCTCTGTAATTAACAGAAGGCATAAAAGTTTGTAATTGACCACATTGTCCCCAATCATTCATATCTTTGCCGCCAATATCTTCTATAGACACTTTTTTATTGTTGGCATACATGTTGGCAACATGGAGTGTAGTCATCAGTTGATTCAGGGCATGTCACTGCCCCCGAAGAGTCTTTAATAAAATCTTTCATTTCTACAAAACGCTCAGAGCTGCCATGACCAGAATATACTTCAAGCAATCGCTGGCGATTTGGATCATGCTCGGTTAACTGATTTTTTAAATCTGAACCTTCAGGGTTTGTTGTGCCCCAAGATAAACCATGAGGGATAATCAGGTTATCAAAACCCCATTGGTCTAACTTCTCATACAGCTCTGTCGGCGTATAGGCAACTTCTTGGCAGTCGAGGGGCAAGTCTTTTACATCTACGTCTGTTTGACAAGTAGGAACGGCTGAAGCTGCTGTAACGTAAGCATTAAAGTCTGCATATTCTTGAGACTGACCTAATTGCAAATAACCCCGCATTGCTTGGGGAAAGTTAGATACAAATGAATTCTCGTGTGCTGCAATAGGACGAGTAGGTATTCTGCCTTGTTTATATTCTCGTAAAATTACGTTCTTATGTCCATAATGTGAGTTCACATCATCACTACGTTGACTCCATTCCCAACCTAAAAATGATACTAAGTCTGGACGTTCAGGATCCGTTGCAGCATTACAAGCATCAATCGCTTCAACAGTATTCCTCCAAGTGGTAGGAGTAAGGTCTTCAGAATGGTCATTTATGCTCCAAAAATCTATTGCCGAGCAATAACGGGCATAATTACATGCATCTGCTGGCGTGGTACCACCAAACCCTGACAACGCAGGTAAATTAAATAATGCAGCATCTGCGGAGTAATCGGTATGCACATGTAAATCACCGAATAATATCTCTGTTTCAGGAGCTTTTTTGGAAATTGTTCTACTGATAGGGACCACAGGATTTATTGGTTCAATTTGTAAATTACCATCTTTACCAGCACCCAAATCATGTAGATAGGCAAACAAAGCAGTAACAACAGATAATAGTAACAGGAGGAGTAAGCCGATTTTTTTCAGCATTTTTACCCCTTATAATAGATTAATTTAATATGACGATAAATTACTATATATAAGCGAGATTAAATAAAGCTGAAGTGCAAATTAGTAATAAGAAACATAACCAAAAAAAACCTGTCAGGCTAAGTGACAGGTTTTGTAGTTGTTAACACAAGTCGAACACTTACTTGAGTTTATTGTTGGTATGACAAACCATGACCAAAATTAAATAATGGATCGACTGAGTCATAAGGCACATCTTCAAACTGTGCTTCAACGGCCGCCATTGAACGTGGCATTTCAAACGGTAATTTACCTGTTGGATTAAAGTCACCAAATAGTACATCTAGCATGGCTTCATCGGTAGCTCCAAATTCAGCTAAAATACCAACCGCATTCTCAGCAATTTCTGGAATAACTGATGGACGTTCTAAATAAATAACCACAACCGTAGGTTTAGTGGCCATAACGTTATTGATATGGGCAAGCTCTTCACCTTTAAAGTCCAAGTCGCCTTGGTTCAAAATGGTTTCAATGATATTTTCGCCAAACCCTAAATCGGTTCTTGGCGCGCGGTGTGGCGCTTTAACATGTAAAATTGCAACATCAGCATCATCTAAATTATCTACCACTTGTGCATATTTTTCAGTTGATTCTTTGCTAAGCCCTTCAATATAAACTTTAATATTTTTAGCTAGTGGCAAAGAATATTCTGGCGTTTCATTAACGGTGGTATTCTCTTGGTTTTTAAGCAGCACTAAAGACTTACGCTGAGCTAATGCACCGGCTTTCATAAACTCATCTGTACCCGTTATCTTTTCAGCCATTTCCATATCAACATACGGATTATCAAATAAACCTAAACGAAATTTATCTTTTAAAATACGGCGAATAGAGGTATTAATGCGCCCTTCAGATACCTGCCCTGACTCTACTAAATCAACAATAAAACCAGGAAGCTCTTCACCACCAAATTGGTCAACACCTGCATCAAGTGCCTTTTTAAAACGATCCGACTCAGATAAACCTTCTAAACCCCAAGCTCTTGCGCGCATGGCAACAATAGGTCCCATACCTTTTGAGGTCACAATACCCCAGTCTGTACAAACCACGCCATCAAAACCAAAATCACCACGAAGCATATCGGTAATAATTTCTTTGTTGTAGCTCATTGCAACATCTTCTGATGTTTGCCCATTAGGAATACCGTAATATGGCATTACTTGTGCTGCACCAACATCAAACGCCGCTTGGAAAGGTTTTAAATGATAATCAAAATTATCCCCTGGGTAAGCTTGTTCAGCGCCATAAAATTGATGGGCATCTAAACCATCACGTTGTGGGCCGCCACCAGGAAAATGTTTAACCATAGTTAATACACTTGATTTGCCAATGTTAGCACCTTGGAAGCCTTTAATATAACCAGCAACCAATTTAGACGATAATTCAGCTTCTTCACCAAAAGTACCAATAGAACGTGCCCAACGTGGCTCTGTGGCTAAATCAGCCATTGGATGTAAGGCTAAACGAATGCCCACTGCGCGATATTCTATATTAGCGATACGACCAAATTCTTCAGCAACTTTTTCATCGCCGATAGCGCCAAAACCTATCGGCTCAGGCCAAAGCGAAAATCCTTGAGTTCGAACAGAGGTAGCACTTTTACCGTCGCGTAAACTATGACGCGGATCGGTTGAAATACTCACAGGAATACCTAAACGCGTTTGCTCTGCAAGTTTTTGAATATCATTATGCCAGCGCGCCATTTCTTTAATTGGCGCTGAGCCCATTAAATTAAAGTGATTAATTAAACGTGAATTAATGACGTCATAGGTGCCATAACCCATCGAAAAATTCATGCCTTCAATAATTTCAGCATTTTCACCAAAAGTCATTGGCGGCTGGAACATTAAACCCGCTTTTTCTTCAATGTTCATTCGGTCAATCAAATCGCTAACACGACGGTCAATCGGTTGACGCGAGTCTTCATAAACATCAAGTTGACCATTTTTATTTAAATCGCGATAACTATGGCCTGAAGCAACTAATGCAGGGGCTTCAGGGCCAATATCACTTTTTGCCAAAATGGTGTCTAGCCAAAAGATTTTTGCTCCACCTAAGGCTGCAAGTGTAACAGGAACACCTATGCCAATAGCGGAATATTTAAGCCATTTATTCATAATAATTTACCTAGTTTGAAGTATGTTGTAATGAAGATTTAATACGGCGATAACCATATCGAAGTAATTTATAAGTACCGAAAAGTATGCCTATGAGAAGAAGCAAATTGATAAATGCAAACATCGCCAGTGTAGTAAAAAATGGAGCATAACCTTTTTTATCACTAGCTGTTCCTTCCATGAACAACCACCGTTGCTCTGGTTCAATGGCTTGATGCTCAGCAATAATCGCTTTTAACTCAGCAACTTTTTCTGGATACTCATCAGCTAAGTTATTTTCTTCAAATGGATCTTTTGTTAAATCGATAAGTAACAGCGGATGACTGTAGGCAGTCATGTTGGCGATAATGCCGTTGCCGGTATAAATATTGACTCCAAGGCCGTGGGCGAGTTTTAATTTCCACTTTCCTTTTCGAACGGCTTGCACTTGTTTATTGGTACGGTCAAAGTAGACGTATTCGCCCTCATTTTGGTTTTCACCACCTGCCAATAACGAACTGATGTTGTTACCGTCAATTTCACGGTCGGTTGGCAATTGTCCGCCACTTAATTCAACAAAGGTAGGAAACCAATCAAGCATTGATAACACGCCATCATACTGGCGAGGTTTTATTCCTTTTGGCCAATGAGCAACCGTTGGCACCCGGTGGCCACCATCAAAAGTTGTCATTTTACCGTTTCGCAATTCTCCCGCTGAGCCGCCTGCCTCACCCATCATTAACCACGGACCATTATCACTAGTGAACACTAATAAGGTGTTATCCCACAGACCCTTTTCTTTTAGGGTTTTAATAATTTCCCCAACTGACCAATCCAGCTCTTGCACAACATCACCGTATAAACCACGTTCACTGCTACCTAAAAACTTAGGTGATGCATACAGGGGAACATGCGGCATATTATGCGCTAGGTATAAAAAGAACGGTTGCGTTTGGTTACGATCGATAAAGTCAATCGCCTTATCGGTATAACGTTTAGTTAAATATTGTTGATCTATTTCGGTATAAGTCACTTCTTGGTTTTCATACCAAAAAAAACTGCCCATATCGTTACTGTATGGCACACCATAGAATTCATCAAAGCCTTGATTCCAAGGCATGAAACGGTCTTGATGACCAAGATGCCATTTGCCGACCATTCCGGTTTTATAACCTTGCGGTTTTAACGCTTCGGCGATGGTAATTTCACTTAACGGCATGCCGTTGGGACTCGTTTCAGCAAACACCGAAGATATTCCCATACGCACAGAGTGACGACCGGTTAATAAAGACGCCCGAGATGGTGTGCAAATATTGGCTGCAGAATAGAAGTTGGTGAATTTAATACCTTGTTGACCTATTTGGTCAATATTAGGGGTGTTAATATCAGTTGCACCAAATGAGCTAATATCACCATAGCCCAAGTCATCTGCGAAGATAAACACTATGTTTGGTTTAATGTCCGAGGGCTTGCTTGATGCACTGCTCGATTTATTACTGAGTGAGACTTCATTGGCATTTATCGCAAAAGCGCTAAACCAAGCTAGAATTAATGATACTTTGAGTATTCTTGAATAGTTAACAAACACAGTTTGAAACTCCGAGGCATATTTATGTAAATCTAAAGTTATACTGAGATTATCAATGGAGCCTGAAACCATCCTGAATAAAATAAAATGTATGTACGTTGAACGTAACTGATGCGCTTTATAGTTATTTTGTTAACTTATAAATGATCACGGTTGATAAAACCTGATTAGGAGAGGTGAAGTGAAAAGGGAATATACTTTGGTTAGGGCTATCTGGAGTAAATTGTGGCTCTAAACATACTCCTTGATTTGGCAAGAAAGGTTCCCGTAAATATTTCCCTGTATATACTTGTAATGAAGGGTAATTAGAACTGGCATGCAATGTTAATTTTTGATCTGCACTCATTAAGGTTGCATGTTGCAAACAAGCTGGCTCTGTTGTGGTATCAGTTAAAGCGATAACGAAATTGTCATCAAGGGGTTGGTCATCACAAAAACTTGAAATTTTCCTTAGTGAGAGAAAGTCATAATTTGTATCTTTTACTGATGATATTTTTCCTACTGGTATGCCATTACTATCAATTGGAGTGTAATACTCACTATTAAGCTTTAGGCTATGTTCTGCTGATTTTTGTTCTTTGTTCAAATTGAAATATGGGTGAGCGGTTGGTCCGGCAATAGTGAGCTTTTCTGAATCAACTTCTAAGGTTATATTGAGCTCACTCGACTGTAATATTGTATAAATAACCTTAAAATTAAGGTCTCCAGGATAGCCATTAAAGCGATCTTTCAATTTACACGTTAGCGTAAGCGAGTTTTCATCATGATGACTACACAGCCAAAATTGGTTAGCTAAGGCTTGATCTCCGCCATGTAATTGATGTTTTCCTTCGTTTGCTGACAAGGTTGTTTCTTTACCATCCATTTCACAACGGGCATTAGCGATTCTATTTGCATATGGCCCAACAATTGCGCCCATAAAAAAGGGATCCGTCAAGTAATCTTCAAGCTTGCTGTAGCCTAAAACAATATTACGGACTTCATCTGCTACCCTAGTGTGCCAGCTAATTAAACGAGCACCGAAATTGGCGATAGAAATACTATCGCCTTGATGATTTGTAATGTCGTAAGAAGTAATTTTTGTCATGTGTTTGCTATTGTATTACTGCTTTAAATTTATTTAACTGATTTACTATGCTTAATAGAGACTCATTACATCTTTGAACGGCATGTTTCATTAATCACAAATATGTTATTTACCTTACACTTGCATGTTTTTGATCAACCCGTGGCATTTGACCAGCTGAGTCAATCACTTTATGCAAATGAAATTCTTGACTAATAAGCTAATTACTTTGGCTCGAAAAATAATTATCAATAGCATAACTAAACTCATCGAGGATAAATTTGTTAGCATTTTGACTAATTTTGGCTTTAGGGACCACCGCATCAAAACCATGAAAACAGTTTTTGTACAGTTTAAATTTTGTTGTGACACCCGCTTTTTTTAGATTTTCAACATAGGCGATAGTTTCATCTTTAAAGGGTTCTAAGTCACCGACAAAGGTTGCAGTTGGTGGTAGGTTGCTGTAGTCAGTTTCTCGAGCTGGTGCTGCATACACAGGTATGTCTTCGTTTCGACTTTTTAAATCTTTCAAATATAGATCCCAACCCAAAGTATTAAGCTTAGTGTTCCAAAATGGTGAGTCGTTATCTTGGGCTGATGGCGTATTACCGCGGTCATCAATCATAGGGTAAATAGGCATTTGAAAGGCAATGTTGACTTCTTTTTTATCTCTTGCCAATAAGGTTATCGCTGCAGTTAAACCACCGCCTGCACTATGACCTACCACCATAATTTGATCGCTACGTGCCCCCAGTTTTTCAGCATTATCTTTTATCCATTTCAAGGTTGCATAGCAATCATTTAATGCCGCAGGATATGGATGTTCAATGGACTTTCGATAATCTGGTGCAATGACTATGCAGTCTCTGGTATCAAGCAGTGCTTTAATTTGTGGTGCTGAAGTTTCAGGAACGGTTAACGCGTAGCCACCTCCATGGCAATATAAAACGATCGGTAATGGTTTGTCACTCTGATTTAATGGTTTATAAATACGAATACGAACTTCTTCATCATTTTCATAACCACCAATAAACTGCTCTTCACAATCTAAGCCTTCGATCATCGCGCCACGAGATTTAACAGCAAAATATTGGACAAACTTAAAGAGACGTAAAGATGCTCTGCTGATAGGTTTAACAAGTAAACCAATTAAGCGTAATTCTTTATCTATCATTTTATAACTGACTTTCATGGATAACCTTAATAATGAATTCGAGACTACGTAACGTAATATGATTTAATGAAATCAACCTGAATTCACCATTAAGTTTGCTTACTATTGCCTTTAGCCAAGAGCGCTTGAATCAAGCCAGATGTAGCCGCACATACGGTCATGTTTTCCAGTATTATCTGCTATTAAGACCTTTCATCCCTGAATTAAGCATTTATTGCCAACGATGTATTGAGTTGTTAACAAATACCTAAATCGCTCATGGTGAAACAATTACTTACGATAAATATCATATTGTTTTTCACCAATAAGAAATTTATCTAGAAAAAGATTTGCCATTGTTCTAATTGCACTCTCTCTTCCCATTAACCTTTTCATTATTAACTGGCCTAATCTGTTCTTTCTGCCAGGTATGATTTGTGGTTGCTTACCCAAGTTTTGCAATATTTCTATTACAACCTCAGTTGGATCCATTGGTTTTAAACGTGCTAGATGCTCTTTGTTTTGAAATTTATCCATTGCTGTAGTGTTAGTCATTCCCAAAGGAGCAGCAATAACATCAACATTATAAGGCTTTAATTCAAACCATAAGGCTTCCCCTAACAATGTTTGATATCCTTTTGATGCACCATAATGCGCGTTGAATGGTGAACCTTGCCCATCAGCTCCAGACGAAATCAATACCATACCGCCCTTTTTTCTTGTCTTCATTAACTGACCAAAATGGTAAGAAAAATCACTAACCGCTTTAATATTTAAATTAATAAGCTTTTGATGGTAACTTAAACTACCTTCATGAAATAAGTGAGGCCTTACGATAGCAGGATCGGTTGTCATCGCAGCACTAAAAACCATGAAACCAATCTCTATATCTTCTGTTTTCTGTTTAATGACATCAATAACATTTTCATCAGACAAATCCGCTTGTATCGAGATAACGTCAACACCAAAGTCATCGCGCAATGCTATTCCTTGCCTTTTTAAGGCCTCAGTATCACGGTCAATTGAAATAATATTAAGACCTTGCCTAGCTAATTCGTTACACCAACATTCGCCCAAACCCAAAGCACCACCAGCAACAAGTGCCCACGGGCCATATTTTTCTTTAAAATCTATTGATTGAGATTTAATCATTAATAATATCCTTCATGATAAGTAAGATTATTTTTTATAACGCACTAAAATGCCTAAGAATGGATCACACCTAAATTGTCATTATGTGTTAAAGAGTAAGGAGTCAAAATGAAAACAACCTGAAGTGAAAACTATTTTCACTTCAGGTTGAATGATTTTAGATGCTTGATATATGCAATGTATTAATCAGTACTTCAATCTTCAAGTTGCGAGGAAAGTCCTTTATGCATCATCCAAAACTTAAATCGCTCCATCAGACTTGGTTCTGGATCTTCTTCCGGTACCTGATACTCAGTTCGTAGCTCGCTTAATCGAGTTTTCAACTGTGTTATAAGTGATGACTGTGATTCATCTAATATAATGTTATTAAGCTCATCAGGATCTTTTTCTAAATCGTAAAGTTCCCAAGTACCTAGTTGATAAAAATGAATCAACTTGTACCTATCAGTACGAACACCGTAATGACGCGGTACAAACGCCCAACCCGGATTTTCATAAAAGTGATAGTAGATAGCATCACGAAATGGTTCCCTATTTAAAGTTTTTTCTGAGTTTTGCGCATCTGTATCAGCTTTCATCAGTGGTACTAAACTTTTTCCTTGCATATCCTTAGGGGCTTTTACCCCAGCAATATCTAAAAAGGTTTGTGCAAAATCTAGATTTTGAACCAAATCGTTATTTTCACTGCCCGGCTTTACTTGACCCGGCCATTTAACGATAAGTGGCATATTGATTGAATCTTCATACATCCAGCGTTTATCAAACCAACCATGATCGCCTAAGAAGAAGCCTTGATCTGAACTGTAGATAACAATGGTATTATCTTCTAAATTATTTTCTTTTAAATAAGCCATTACACGGCCTAAATTATCATCAATAGAATCGACCGAACGCATATAGTCTTTGATATAACGTTGATAACGCCACTTAGTTCTGGCATCTCCTTGCGGTTTATTTTCCCGATAAGCTTTATTTTCAGCGGCGTATGCTCTATTCCAATTGGCTAATTGCTCTTCATTTAAATAAGCTGGCGGTTCTAGCTTTAAGTCACTTTTAGTTAAAAAATGTGAAATAGACATTTCTAAATCAGGACTAAGCGATGCTGCACGGCCTTTATGATCATCAAAAAGCGTCGCTGGCTCAGGTATTTCAATATCTTTGTACTTATCAATATGATCTGGACCTGGTGCCCACTCCCGATGAGGCGCTTTATGTTGATACATCATCATAAAAGGTTTGCTCTTATCACGTTTATCTAACCAATCTAGCGCTCTATCGGTAATAACATCGGTAGTATAACCTTCTACTTCTACCGTGCCTGTTGCACTTTTAAAGCGAGGGTTATAATAACGCCCTTGACCCGGTAATATTTCCCAATGGTCAAAACCCGTTGGCGTGCTGTATAAATGCCATTTACCAATTAACGAGGTTTGATACCCTGCTTTTTGCAATAGCTTAGGGAATGTTTGCTGTGATCCATCAAAATCACCGCCCCACTCGTTATTCATAAAACCATTTTTATGACTATGCTTGCCCGTTAAAATAACAGCACGACTTGGGCCACAAATTGAATTAGTAGCAAAAGCACTACGAAATAACATGCCTTCATTAGCAAGTTTATCTAGATTGGGGGTTTCGTTTATTTTAGAGCCATAGGCGCTAATAGAATGCGTGGCATGATCATCAGCAAATACAAACAATATATTAGGTTGTTTTTGTTCACTTGCATTAGCTGTTTGCAGTACAGCAGAAAACACAAGTCCAAGTGAAAATTTCGTCAAGTTATTCATCAGTTACTGCCTTATTTAACCGTGTTTACTGAAAATTCAGTAGGGAGTTTGGTTTCAATACCTATATGTTCAAAGCCAACTTTACGACGACTTAACGCCGGTGTTTTAATCCAATCAGCAGATAACTGTGCGTATAAAACAAATTCTTCGGTATTCGGTAAATGAATATCAAAACTTTGTGTTCTCGCTTCAAGCTCAGCTAAGTGAACGTCATTTGCTATCGCTTTAGATAATACTTTTCCGTCTTTATCTGCTGCGATTAAAGTAACTGTAACTAAGCCACCTTGGTAAGTATCGTTAATAAGGGCAACCGGTACCGGCACCTTTCGACCTGGCGAGTAAAACTCCTCATTCCATCGGTCAATATTAATGCCTACAGGTGCAAATGCATGAGGTGCCCAAAACTTCCATTTAGATTCCATAGTTAAATTTTTAACATTTACAAAATTGTCACAAGTAACACTTGGCTCTTTTAACGGCCAATCTTCTGGAATAGTATCTTTGTCAGAACATTTACTTAAATAAACAAAATGTTTAACCCCTGCGTAGCCCCTTCTTGCGCGCCAATAGCCCGTTAATTCCGAAATAAAATAGGCATAAAGTTCACGACGTTGCTCTGGGGTTAAATCAACTCCCGGTGCTAGTAAATCAAATGCAATGCCAGAAATTTCTGTAGCTTCAGTTCCATCGCGCGTTAGCCATAACCAACCATATTCATTGTTAATATAAGGATGTTCTCGCGCACCTTCGCCATCAAAAGTTCTAAAAATAGGGCCATTGGTCATTGGCGGAATACGGCTAAAATCATCTAAGTCTTTAAGTTCGTGATTAACCTTCGTACTATTTAAGAAGTGCGCGCCACTGAATTTATACGGGTGCTCTTCTAATGGATCATTTGGTCCATTTGGTGCGCGATAGCTGCCAGCGTCCCAAGCACGGGTTGGGTCTAAATGCCTTACTAGTGATACCACCTCATAAGGTAATGGGTTATGGGTTTCATTTGATGCATCCCACCAACCAATGGAAGCATGGTTCCAATTTTCTTGTACCCAAGCGGTATACTCTTTTTCCAACTCTCTTAACGACCAGTCAATGGAATTCGCTCGTCCTTCAACAAGGCGGTTAATTGGCGCAAAAATATGATATTCATCAACAACAATTAAGCCAACTTCATCGGCCAAGTCATACCAGAAGTTTGGCGCTCTACCATTATGAAATCTAAAGGTATTCCAGTTAAAGTCTTTCATATGACCAGAATAAAGTTTATGCACCCATTCTTTATCCCACGGCAAACCCTTACGGTCTTGGTCTTCAAAAAAGCGATGCAAGGCAATGTTTGAACCGCGAATATAGTAGCGTTTATTGTTTAAGAAAAAGCCTTTACCTTCACCCGATTTCCACTCAAATTTACGCATGCCAAAACGAGTCACTCTATCGTCAGATGCTGTGCCATTTTCGCTCAAGCGACTAGTGACACTATAAAGAAAGGGGGATTCAGGTGACCATAGCTGTGGCGATTCAACGCTAATAAGTTGCTCTACAATTTTAGTTTCTTGTGGTTGCAAAGTTAGCGTGGTTTCATTAGCTAATCCAAACGCTGTTTTTGATTGCCACTCAGTTAGCTGTTGTGTTAATGAAATATCTGTAGACTGTTTACTGCTGTTTTTAAGGGTAGTAATTACCTTGATCTGGTTAGTATCAATATCGGTTTCAACTTTGGTACGAACTATAGTGCTCGTGCCAGTATGAACTAGACTGACACTGTCCCAAAGGCCCGGAAACCAACCGCGTTTTTCAAGATCAGCCCCTACAGGAATATATTCAGGAACAGACGAAAACTCAGAGCCTATGCGTACAACTAATTCATTTTCTTGACCATACTTGATCACTTTCGATAAGTCGTATTCAGAGACTGAATATGCGCCGTAATGCTCACCTAGTTCTTGTCCATTAAGCCAAACTTTCACCCCATATTTGGCTTTTTCAAGACATAAATGAGACAGTGAAAATTCTTTTTCTGGCGCTGTAAATGATTTTTTATACCAAAAAACTTCACGTTCATCACTTGCCACACCAACATCTTTAAAAGCAGGTGTCGCTTCTGAGGTAAAGCCCGGAACTTTTACGGTACGGGTAAATTGCGCAGGAATATTATCATCTAATAAGCCTTGCTCAATTTGCCAAGTACCATCAAGTGACTGGGTGTTTCTTATTGTTTCACCGTAGTTTGTATGGCTGTTATGACAAACCGTATCGGCATAACTTCCTGGTATTTCTTTGTATTTGAACTCTGATACAGGAAATTCACCAAAGGTGCTAACAATGTGTGCCCGAAATGCCCCTACAATTGGGTCTTTAAATAAAAATCCAATAGCTGACAACGCTACAACGCCGACACCTATTTTTTTTAATATGTTCATATTATTTGTTACCTACACTCATCAGAATACTGGGATTAAATGCCGGTAGCTTTGTATCAATACCTGGGTGTTCAAAGCCCACTTTTCGGCGACTAATGACTGTTGAATCAATTCCTTCCCCACTAAGATAAGCATAAATAACAAATGGCGATTGCTTTGGCATAGCTAACTCAATGTTAACTAATTTATCATCTAGTGCAGAAAGATTTACGTGTAGAGCTTCAGAGCGTGTTAATACGTTACCGTCAGCATCAGCAGTTATCATTTCAACGACCACATCACTTGCTTGATAGGTGTCATTTAATAAGTTAACCGGCACCAAAACTTTTTCGCCTACCGGGTAAAAGTCTTCAGCCCAACGTTCGATATTAATTCCTATAGGTGCGAAAGCATGACGGCCCCACTCTGCCCAACGCGGCTCCATAGTTAAGTTAGGAATATCTATGAAATTGTCACAGGTGTAGCTTGGATCTTTTATATCCCAATCTGCAGGAATGGTATCTTTATCGGCACACTTACCTAGATAAAGAAAATGTTGAATACCTGCATAACCGCGACGAGCGCGCCAATAACCAGTTATTTCACTCGTTACATAAGCATAGATTTCTCGGTGTTGCTCGGGGGTTAACTTGACGCCTGGAGCCATAATATTATAAGCAATATCTGAAATAGTGACGGGATCACTACCATCACGTGTAATCCATAGCCATGAATATTCATTATTGATATAAGGATGATTACGTGCGCCAGGTCCATCATAGGTTCTAAAAATATCGCCTTCTGTCATTGGTGGTAAACGACTAAAGTCATCTAAATCATCTAAAAGATATTCCTTGGGGTTACTGTTCATAAAACTCTGACCATTGAGTTTATAAGGATGCTCTTCTAACGGATCATTTGGTCTGTCAGGAGCTCTATAACTACCTGATTCCCATTGACGAGTAGAATCTAAATGACGAACTAATGGCACCGTTTCATATGGCAAAGGATTATGGTTTTCATTGGAGGCATCCCACCACCCAATAGAGGCATGGTTCCAATTTTCTTGAACCCAAGCAGTAAATTCTTTTTCAAGCTCTTTTAGTGACCAATTAATCGAAGTAGGCATACCTGGTAAACCTAAGCGTACTGGTGCAAAGATATGATACTCATCGGTAACAATAAAACCTTGTTCATCTGCGATGTCGTACCAAAAGTTCGGTGCTCGACCAACGTGAAAACGAAAAGAGTTCCAATGAAAGTCTTTTTGACCTGCTAAAAGCTTTGATACCCATTTTTTATCCCAAGGTAGTTGCTTTCTATCTTGATCTTCAAAAAAGCGATGCAAAGCGATATTAGTGCCACGTAAATAGTATTTTTTATTGTTTAAGTAAAAACCTTTATTTTTGCTATCAAGACCATCTCCGCCTCGCCACTGAACTTTACGCATACCAAAACGACTAACACGGTCATCACTGGCTTGACCATTTTGTTCTACTGTCGTGTGAGTTGTATAAAGAAAAGGTGACTCAGGAGACCATAATTTTATATCATCTATTTTAAGATTTTGGCTAATCGTAACCGTTTTACCAGCAGCAACATTAATCGACTTTGCAACTAACTCTGAAGCTGTATCCTTACTCTGCCACTCTTTCGCTTGTGTTTTCACCACTAGCTCAACGGGCACCATACTATTGTTACGAATAGTCGTGTGCGCCATTGCGATGCCTTTATCAATATCAGGATCTACTTTGGTTCGAACAATAGAATAATTACCTGTATAAACAACACTGACACTGTCCCAAAGGCCTGGAAACCAGCCAGACTTTTCAACATCTGATCCTGATGGAATAAATTCAGGAATTGCATTATGCTCCGCGCCAACTCGTACTATAAGTTCATTTTCTTGTCCGTAACGAATAGCAGATGACATGTTATATTCAGAAACACTAAAGACCCCATAATGTTCACCGAGTAATTGACCGTTTAACCAAACTTTTGTGCCATATTTGGCTTTATGTAAGCATAAATGAGATAAATCGCTAGCTTGATCTGGTGCATTAAACGATTTTTTATACCAAAAAGCTTCACGTTCATCACTCTCCATCCCTACCAAGTTAAAACGTGGCGTAGCATCGGTTAATAAACCAGGTACTGGCGCAGTGTGATTATAGGCTTGAGGAAAGTTATCATCTAGCTCTCCTTGTTCAACAAGCCACTGACCATCAAGAGATTGTGTTTGGCGAATCGTTTCACCAAAATCTACGTGGCTATTTTGACAAGCTACACTTGCGTAACTCCCTTGAACTTCACTATCTTTATGGTCTGATTCAGGAAACTCTCTCATGAAAGTATTAATATGGGGTTTAGCAAGACTTAATAATGATTCTTGAAATATAAAGCCGATTCCCACTAACCCGACAACTGTTAATGTTATTTTTTTAAGTATTTTCATTTTAATGTTCTCATTTAACAACGTTTACAAGATGATCGTACGATAGCCGGCTAAGAAGCCTTGAAAAACCAGTACATCAACACCGAACACAGCCAATCCGATGCCTTCAATGCCACCTAGCACAAACATTGGCAACAATAATAAAACTGTAGGTTTCAAGAGTTTTTCAGAGGGTTTTTTTAACAATTTGAGTGTGACTTGATAGCATAAGTTGAAGATTCCAATCATCATAAACATGATGCCGAAATAAAATAAATACGGTCCTTGTAGCCCCGCATAAATCCCAGCCGCAAAACCATAAAAGTTCATCGCAACAATAATTTCTTTGATATACCAAATAATTGGCACAGTTATGCTAATTTTTACCGCCTTAGAGAAACTAGAACCATAAATTCGAGCAGCGATGTATGCGACACCTGCCCCGAACATGATGCAGGTAAACAAAATTAAACCTGATAAATTTCGTAACGTTAGCGGAAAATCTACCTGCCAACTGTAATCGTAAATTACCGTCATAATGATAGCGATAAAAATAATGCCAACAGTGACTCGCCATTGAGCAGGAATATTCATTAAAATATTTTTCATAATAGCTCCTAATTTGCAGCAGCTACAGGTTGACTAACCTCAGCTTCCATTTCAGTTAAACGAGTTTTTAGTTCTTGATAGATAGCTTGCATATTCGGCTCATCAATCAAGTTTGTTTGCTCTAACGGATCATTTTTCAGATCAAACAACTCATCTTTTTTGCCACGTTTGTAATCAATTAATTTATAGCGTTTAGTACGTAATGCTAATTGTTCAGGAACCGGATATGGATAATCTTCGTAGTATTTATACAGCCAAGCATCACGTAACGAATCTGCTTTATCTTCTAAAATCGGGACTGCATTTTTACCTTGCATATGTGTTGGTATATCGATGCCAGCGAGTGCGAGAAAGGTAGGTGCCATATCTAAGTTAAGCAGCATTTCTTGTGAACGACGGCCAGGGTTTTTTATGCCATTAGGGTATTTGATAATGAAAGGAATACGCATTGACTCTTCATAAGACCAGCGTTTGTCAATTAAACGGTGCTCCCCCCACATATAACCGTTGTCGCCAGCAAAAACGACAATAGTATTATCGCTTAAACCAAGCTCATCAAGTTTGTCTAATACCAAACCAATTTGTTGATCCATGGCAATCGCAGTTTCAGCGTAATCTTTCATTTTTTCTTCTAGCGAGTCCCAAAGGAAATGTTTAAAATTACCATCAGCAAAGGCTATCCACGAGTCAGCTTCTTTAGGTAAGGTAATTTCGACATCATCATAACGTCCGGCTGCTTCAGCATCGGGTTCCATTGGCAAATGTAGAGCCTTATGCGAAAGGTAAAGTGCAAAAGGCTTATCTTTATTATCTTCAATAAATTTATTTGAGAAATTAGTCAAGTCATCGGTGATATAACCAGATATATCAACCCCTTCAACTGGCGACTCACCGAGTTTTAATTTTTTCCCGTTAACAATATATGGTGTGCCGAAATAAGCTCCTTGGCCGCCCATATGTTCAAAACTGATGAATTGGTCAACACCTCGCAGTGTTGGTAAACCACCCGGCATGTGCCATTTACCAATAAAGGCGGTTGCATAACCTGCAGCTTTTAATGGTTCAAAATAGGTAATATTTTTGTTATCCCAAACGGTAAAATTGTTTTGTACACCGTGTTGCTGTGGGTATTGACCTGTTAAAAAACTTGCTCGAGAAGGGCTGCATAAAGATGAGGTAACAAAAGCGTTATCGAACAAAACACCTTCGTTGGCGATACTATCGATATTAGGCGTTTCGATAAAAGGATGGTCCATCACACTTAAGTAATCCCAACGGTGATCGTCCGCTAGGATAAATACAATATTAGGTTTTTTATTTTTAATTTCATCTGCAATAACTGACATAGTTATCGCGGGAACGATTAGCGTGATTAATACCAAAAGTATTTTCATGTTATTTCCAATTTATGACTAATTAGACATAACATATGAAAACAAGCTGAAGCTGACCTTAAAATTGAAAAGCTATTGCAAATAATTTGCTACTTTCAATAGCTCTTGCTGGTATTTGAATTTATTGAATCATTATTATTTCACTGGTTTGCCAACCATAACGTACCGATTTTACTGCTAATGTTTGGTTTTTAGTAAATTCAAAGGGTTCGGAATATAACTTCCAATCTCCATCGTTAATACTAAAACCGTTTGAATGCCCTTCACCTGAAGGAAGTAGCGTTATGCTATCCCCATTGCGTGAAATTTTAGGAGCAGGAGTAATTTGCCTGTTACCATTAGGCTTGAAATGAGCAGCCATTTTTGCTTCGCTTTCATCACTCCAGTCATCAACGTTTAATTGCTACTTTTTAAGCGTAAAGCGCACTCTATTTAAATCGTTTTTATAATTTGGATTATCAACAAGGTTATTTATCTCAAAGGGTCATTTTCTAGATCGTATAAACGCTCTTCTCCAACTGGTTTAAACCACTGTTGTTGTACTTTCGATAACGTACCAGCGGTATTCATTTGTTTCATTTCTTCCACCATATCTAGCCTCTCACAATGAGGAAAGCCCCGTCATATAACGAGGGCTTTGTCAGCAAGCTTGCATAACCGTCATTGTTGAGTAGCTTCTAGCAACGCTTACTCTACTTCACCCTCAGCATAGAGGCCTATAACAGCGCCGATGAATCCGCCTGCTTTAGCCGTTGTTAGTACTGTAGCATCGGCGTTTTCAAGCACACTAATGAATGTATTGCCGTCTAAACTGTAGGCAAAGCTTATCTTCTCTTTATCAAGTGTTGTGCGTAGATAAATTGGCGCGCCATCTGCAAAGGTGACAGGAAGCTCTACAAGCGTTTCGCTATTAAACAGTGTCGCCATTTTATTGCGCATACGAACGCGCATGACGGTTTCATTATTATCAGATAAACCGAGCCCAAATGCGTAGTAGAAAAAGTCATTTTGCAAAGCCATCATGCCAGCTTCTTCATCTTCTGTTTCAGGGGTAAATCGCATTTCAGTAGTTGCCGTTGCCGACATATGTGCCACACGTTGCCCGATAAAACTAGGCTGAGGGGTGTAATCAAATAAGCTAAGGCTACCAATACGATTAGCGCGAGGTTGTATCTTCAGATTACCGTCTCCAGTTTGCCACCAAGGTGACTCTGGCGCGCGAACAAGCAACCACTCAAAACCCAGTTTGCTGTCGTTAAACTCGTCTTTAACGGTATAGTTTCCGGTTGTTGGGCGTGGTGCAGGGCCGCTATCCGGCAATGAAGGACGGTCGACTATCAATGGAACCGGCTTGCCGCTTTCAAGAATAATCGGCCAACCGTCTTTCCAGGTGACTGGTAGCAGGAATGTTTCTCGGCCGGTATGAAAGTTGGCAGGACCTTCTTGATGCTTATCTAAACCATAGACACGGGTTCCAAGAAAAACAGCCCACCAATCGCCATTAGCATCTTTAAAGATATCGGTATGGCCCGTCGAAGTAATAGCATTTTTTCGATCTTTACTTAGTCCTACTTGAGTGAGTATTGGGTTGTTATCATAAGGTAGGTAAGGTCCTAAAATATTTTGAGAGCGAAATATCAACTGCTGATGATCAAGCCCCGTGCCGCCTCCTGCCGCAGATACGTAATACTGCCCCTCTATTTTGTAAATATGTGGGCCTTCTATGTGTGTGGTGTTATAGGGGGCAGGATCAGCGCCATCAATTAAAGTGATATCTTCCGAGCGCGCCGCAAAGGTAATAGGGTCAACTTCCGTCACGCTAATGACCCTATGTCCGTCGACCTTAACATCGTCAGGTTCTTTGTTGTGTACGACAAAAAATTTCCCGTCATCATCAATGAACAAACTAGGGTCAATGCCATCAAGGTGAGGTAGCCAAATTGGGTCTGACCACGGGCCAGCTGGATCTTTGGCTGTCAGCACAAAATTACCACCACAGTAAACGCAGGTATTCATGATGTAGAACGTGCCTTTATGGTATTCAATGGTGGCAGCAAAAACACCGAGATACCCGGCATGCAATACATCGTCATAAGGCAGCATGTCAGGGCGGTCAATCGCATTACCAAGCTGGGTCCAGTTGACTAAATCTGTGCTGTGAAAAACGGGAATACCTGGGTAGAGGCCAAATGTTGAGTTAACCATGTAATAGTCGTTGCCAACCACGACAACACTGGGGTCTGGATAATAACCACTGAGAATGGGGTTACGAAACTGACCTTCGTCCAGTGAACTACGAAACATCTCATCATCACCTTGGTATTCAAACCAAGAAAATGTGGCTACTTGTGGCTCTGTTTTTGTTAAGTTTTTAGATTCTCCACAGCCTATTACTAATAAGATTAAAACTAGCAAGCTGGAGGGAATGATTTTTTTAGTCATCAAATGGGTTCTCGCAATCAATATTGTTAGACGAATAAACGGGTTAAAGAATACAGTGCTTGTTGTTTCAATAAATCCTCTCCTATTGAAGAGACTATCGGCCCTTTTGAAGCCAACAACTACTCACACCTTCTGAATTAACAAAAATAAGATACTTTTACTATGTCTGCTTATTATCACTTGCCAAGATGAAATTAAGCTGAAAACGCCAAATTCACTGTAACGAGGTAATGGTATAGGTATTTGCTAGCTACTCGATGAAACCGCCCTCTCCATGCTTTCATTTTTCACTTACGAGGCTGACGACTTAATTTCTTTGATCCTTTTTCTGAGATCAGAAACAGCGTAGTAACAATTTTAGGGAACATAGCCAAAATAATAGGTAACTTAAAATAAAAAGACCGCAAGTTTTATATCACTTGCGGTCTTCATCACAGCCCTATTACTTGATCTTATCAACTGATAACGATAAAAACGGCATAGAATTAACGCCAGCCTCGTAAATCAGTACCCAGTGCATTTTGAAGGGCTTCAACCTTTGCTGCCAGCTCTTGTGATTTATCAGGATTCATTTCTAAAATGCTGTATGACTCCGATGGATCATATAGGGTGTTAAATAAATATGGCCCTTTAGTTAAATACCACCACTTTGACACATCTGGCGCTATAGGTATTTGGTATTTAAAGCCGTCTTTATCTAATACTGATTCAACATTTTTATCGTTGATAAAAAATAGGTGATCATGAGGGGTTTGTTTAGACTCCCCCGTTAACAGCGGCATGATGTTTTTACCATCGATAGCACGGTCGGTGGGCATAGGGATGCCCGCGATATCTAGCGCGGTGGGGAAAAAGTCGATGCCCATTGCCATTTCGTCACTCACTTGTCCTGCTGGAATAACCCCAGGCCAGTAAGCGATAAAGGGCACGCGTTGTCCACCCGCAGTGGTAAGACCTTTACCACCTCGGTAGCCACCAGCACTTCCCTGACGGAAAGGGCCGTTATCGCTGGTGAAAATAACTAAGGTATTATCTTCGATACCCAATTCAACTAACTTGTCCATTATCACCCCTACACTCCGATCAGTTTCCATGATCATTTCACCATACATGCCAGCTTTGCTTTGCCCCTTAAAGGCTGCCACCCTGTGCAGTGGTTCATGAGGAATCGTCGTTGCATAGTAGAGGAAAAACGGCTTGTCTTTATTCTGGTTGATAAACTCCAGTGATTTCTCAGTATAATTTTTAGTGAGGCTTGTTAGCTCAACCGATTCGCCTGGGATATAAGAGAAATCAAAGCCATTTTTTTCAGGTGAATACTCAGGAGAACTTCCCAAATGCCACTTACCCACTACAGCCGTACTGTAACCGCGAGCTTGCAACGCCTCAGATACTGTTGCTTCATCAGGGGACAAGCCATCCATACCATAGGAATAGAAACCACCGTATTTCCGGATGGTATTGATGGCAGTACCGGAGTCAAATACAACTGCTGGGAGGTGGGTTCTCGGTGCATAACGACCGGTTAAAATAGCCGCTCTAGAAGGTGTACATAAGGATGATGGAGCATAAAAATTGGTCATTTTCATGCCTTGATTCGCAAGTTTATCAATATTAGGTGTATTAATAACTTTTGAACCATAACTTGATAAATCGGCAAACCCCATATCATCGGTCATGATAAATATAATATTAGGTAATTTCTTTTCATCGTTATCATCTTGTGCCGATTTAATCGACTGCAAGTAATTTTCGGTTCTTTCATTATCGATGTTTCGACCTTTAATATTACCAAAATAAACACTGATTATTTTGATAATGATTAAAGCTAAAATAACGAAAAATATATTCTTTTTTGTTAGTAACGCTTTCATCTTAAATATTGTCCCACACAATTTTATATTATTGCTTTAATATAAAATAGGTAACTTAATCTGAACTGAATGGTAATTAATAAAGGAAAAGAGTGGAAATTAAGACCAGAAAAGCTGCGAAATAAACTATTTCACAGCTTTTTAATAAAGATTTTTAGATTTTACTATTTTCTTTATTGCTTAGCTAAATGACGACCGGCAATATAACCAAAAGTTAATGCTGGTCCTAAGGTGCTGCCTGGGCCTGGGTAAGTATCCCCCATCACAGAAGCACTATCATTACCCGCAGCATATAAACCACTAATTGGCTTATCATCAATATCTAATACTTGTGAAAATTCATTAGTTTGCAAGCCACCACTGGTACCAATATCTCCCGGATAGATTTTGATGCCATAAAATGGCCCTTTTTTCAACGGAGCCATACAGGGGTTAGGATATTTAGTTTTAGCTCCAAAGTGGGTGTCGTACTCATTGTCACCCTTAGAAAATTCTGTATCGACCCCTTTTTCAGCATCTTGATTATAGCTAGCAATTGTTTGCTCTAATCCGTTCGCATCAATACCCAGTTTATCTGCGAGATCTGCAATAGTATCGCTTTTAAATAAGTAGCCTTTTTTGATTAGTTCTTTTTTAGAGCTGATCATAGGTAACGCAAAGCCTAAGCCGAATTTGTTAACGACATCGCTATCACCAATCATAAAAGAAGGAATAGCTGACTTCTCATCATTATCTTTATACATTGCTTTGACAAAGTCTAAATAAGACACAGCTTCATTAACAAAACGCTTGCCCTTATTATTAATAACAATAACACCTGGTTTGGCACGGTCGATAACATGAGGATATTGCTGGACTTGCCCCTCTTTATTGTCTAACAAAGACACTGGCATCCACCACGCATTTTTCATCCCAGCCAGTTTGGCATTGATATTTCGGCCCATGATAATGCCATCACCGGTATTTGTTTGTGGTGCAGCAGTCCATAATGGGGTCGAAGGTTGAGGGAAATATTCTTGACGTAATGTACTGCTACCAGGAAAACCACCACAGGCTAACACCACGCCTTTTTTCGCTTTAATGGTTTTTTCTTGACCATCAATGATTACTGTTACGCCAGATATAGCATCGTTATTCTGCAATAGTTTAGTGACTTTTGCATTTAGTTTTAGCGGTACACTTAAGTTACTTAAACTCACAAATAAACGCGCAATTAAAGCATTACCACTATTAAGGCTAGTGCCTCGGCCATAATATTTACGCCCTTTTACATCTTTAAAGTAATCCCAGAAACGTTTAACTGTGTATTTAAATGCAGGCCATGAAGTAGCACAATTTTGCATGTTCATGATGTCACTTTTCCCAACAAGCATTCCGCCCATTAACAAGCACATAGGTAACGGTGGTTTAAGTTTGAAAAAATCATCACCTAATGCACGCGCATTAATTTCTTCTGCTTCAAGCCCTCGACCATCATTTAAGCCACCGGGTAATTTAGGATAGTAATCAGGATAACAATCATAAGGTTGTAATTTTAATTCAGTGTTGGCTTCCATGTACTCAATCATTTCAGCACCTTTTTCAAGAAAGGTTCGTTGTTTTTTCTTACTGGTTTGTGCTCCAACGGTTTGCTCTAAATAATTTACTGCATCATCAAGCGAATCTTTAATGCCTCGCGCTTGCTGCTGCTTTGTATTGGGGATCCATAAACCACCGCCTGAAATAGCACTTGTACCGCCAAAAAAGGCTTCTTTTTCGACTATTAATACCTTAAGGCCTTCATTAGCAGCAACAATTGCAGAAGACATCCCCGCCGCTCCTGTTCCGACAACAATCACATCATATTCACTTTGTACTTCCATCGACAAAATCGACATATATTATCCCACTCGAATTATTTGATAATATAAAGTTAATCAAAGAATATGAATTGAATCTGAATACTGAAATAAAACAGACGTGTAAATTGCCCCCTGCCTATTGTTCAAACTTTGATTTTGATTATCAGCCTTGAAACGGCATTAAATTTATGGTCAAAAAAAAGCCTCTCATTTATATGTGAGGCTTAATAATCCAGGTATTTTAAAGTACTAAATAAAATTAATGAACGCTAAATTCAGCCATTAATAAATCTTTTTTCGCTGATGAAGCACCAACATGAACTTGATAAGTCATTTTCTCTACTTGCCATGCTTTAGATTCGGGGTTGTACCACGCCATATCTTTAGCTTTTACGGTTAAGTTAACGGTTTTACTTTCACCAGCTGCTAAATGCACTTTATCAAATGCACGAAGCAGTTTTACAGGGCGATCAACAGCAGAGTTATCAAAGCCTAAGTATAATTGCACCACTTCTTCGCCTGCCACTTGGCCGTTATTAGTAACAGTAACTGAAACATTAAGTGTGTCAGCTTCGGTTAATTCTGGGCTATCAACAACAAGGTCAGAGTAATCATATTGGCTGTAACTCAGACCAAAACCAAACGGGTAAGCAGGCTTGATATTTTCTTTATCAAACAAGGTGTAACCGTGATAATAGCCATAGGTAATTTTTTCAGTATACGGCGTGAAATATGGGTAATCGCTTTCTTGCTGAGCAATACTAAAAGGAAGTTTTCCGCTTGGGTTAACATCACCGTACAGTACATTGGCTAAAGCGTTGCCGCCTTCCATGCCGCTATACCATGAAAATAGTATCGCTGGCACTTGGCTGTCCCATGCAGATAAATCAATAGCGCTACCACCAACATAAACCACCACTAAATTATCATTGGTTTTTGCTAGTGCTTGAATTAGCGCTTCATCTTCAGGATTTAATTTTAAGCTTTCTCGGTCACCGCCATCTGTTTTAGGCCCGGTTCTTTTACCTAACTTAGCCGCTTTATTTGCTTCTTCTGAAGCTAATAAAAACTCCCCTTCCTCAACATGGGTATAACCTACAACAACGATAACTTGATCAGACTCTTGCGCTATTTTTTGGCTAGCTGCTAGGTTAGAAGCGTCATCTAAAATAACTTTATTGCCAAGCTTTTTATTGTAATCACGAATACCTTCAAATGGTGTAACTACGTAAGGTTCGGTGGTTTTACTACTGCCGGTATCACCTAAGTTCTCCATATCGGCTAAACGGCCAATAACAGCAACAGTTTGATTTTCGCTTTTACTAAAAGGTAAAACATGGTCATTGTTAACTTTACTATTTTTAAGCAGCACCATGCTCTTTTCAGCGGCAATGCGAGTTAATTCAATTGAGTCTGCTGTCGCAATAATCGAATCTGGGTATGCCATAGGGTCTTGAGCTAAACCAAACTTTAATTGTGTTTTTAAAATATCAAAAACTAGTTTATCAATTTGTGCTTCAGTGATTTCCCCATCTTTTAATCCTTTTTCAATAATATCGTTTTGAAAAACTTTCTGATAAGGCATTTCAACATTTAAGCCCGCTTGTATACTGGCAATTGCATCATGGGTACCAAAAAACCAATCAGAGCTGACAAAACCTTCAAAACCCCATTCATCACGTAAAATATCCGTTAGTAAATATTTATTATTACCCGCGTATTCACCTTGTACCTTATTGTAGGCGGACATAAGGGAAGCAACGTTACCTTCTTGCACCACCTTTTTAAAGTGAGGTAAATAAACCTCGCGTAAGGTACGTTCATCAACTTCTACATCAACAACGAAACGCGAATTCTCAATAGAGTTTAAGGCAAAGTGTTTAGCACATGACATCACATTGTGATGTTGTAAGGCATTTACTGCTGCTAAACCAAACTCTCCCATCAGCCAAGGGTCTTCCGAATAAGCTTCTTGCGCACGCCCCCAACCAGGGTGGCGTAATAAGTTAATGGTTGGTGTGCCGGTATAGTTAATGCCACTAGCACGCATTTCTTTGCCAATAACATCATAAATTTGGCTTTCTAATTCGATATCCCAACTAGCACCGCGAGCCATAGATACAGGGAAAGAAGTCACACCAAGTTTATCACCTCTTGTTCTTTTTTTATTAGCACGAACGCCACGTGGGCCATCTGAAAAAGCGTAAGCTGGAATATTCAAACGCTCATTGCCACCAGCATACATAGGCGTGGCGCTATCAAATATGGTGGCATTACCAACAAAAATCATCGCATCTTGAATGGGTCGACCGTAAAGCTGCTGAATTTTTTCATCTAAGCTCATTTGGGCAATTAAGCGATGAGTCAATTCGTCAAGGTCTTCCTTGGTATCAACCTTTGAAAATTTCGTTTTATCAAACGCAATAGGTTCCTCGGTGTAATCATAAATGTTGTAGAGCATCACTGCCGTTACTAGCAAGAGCGCTAGCAGGATATAGCCAATAATTCGTAACGTTTTTTTCATTTCAAAGCCTTTAACATATTAAAAGAGCCACAAATAGGGAGTTTACTTAAGGCTAAAGCACTAACCTGAAAGTAGTCTGAAGAAAAAAACTCTCTTTATGTCAAACCTGGTGACTCAGGTATTTGTCATTGCTATTTCTCAGTCTGTTTTTTAAATTAAACATTTTTAATTTCAGGCTAGATTCAGCTGTTGAAATGACAATCTCTGATGATAAAAGTACAACAGCCATTTTTAAATAATTTTTCAAAAGAACGTATACATACGCCAAAATCAGAGAAGAACTTATGAAGAAATTAATACCGTTAATTGCAACAATACCCGCTTTATTTTCAATGACGATCTTAACCGTTGAAGCTAAAGAGTTTCACGTATCAGTTCATGGCAGTGACAATCATCGAGGAACTGTCGAGCAACCTTATAAAACAATTACTGCTGCAGCAAATATCGCTCAACCCGGTGATGTTATTACCGTGCATAGCGGTACCTACCGTGAATCTATCGCGCCACCACGTGGAGGTAACTCTGATCAGCAACGCATTCTTTATCAGGCTGCTGAAGGTGAGAAAGTCATTATTAAGGGCTCTGAGCGTATCACTGGTTGGAAAAAACTGTCCGCAGATACTTGGCAAGTTAATGTTGATAACCAGTTTTTTGGTGACTTTAATCCCTACAGTGATGTGATAAGTGGCGATTGGTTTACCGATAATGGGCGCACACACCACACAGGAACTGTTTATCTAAATAACCATTGGCTTGATGAAGCAGAAACACTCGAAGATGTACATCAAGCTATTGATGATAAACCTCTGTGGTTTGCACAAGTTGGTGATAAGCAAACAACTATTTGGGCGCAGTTTAAAAACATTGACCCTAATAAAGAATCGGTAGAAATTAATGTCCGTCAGTCAGTATTCTATCCGGATAAAACTGGCGTTGACTTTATTACCGTCAAAGGTTTTTCTTTAATGCATGCAGCAACACCTTGGGCGCCACCTACGGCCGAACAAATAGGCTTAATTGGTACTCACTGGAGTAAAGGCTGGGTTATAGAGAACAACGTGATCAGTTATTCTCGTTTAACCTGTGTAACACTGGGTAAATATGGTGACAAATGGGATAACACCTCAGCAGATACAGCCGATGGCTATGTGAAAACCATTGAGCGCGCCTTAGAAAACGGCTGGTCAAAGGAGAATGTAGGCTCTCATACTATTCGCAACAATAAAATATCACACTGTGGTCAAGCCGGTATTGTGGGTAGTTTAGGGGCTGCTTTTAGTGAAGTCAGTTATAATGAAATTCATGATATTCATACCTCTGATGCCTTTGATGGTGCAGAAATAGCCGCAATTAAATTTCACGCTCCCATTGATAGCTTGATTATGGGCAATCACATTTATAATAGCTTTCGTGGCATCTGGTTAGATTGGATGACACAAGGTGCTCGCGTCACTAAAAACTTTTTACATGATAATACCGGCAGCCAAGATATCTTTATGGAAGTAAACCATGGACCATTTATTGTCGACCACAACATTGCGCTTTCTACTTACGGCAAGGACCCCTTTTGGTTAAAGAAATATATGTTTACCAATTATATGCCATGGCACATGAAAAGAAGCGTACTAGATATGTCACAGGGTGGTACTTATGCCCATAATATCTTCGCTGGTGGCGTTATGTTGAAAGATGAACTGGGCCGCGAAACGCCCTATTTACAACCTGGCTCGACCAAGGTGCTAGGGCTCAAACCTATCACAGGTGGTGACAGCCGTTATTACAATAACATGTTGGTTAACAGAGGTTTTGATCGTTACGGTGATGAATCAATGACAACGTGGCTTAGTGGCAATGTCTATTTGGGTGAAGCTGAAATATCTCCTATGGATAATGCGCCCTTAGCGCTGCCAGAACCAGAAATTAAAATCATTGAAAAAGAAGATGGTTGGTATTTACAACTTAATGCTAAAAATGATTTTACGACTAATGTAACTCGTGAACTTATCACCAGTGAAATGTTAGGTAAAACGCGTACTGGTGACTTAGCTTTTACATCGCCCGATGGCACTGTAATCACCATGGATAAAGATTATTTAGGTCAAGATAGAAATATAAAGAGTCCATTTCCTGGTCCTTTCGCGCTTGATTCTGTGAATGAGACTTTAATTAAAGTGTGGCCAATTTCAAATTAAGGAAAAAACGAGGGCTTAGCTTTTGCTGAGTTAAGCCCCTTTCCTCCCCCCCCCAACAACGCAACAATATGAGAAAAAACCACGTTATACACTGCTTTATCTAAGACCTTAATAGTGAAATTTTACCTGCTGAAGAGTAATAGATAAAACAGGAAACAACTTTGTTAAGCACCTCAACTCAACCTACTTACACAATAATAATCTTCGACCTTGCACCATTATGAACTTTCCAGATTTACCTTGCCTATTCAGCTGTAGAGCTATCAACTAAACAGAAAATTGTCAGCAAAATTAATTCAGCTTTATAGGCCTATATTGCTTATGAAATGATTGCAAAACCATGTATCAAAGCATTGACGGCTATGCATAATATGAACGTAAGGAAATAGTTTGGTCATGTTGTCACTAAAATATACCGTTCCAACGGGTTAATGCTCCCCCATCTCGAGTAAATTTTAATATTAGAATAAACTTTAAAGTAAGTTGGCGAGCGGTATATTGCTAGTTTGTTAAAGCGGCATTGATACTAGGAGGTGCTTTAAAGAAATTCTTAGATGATAATGTAAAAGTTTAGCAAAGATAAGGATTAAGGGGAGCCATGTATCAGCCCCAGATACATTAGCCCCCCTTAAGGTTTTAACTCATTTTAAGATCACGATATTACTGAATATTAAAAGTCGTTTTGAGTAAGTCTTGTTTTGCTGAAGAGCTACCTACATAAACTTCATAATCCATTTTTTCTACTTGCCACGCTTTCGCTGCTGGATTGTACCAAGCCATATCTGATGCCGAGACGTCTAGTTTAACCACTTTGCTTTCACCTGGATTAAGCGAAATACGGTCAAAGTCTCTTAACAATTTAATAGGACGATCAACAGCAGAGTTAGCAAAACCAATATAAAGTTGAATAATTTCATCACCCGCGACTTTACCGCTATTAGTTACTGTTACCGAAACCTTAAGCGTACCAGTGTCACTAAGCTGAGGATTATCAATGACTAAATCAGTGTAGTCATAATTGGTGTAACTTAAACCAAAACCAAACGGGTAAGCAGGTTCAATGTCCTTTTTATCAAATAACGTATAACCATGGTAATACCCGTAAGTGATTTTTTCTGTGTAAGGAGTAAAATAAGGATAATCACTCGCTTGTTTCGCAATACTAAAGGGTAACTTACCGCTTGGGTTAACATCACCATATAAAATATTCGCTAGCGCGTTACCGCCTTCCATACCGCTATACCATGAAAATAATATTGCTGGCACGTCATCATTCCAAGCTGACATATCAATGCCACTGCCACCCACATAAACAACCACTAAATTTTCATTCGTTTTAGCTAACGCTTTAATTAAGGCTTCATCTTCTGGAAGAAGTTTTAAGCTTTCACGATCACCACCTTCAGCTTTATCACCGATACGTTTACCTAATCTTGCAGCTTCATTGGCAGCATCCGAGGCGAGTAAAAATTCTCCCTCATCAATATAGGTATAGCCGACAACTACCACAACTTGATCTGCATTTTTGGCAATCTCTTTACTGGCCTTTAAGTCAGTAGCATTGTCTAAAACGACTTTATTCCCTAACTTTTTATTGTAATCAGCGATACCTTGATAAGGAGTGATAACATAGGGTTCAAACGTACCGCTGCTGCCTTTATCACCCGTATTTTCAACATCCGCTAAACGTCCAATAACCGCAATAGTTTGATTGCTTGCTTTTGAAAAAGGTAATACTTGAGCTGTTGGAGATTGACTATTTTTAACCTCACTATTCTTAAGAAGTACCATGCCTTTTTCAGCCGCTTCTTTAGTCAATGCAATTGAGTCTGGTGTTGCAATAATAGAATCTGGATATTCTATAGGATCTTTAGCCAAACCAAATTTCAGTTGAGTTCTTAAGGTATCAAATACCAATTCATCAATTCTTGCTTCGGTAAACTCACCATCAGAAATGGCTTGTTTGATAGTGTCATGCTGATAATGCTGCTGAAATGGCATTTCAACATTCAGGCCCGCATTAATGCTTTCTACTGCATCATGAGTACCGTACATAAAGTCATTGATAACAAAACCTTCAAAACCCCATTCATCTCTAAGTATGTCAGTCAATAAATACTTATTATTACCAGCATAAACACCATTAACTTTATTATATGAAGACATAATTGAAGCAACATTGCCGTCTTGAACTATTTTCTTGAAATGTGGTAAATAGACTTCACGTAAAGTACGTTCATCAACAACTACATCAACAACAAAACGCGAGTTCTCAATGCTGTTTAAGGCAAAATGTTTAACTGTTGACATAACATTATGCTTCTGCAGCGATCTCGTTGCTTCTAGTCCCATTTCGCCCATCAACCAAGGATCTTCAGAATAAACTTCTTGTGCCCGACCCCATGCTGGGTGACGTAATAAGTTTACTGTTGGTGTACCCGTATAGTTAACACCACTAGCACGCATTTCTTTCGCAATAACGTCATAGATACGGCTTTCCATTTCCAAATCAAAACTCGCACCACGTGCCATTGAGATAGGAAATGAAGTTACGCCCTTCTTATCGCCCATAGTGCGTTCTTTATTTGATTTAACGCCACGAGGACCATCTGAAAAGGCAAAACGAGGAATATTTAAACGTTCATTACCGGCAACATAAAAATGAGGTAAGCGATCAAACATCAAATGGTTAATGCCTAAGGTAGCCATGCCCATACCCATGGGCTCACCATACATTTGATCAATTTTTTCATCTAATGACATTTTAGCGATAAGATCATGGGTCAACTTATCTAAGTCCTTTGAATTACTCACATCAGGGAACTTAGATTTATCGAACGCAACGGGATGTACGGTGTAATCATAGGCTTGGTATATAACAAAACCGATCACCGCTGACAGCGCGAGTAATGTATAGCCAGTGCCTTTAATTATTTTTTTTACTTTCATCACTTTTCCTTATAGACCAACGTAATCGACGAGTGATCACGCAACATAAGGATAATGTAAGAGGTAAACCTGAAAGGAATATGAAAAGTTAATCGTTAGTAGTGCTCAGCGCATTACATAACAAAAAATTGGTGATAAAACTAAATTCAAATTGACGGAGAGTGGGATTATTTTGCTTTAGTCTTTATGTCGATTCGCTCGGACAGCTTCCATTCACTTTACATTTCATCAGTATTAAATTACATAACAACCAAAGCAGCTGTTAGCATTGATGCATTATCAAGTTTTTCATCTCTAATCGCCGCTTTGAGGTCATTAAAAGCTGAAGATAACGCGCCTTGTAATGACACAAGTTGTTCTTGATATTGCTCTTTGCTTTTATCTTTTAATTCTTCACTTAGTTCACTGTCCTCGAGTTCTTGTATTTTTTCTTTCACTTGTTCTATTTGAGCTCTTATTTCTTTTATTTGTTTATTTATTCTTTGAATACTCTCAGGCAAGTTATTTTCATCATTACTTTTTTCCTGAGACTTTTTTAGTCCTTCTGCGGAGATATTAACTTTCTCTCCTTTATCTTTACTGTCATTTTTGTCAGCTGAGGCCTCTTCACTTTCGACTGTCGCAGGCTCCGTAGCAGAAACTTCTGAGTTAACAGGCGAATTATGCATAGTATTAATAGACAGGTGAGCACTTTGATCAATTTTCATTTTTCGTTCCTTGAATTTAATAAGGGAAAAGAGCTATAAATAGCTCTTTTTTAATTCTAGTAATAACCGAATTTACTCGAGCAGAGCTTCGGCTATTATAATTACACAACTAACCTTTTGGCCGAGAAGCTACTTCAATACCGTGATGCTTGAAACCAACTTTACGTTTATCGATCACATCGGTTTTTTCACCATTTTGATAGCTCAATTGTGCGAATAGAACAAATTGTTTACGAGCAGGTATGGTTAATTCCAGTTCAAAAGATTGCTCACCATTTTTATCAATACTTACCTTGACTCGCTCAGATTTCTCTAAAATATTTCCAGCCTCATCGGTAGCAAACAACTGTACTTCACCATTAAGTAATTGGTGATAGTCATTAATAACAATGAGTGGCACTTTTGCCTGTTCACCACGCGGGTAATCGTCGGTCCATTTGTCTACATAAATAGAGGCTGGCGACCAAACATTTTTACTGTATTCATGCCAGCGAGGCTCCATCACCAAGTTTTCAAGGTCAATAAAGTTATCGCTAGTAAAAGCGGTCCCAGGCTTAGAATGGCTTAAATAAGCAAAGTGTTGAACGCCTTGGTACCCTCGTTTAGCTCGCCAAAAACCGGTTAAACCTGCATGTAAATATGCCCATGCTTCACGGCGTGTATCAGTGGAATTGTCATCACCTAATAGTCTCGGATATATTTGGTCCGTTAGCTTCGTTGGGCTACCATCACGATTTAGCCATAACCAACCATATTCGTTGACAATGTATGGGTTATGCTGTGATGGATAAGTCACGCTGACTACACTTCCTAAATCTGTAGGCATTTTAGGTTGCCCTATATTATCATCAAGTGCTTCAATACCAGCGCTCTGGTTTCCACCTAATAGAGCCATTATTGGATTAAAATTTGCCGCATAAATATAAGGGTGATCTTCAATAGGATCATCTGGATGGTGTGGTTTTTGCCAGCCACCATTTTCCCATTGTCGTGTTGGATCTAAATGTCTGACATTAGTAATAGTATCAAACGATTTCATATCTGTGGTTTCATTTGATGCACTCCACCACGCGATAGATGGGTGGTTCCAGTTTTCTTGAATCCAGCTCTTAAATTCTTTTTCTAACTCAACTATTGACCATTCAAGATGAGCTTGATCAAATTTATGCACCTCGGTATCTTTCATTTTTCCCATTAAGGTCCAGTAGGCAAACTCATCATCAATTAAAAAGCCTTCTTCATCAGCAATGTCATACCAAAAATTTGGCATACGTCCTAAGCTAGTACGAAATAAATTCCAATGATAATCTTTAGGATATGAGGTGTATAATTTACGAACCCAAGCTTCATTCCATGCTAAAGAACCAGCATTAGGGTCTTCAAAAAAACGACCTAATGAGAAGTTAGAACCACGTAGATAAGTTTTCTCGCCATTAAGATAAAAACCTCGCTCATCTCCGCCTTTCCACTGAACAGAACGAAAACCAAAACGTGTTGCTTGATCATCAATAACCGCGTCAGCTAATTTAAGTGAGGTATCAGCAACATACAGAAACGGTCGCTCAAGCGTCCATAACTTCAAATCATTTACTGATACTTTTTGTTCGATGGTTTTAGTTTGACCTGCTTCTAACGTAAGATTTACGGCAATTTCTGTGGATGCATCTGTATTACTTTTCCATTCTCGCAAGCGATTAACTACTGCAAGTGTTACGGTAGTATCACTGTTGTTTTTAATGGTATTTTTAATCGTTGCAATACCAGTTTTGATATCTGTTTCAACTTTACTGCGAACTATTGTTTGCTCACCAGTAAAGAGTAAATTGACATCGTCCCAAATTCCCGGCATCCAATATTCTTTTTCGTTATCTTGACCTGTGGGAACAAACTCAGGTATTTGACTACGCTCAGCACCTACTCGGACAACAAGTTCATTACTTTCACCCCAGTTAATTGCATCTTTGATATTAAACTCTGCTTGGGTAAATGCGCCATAATGGTTACCGATTTCAACACCGTTCACCCAGACTTTAGCGCCATATTTCACCTTGGCAATACATAATAAAGCAGTGTCTTTCGCTGATTCAGGCGCGTCAAAGCTGCGCTTATACCAAAAAACATCTCTTTCTTTACTTGGTTGACCTAAATCTGCAAAAGCGGGTTGGGCATCTGCTAATAATCCCGGAACAGAAGCAGTATGTGAATACAGCATAGGTAATTGATTATTTAATTGCCCTTGCTCAACTTGCCATGTACCGTTTAGTGACACATATTGACGTGTTTTCTCCCCCCAATTGTACTGACCTGCTGTACCACCACAGGCGATTTCAGGTTGTGCACCAATTATTTCAGCTAAGTAATTATCCTTATTATCAGCTACATGGGCTTTTGCAAAGTTATCATACTTACCATCGACCATTAATGGCGCATATAATGGCCATGCTATAACCATTAATAATACTATTGAAAATATGGTAATAAAAAACCACTTAATAAACTTCAACAAAATTCGCATTGAATACTCCTAGAAAATCGAAATTTTGACTTATTTACTAGGAGAATAAAGAAGTAACCTGAATTAGATCTGAATAGTTAGTTTAATTTAATACTTCAAACCATAAATCAGCATGTTTTTCTAAGCCTTGTTGATTAAAGTGACAATTGTCAAAGCGCAGTTCACTACCTAATAAGTCACTGTTGGCGCCAGTAAATACGTTGTTATAAACTGATGGCAATTGTTGCTGAGCATCTCCAATGACTTTATTTGCAGCAGAATTACAGCGCGTCGCAGTAGCACTGTAAATAGGAATATTATTACCTAATGGCTCTAATTGCTTAACAACCTCACCAAACATAGCAATATATTGTGCTGACGTTGTACCTTTTGCTGCATCAGTTTCACCTTGATGCCAAACTATCTGCGTCGCTTTAATATTTTGTTTGGTTAACGCTTCGATGCTACGTTTAATTCTGCCAGATAAATCACCTGTTGAGCTCCAGCGCTCAATAGATGAACCCCCGACACCAAATGGAACAATTAGCACTTTATCTGCTTTACCAGTAGCAATTAACTTTTCTGCTAATGGCATCCAAACCGAGCCTTGTTCACCAGTAGCGCCTAGTAATGGGTCTTGTGCGTGATAACATAAACCATCAAAAGGATTTAAGTTATAAACGCCTTCTACTGCTTTATGAAGATAATCACCATGGTTAACACTGTTAGACTGTCCAAAAGCAAACAACACCATAGTACGTGAGCTTGATTGAGCAAAAGGTTCACAAGATGCTTGGCTTCTATTTTCTATTTCATTGAAACCACATTCATCATTGTCCGCACACATTTTTGTATGCATAAAAGGCAAAATGAGTTTTGTCATTCGTTTTGCATAGGGTTCTGCAATTTCTGGCTGATAAAGCCCAGTTGCTGCGCCTACATGAAACCCTAAATACAAACCACAAACTAAACTACAAGGAATACTAATTGCTAATAGCCAACGTTTACGCATTATAAAACTCTCTGCATGAAGATAATTGATAAAATTAACAAGTTTGGATGAATTGAAGCTTAAAATGGGATTATTTTGACTGGAAGTAATAAGTATTAACACATCACAACATTTTGATATCTATCATGATGTGTTAATTTAGTTTAGCTGATTTTAAGGATTACCGTATAATTGGTTGAACAGATGGGTCAATAATTGCGCCTGAATATTGCACCACAGCACCAGCAACAATATGGGCATGTTTGGCAGCTTCTTGTGCACAATACCCTTTCATTCTACTAGCCAAATAAGTACCATTAAAAGAATCGCCAGCAGCGGTAGTATCAATAGCTTTTACAGGAGTTGTTGGCACCAAAATAGTTTCATTTTCATTGCAAACTAGGCAGCCATCTGGCCCCATTTTAATAACAAGCTCTTTAACCCCTAAATTCTGGTAATACGCTTGGCATTGTTTGAGAGTTAAACCAGGTTCAAACAGCTGTTCATCATCTAGTGTCGGTAACACTATGTCACAATAACTGGCGACTTTATCAAAACACGCTCGAGCAACATGTGCATCTGGCCAATTACGTGGTCGATAGTTACTGTCAAAAACTAACTTGCCACCTTGGGATTTGTACTCCTCAAAAAACGCCCATAAGCTTTGCAGCACGTCTTTTGAGTAAAGTGACAAAGTGATCCCGCTTAAGTAGATGTAATCAAAATCCATAAGCTTAGAGAATAAGGCTTGGTTTTGCTCAAGCTCAAAAAGCTCACGCGCCGGTGATTCATGACGCCAGTATGAAAATTCACGCTCACCATTAGCTAACGTTTGAATGGCGTATAAACCAGGAACTCGATTGGCTACTTGTGTAATAAATTGTGTCCCTACTTGCTCATTTTGCCATGAGCTCAGCATCTCTTCACTCCATTTATCATCCCCTAATGCGGTGATGTATTCGACACTAACGCCCTGTCTTGCCATGTATACGGCAGTATTTAATGTGTCACCGCCATAACGAAGTGTTTGTGCTCCAAAAGCACTGCTTTGTTCAGCAGATAACTCTAACATGCACTCACCAATAGCAGCGCAACGAAGTAATGGTTTTACGGTATTCATAGACTCATTATTCTCGGTTCAGTTAAAAAACATTATTGCAGTAAATTATTGAGGTAAATTATCGATATAACATTACTTAGTATCACTTTGTTCCGATACCGCTTGTTCCATATCTATCCCAGCGAATTTCTTCATTAACCAACTCATTAAGTGCGCGGTTTTAACTGGCATTAATCGATATAGTTTATCAATAAATTTACAATCAGAGCCCACGAGGATGCGTGATTTGTTTTTTTCTATGCCTTTGATAATAGCTTTAGCTGCAGCCTCTGCGGTAACCCCTACTTTTTTATCTTCTTGCTCGGTGGCAGCTAGTTTGGCTTCATCGCTCATGTCTGGTGCGTTATGGGTAATATTAGTTTGCACCGCGCCCGGATAAACAACACTGACACCTACCTTAGTATCTGCAAGTTCTACCATCAAACCTTCTGTCATTAATTTAACCGCGGCTTTACTCGCCCCATATATTACTTGCCCAGGAAACGGCATATAACCGCCCATACTAGAAATATTGACGATTCTCGCCTGACTACTTTGTTTCAATGCGGGTAAAAATGCGCGTGTCATGTAAACCACACCCCACCAGTTCACATTGAAAATACGCTCCATATGCTCGACCGCAAGTTTTTCTACATGGCTAAAAGGCTGAATAATGCCAGCATTATTAATAATGCCATCAACCTGTCCGTGTAAATCAACCACGGCTTGCGCCGTTTCTTGTACTTGAGCATTATTTGAAATATCAACCTTATGACAACTAAAGCGTGATTTACTGTCAGTGTTTTGCTGACTTACCAGCTGCTCTGTTTCTAACAAAGCTTGTTCGTTATAATCTGCCCCTGCGACAATTGCGCCTTTTGCCACTAATTGTAATGCCAACTCACGACCAATACCCGAGCCAGCACCCGTAACGACAATAACCTTGTTAGTTAAATTCATTTATTTCTCTCTGCGTAAATTAAAGTTAATAACAAGGATATATGTGACAAATTAAATCAACCTGAAGTTACCTTTTCAAGTTCAGTAACATCTTCAGATAATGATTCAGTTACTGTTTCGTTTAAAAAGAGTAAACACAGTGCAGGCACAGCGCCTAAAGTCATGATAGTACCAATGGCTAAACCAAAAATGATTACACTGGCCATTGAATAAAAGAGCGTTTCTTCCATTAACATTAAAGGTATTAATGCCAATATGGTGGTGACAGTTGTAATGAGTATGGGTCTTAAACGATTTAAGCTAGCTGAAGAAATTGCAGTGATTTTGCTCAAACCAGCTTTTTGTTCCGCCGAAATTTTATCAATTAGGACAATAGCATTATTGATAATAATGCCTGCTAATGACAAAAAGCCAAGCGCGCCAATAAAGTCGAAGTTCGCACCTGTAATATATAACCCAAAGAAGCCACCAGAAAAAGCAAGCGGTATGGTTAAGACAACAATCCCCGTTTTGCGAAAAGATGAAAACTGCGCCACTAACAGACAAAAAATCAGTCCGAAAAATAGCGGTAATGTTATAAACAATGTACCCGCACTGTTTTCAAAGCCTTCTAATTCCCCGCCAAGTTCGATTCGATAACCCGCAGGCAAGTTGTTATAAATATCTTGAATCTCATCATCCCAAGCAGCCTGTAATTCAGGTGCTTTCATTACATTATGACGACCACCTACAGTGATGTTTTTTTCCATATTTCGACGGGCAATGTTACCAAACTGAGGCACCATTTTAATCGTAGCGACTTGTGATAATAAGACATATTCACCCATTTTGCTTGAGGTGGATATTTTAACATTATCAAGTAAATTACTGGCTTCTTTAGCATTTAATGGATCGTTTTTAAGCTTAACAATGACCGGAACTAAGGTGTCACCACGTCTTATTTCGGTGACTTTAGCGCCTGTAAAGACACCATTTAGCGCCTTAGAAATTGACTGATAAGTAATGCCCGCGCGCCTAACTTTTGCCTGATCAATATCAACACGATAACGTTTAGTTTTATTTTGCCAATTATTAGACACGTCTTGCGAGCCAGGAATTGAGGCTAAGGCATGTTCAGCTTTTAAAGCTAATTCATATAATACATCAGCATCGGGTCCACTAAAGCGTAACTGAACAACACCAGGAGGCACAGTTCCACGGGCTATTAACTGTGGTTTAACTCTCGCAGTTGGCATGTTGCTAGCGCTAAAGTGTTTAATTTTACTTAGCATGGTTTTAGCTTCAGCTGCTGAGTGAGTATTAACAATGATAAAACTACGATTAGGTGCTGGATCCGAAGGGGAAATCGATAAGAAAAATCTAGGTCCTCCTGAGCCAATATAAGAAGATACATAACTCACTTCTGGATTTTTTTCTTCATCCATCAACCAGTGTGTTAACTTCTGGGCCGCTTTAGTAGTTTGGTGGACGTTATATCCTGCAGGTTCATCTAGATAAACTAATACTTCAGAACGTGAAGATGTTGCAAACATTTCTACAGGAACCAAAGAGACAACAATCAGCGAGAAGACAAATATCCCTGCGACTGAAGCTAAAAAAGCTTTGGGAAAATTCAATACTTTACCAACAAACTTTTGGTAGGCTGGTAATAAAATAAATGGTTTATCTTTCTTTTTATTAATTGAAATAAACCGCACGGCTAATAGAGGTACTACAGTTAACGACAATAACCAAGAAATCAAAAGAGAAATCGACAGTACTTGTGCCAGTGAACGGGTATATTCACCGGTTGTGCCATCGGCAATTAATATGGGAGCAAAAGCTAACACAGTGGTTAACGTAGAAGTTAACAAAGGCAAGGCGAGTTCTTTACATGCATCAACTGCTGCATCATAGCGTTTAGCCCCCTGCTGTAAACGCAGATGAATATTTTCAGTAATCACTATGCCATTATCAACTAACATGCCTAGACCAATGATTAAGCTAGCCATTGAAATAAACTGTAAATCTATTTTCATATAGAACATCACAAGCAAGGTTGCCAATATTGTAATCGGTACCGTTACCCCCACAATCAAACCTTCAACTAAACCTAAAGAGATGATTACAACCAATAGTACGATGGCCAAGGTTTGATATAAGCTTGATTTAACGTCATTAATTGATTTTCCGACAACATCCGGCTGAAAAGTAGCTAACGATAATTTCATACCAACAGGTAAACTATTGTCCGCTTCAACGAGTAGTTTTTTAAGACGAGGGCCCACTTCAAGAATATTTCGACCTTGTTGCATTGAAGCAGCAATAACGATTGCTGGCTCACCATTATAGAAGGCTAAATCACTAGGCGGCTCACTAAAGCTTTGTCTTATTGACACATAATCTTTTAGCGCGAGAATACCATTATTTTGGTTAGCATTTATTTCAATGGCTTTTAAATCATCTATCGACGCTAATTTGCCACTGGTTTCAACAGTAATTTCTCGAAATGGTGTAAAAATTCTACCAGAGGGTATAATGGTATTTTGATCTTGTACCGCTTGCATTGCTCCGGCAATATCAATACTTTGGCTCTCAGCTAAACTTGGTAAGGCTTCTAAGTATACTTTCTCTTCTTGTACACCATATAACGATACTCGACGAATACCATCAACAGTATAAAGACTGTCTCTGATACTTCGTGCATGTTCACGCAACTCATCCATAGCCCAACCATCACCAGTTAACGCCGTGGTAACGATAGACACATCACCAAAATCGTCATTCATGAACGGACCCTGCACGCCTTGTGGTAACGATGCTTTAGTATCGGCTAACTTGCGTCGCACCTTATCCCAAATTTTGTCATAATCAGCCAAATGTTCATATGCAGAAATCGTGACAATAGACTGTCCAGTCGTTGAGGATGAGTTAATATATTCAATCTCCCCAATTTCACGTAAACGCTCTTCTATTTTTTTAGAAATCAAGTTTTCAACTTGCTCAGGAGGTAATCCCGGAAATTGGGTAATGATTAATGAACGATTTACCCGTATAGAGGGATCTTCTCGGCTGGGAAAATCATTGTAAACTGACACGCCAAGGAAGGTAATTAGTACAAGAAAGACCCAGGTCATGCGCCCATTATCTAATGCTATTTTTGTAATACTCATAAAAATGTCCTGCTGTTAATCACTAAATTTAGTGATTAACTTGATTTGGTTGATATAAGTTTACGACTTGCCCATCGCGTAAAAACTCCGCACCCGCAATACATATAATTTCATCAGCTAAAAGGCCACTAGTTACTTTAACTGTATTAATATCTACCACTTCAGTCGTTACTTTTCTGGCATGTACTTGATTATTTTTACTATCAAATACAAAGATTGTTTCGTCGTTATTCGCAGCAATAATTACCGCAGATTCTGGCACTAGAATAATTTCATTTTTATGGCTAACATCAATAAAAACATCTGCTGCCATGCCTGATTTTATATCCTTCAATGGCGAATCTATCGTTGCACTAACGGGGAAAGCTCCTCGAACATCAGATTTAAAGCCAAGTTTTGTCACCACGGCTTGTTGTTTGGACTCCCCCAACACAGGAATGCGCACACTTAGTTTGCTACCCTGATCTATTTTTCCAATCAAGTTACTTGGCACCAAAAACGACACTTCAAATTCACTTTGTCCTTCAATTTCAAAAACAGACTCACGTGCTGATATTTCTTCAAATGATTGAAAGTCACGTCGCGTGATAATGCCTGAAAACGGTGCTTTTAATACCGTATTAGTCAAATCTCTTTGCGCTAGTGAAAGTTTTGACTCTGATAATGAAACAGCACTTTTTGCTTGTTCATATTCCGCCAATGCACTAGCCATAGCATTTTTATTGATTATCTTTTTTTCGAACACAGATTTTTGACGAGCGTAGTTTTCTTTACTCTTTTTAAATTGCGCATCAGCACTTGCAAGATCTGCTTGAGCTTGTTGAACACGGAATTCATATGGCGCAGAGTCTAAAGCAGCAAGCGGTTGGTTTTTATCAACATGGTCACCCGCCTCAACGTTTAACGTCAATAATTGCCCTGACACTTGAAAGGATAAATCTGAACGTTTCACTGCTTTTATATAACCAGAAAGCTTACGTTCAATAGAAGATATTTTGGGGTTTATTTTAAGGTATTTAATCGATTTAATCGGTTCAGGTAGTACTTTTTCCTCTACAACTTCGCTGCAGCCTGAAACCAATATCAGAGAAATAATCAACGCTAACGGTTTGCAACAGTTATAACGTGTTTTTGGTAAAAACATAAAAACGTCCAATAATAATGAAAATCAATTTCCTCATATTATTGGACGAGTCTTAAAACAATCTGAAAACCAATGTAATACATTGATTTGTTCTCAGGTGTTTAGTTATCAGCAACGTAACTTTGTTCATATGGCCAATTAGGAGCGGTAAATACACCACCATCAACCCATAACGTTTGCCCCGTAACAAAACTTGATGTTGAATTTGCAAAATACTCAACGGCATTAAAAATATCTTCAGGAAAACCAACACGACCTAACGGAGCAACACGAGCCCAAGTTTCTGCATAATCAGGCGCTTCTAACCGTGTTCTTTCTATTTCAATGCCACCAGGGGCAACACAATTGACACGTATACCGTACTTGCCAAGTTCGATAGCAGCTGAACGGGTTAACATTTCAATGCCACCTTTTGATGCAGTATAATCGACAAGATTTGGAAAAGGTTCTTTATTACATCCTGAGCCTATATTCACAATAGCCCCACCGGATTTATGCTCAACCATCACTCTGGCAACAGCTTGAGAACAAAGAAAGTAACCTTTTAAGTTAGTTCGAATGACTGTATCCCAATCTTCTTCTTTTAATTCCAAAAAAGGTGCCCATGTCTGACAACCTGCATTGTTAACTAATAACGTAGGTGCTTTTCCAAAAGTTTTTACAACTTCAGCAACAAAGTGATTCACTTGCTCGCTATAACCAACATCACATCGTTGATAAAAAGCCTTTTGTCCTGTTTCTTCAATGAGCTTAGTGACATCTATCGCTCCTTGTTCATTACCTGCATATGTAATAGCAAGGTCCCAACCAGACTTAGCCAACGAAATGGCCAATTCTGCGCCAATACCTGAGCTGCCGCCTGTAACGATAGCTAATTTTGATTCAACGTTTGTTGATTGAGAAGAGATGGAGTTGGTCATAATAAATAACTTCAAATAAGAATAAATTAACGTTCACTATAACGCTAACCAACCTAGGGAAACTAAGCCATGTTTGTTGTAATGACAGTACTTTTTTAACAGTACCTTCTTTTTATCTCACTCCAATCACAATAAAAAACATCAGTCAAAAAAGTATTGATACTTGTTTATCCAGCATGCGTAATTTTGATTTTATAGGATTATGCTTACTCAACAATAAATTAAAAGAGAAATGCATGTCTATCATTCCACAATCATTAAACTCGAAAGTAGCACTAATAACAGGCGGTAGTCGTGGTATTGGCTATGGTATTGCCGAACAATTTATATTGGCAGGAGCAACCGTTATTATTACCGGCCGTAATAGAAGTACTTTGAAATTAGCCTGTCAGCAATTAGGAGAAAACGCCCATTATCGTATTAATGATATGAATGAGGCCACTCAAAGACAGCAATTGGTTGATGAAATAGAAAATGCTTTTGGCCATATCGACATACTCGTTAACAACGCGGGTGCACATTGTAAAAAGCCGGCACTAGAAACATCAGAAGCCGAGTTTTCTGCTGTATTGGAAACAAACTTAATTGGTGTATTCTCATTAAGCAAACTGTGTTTACAGTACATGATCCCGCGTGGGGAGGGCTCCATTATCAATATTAGTTCTATGTCAGCCCTTTTTGGTTTACCACAAGTAGCCGCCTACAGTAGTTCTAAAAGTGGTTTATTGGGGTTGACCCGTACTCTAGCTTCTGAATACTCCGGAACAGGTGTACGCATAAATGCTATTGCCCCAGGTTTTATCGAATCAAAAATGTTTTTAGACATTATGGAGAAAGATCCGCAACGTGAAGAACGTATTTTACAACGTACACCAATGAAACGTTTTGGTTCTCCAACGGATATTGGCCATGCTGCTACCTTCTTAGCCTCTGAGGCCGCCTCTTTCATTACCGGTGTTTGTTTACCTGTAGATGGTGGCAACTCAATCGGGTTTTAAAATAAAAATGGGGGGCGAAGATGAATAATTCAGTAAATAATTCAGAAAAAAAAGTGCAACCAAGAACCGAGATTAATGAGACCAAACCAAGTGCTTTTAAACAGCTGTTGGCATCACTATTACCTGGCATCTTTTTAATTGGCTATAACGTTGGTACGGGTAGTATTACCTCTATGTCAAAAGCGGGAGCAAACTTTGGCTTAGATCTACTGTGGGCTTTATTGCTCAGTTGTTTTATGACCTATTACCTAATGTCATTAGCAAGTCGTTATACCATGGTTACTGGCATGACGTTACTCGAAGGTTTTCGCCGTCAAATAAGTAAACCTTTCGCTTTGTTCACCTTGATAATTTTATCAACCATTATCGTTAGTGCCTTAATGGGGGTGCTTGGCATTGTTGCTGACGTACTCAATGTCTGGACAACTACTTGGACTGACGGCGGAATATCAATAACCTGGTGCGCATTCATTACGGCTAGCATGGTTTATCTACTCGTATTTTCTGGCGATACTAAAAGTTTTGAAAAAATTCTTGCTTTGCTCGTCGCCACCATGGCACTGGCTTTTATCACTACGATGTTTATCGAAGTGCCTTCTCTTGCTGAAATTGGTCAAGGGCTAATTCCCAAGCTACCAGAAAATTCAGCGGGCAGCGACAATAACTCCTTCGTCGTTATGGCTGGCATGATAGGCACCACAGTATCTGTTTTTGTCTTAGTGATACGTACTGGTTTAGTAAAAGAGTTAGGCTGGAAAATAGAAGATGTTGCCATAGAGAAGCGCGATGCCAGAGTTAGTGCCACGTTAATGTTTATTGTGAGTGCAGCAGTAATGGTAACCGCAGCAACAACACTGCATAAACAAGGTCTGCATCTTAACCGAATTTCAGAAATGATCCCCATGTTAGAGCCTTTATTTGGAGAGTTTGCTTTAAGTATTTTTGTTATCGGGGTTATTGCTGCGGGTATTTCTTCTCATCTACCCAACCTACTGGTTATTCCCTGGATCATCAGTGATTACCAAGGGGTCGAACGCAACGTAAAAACTAGCCGTAATCGCCTATTGTTACTAGTGCTTTCATTAGCCAGTTTATTTGGGGTGATTTTTGGCGTGAAACCAATATTTTTAATGCTGATGTCACAAGCCTGTATTGCCATGGTATTACCCATAGTATTAGGCGGTCTTATCTATTTAACCAGTCAAAAGAAAGTCATGGCACAGCATTCCAATAGCCCAAAAGACTACGTAATTCTAGCTGGTATTTTAGTATTCGCACTCTACATGAGTAGTTTGGCAGTACAAGGGTTAATTGCAGACTTAAGCAATTTTTAACCCTGAGAAAAACACTGTTGGTCAATATTGAATAAATAAGGCCAACAATCGTTAACAATTATTTAAGGTATATTTTATGAAACTAGGATTTGGCTTATATCGCCATCAATTAAATGCTGAACACTTTGACTTTGCTAAACAATGCGGTGCAACTCACTTAGTCGTTCATTTGTGTGACTATTTCAATAAAGAAAATTCAACCGAAAAAGAGCAACAAGACTCCAATCAGCCAGTTGGTGATACGGGTGGTTGGGGTGTTGCCAAAGGCGACGCCGATCCTATTTGGACGCTTGAAGGTTTAACAAAACTAAAAGCAGAAGTTGAGTCACATGGCTTAAAAATTTGGGCCATAGAAAATTTTGACCCTGCCATGTGGAATGATATTTTATTAGACGGTCCTAAGAAAGAGCAGCAAATGCAAGGCTTACAAGACATTATTCGTAATGTTGGTGAAGTCGGTATTCCCGTTTTTGGTTATAACTTTTCTTTAGCTGGTGTTTGTAGCCGTAAAGTTGGCCCTGTTGCCCGTGGTAATGCTAATAGCGTTTATATGCGCGAAGTAGATGAAACCCCTATTCCAAATGGCATGGTTTGGAACATGCAATTACCAACTGATCACAAAGGTGTTGCGCCAAGTGGTGAGCAAGGCTTCATTCCTCATGAGGTACTATGGCGACGCCTACAATGGTTCTTAAAGAGCTTAGTTCCTGTAGCAGAAGAAGCCGGCGTACGTTTAGCTGCCCATCCTGATGATCCACCTATGCCAATTGTGCGTAAATCTCCTCGCTTAGTTTATCAACCCGATATGTATCATAAGCTATTGGATATGCAGCCGAGTCGCAGCAACAGCCTAGAATTTTGTTTAGGAACTATTGCTGAAATGACAGAAGGTAATGTCTATGAAGCGGTAGATACTTTTAGCCAGCGTGAAGCCATTAGTTATATTCATTTTCGTAATGTTCGTGGCAAGGTTCCAAACTACGATGAAACCTTTATCGACGATGGTGATATCGACATGGTGAAGGTATTAGAAATACTTAAAGCAAATAATTATGACGGTATCCTGATTCCTGATCATACACCGCTGATGACGTGTGACGCTCCTTGGCATGCCGGTATGTCCTTTGCTATGGGTTATATGAAAGCAGCATTTCAGCAAGTTATGGGGAAAGAATAGGTTTCGATATGAAAACATTCATTAATGAAGATTTTTTATTGCAATCAGATACGGCTAAACAGCTTTATTTTAATTATGCTGCTGACTTACCCATTATTGATTACCATAATCATTTACCTGCGCAAGATGTTGCTAATAATCGTCAATTTGCCAACATCTCAGCCGCATGGCTAGAAGATGATCATTACAAATGGCGCGCTATGCGTGCCATGGGTATCAACGAAAAGTACTGTACCGGTAATGCTAACGCAAAAGAAAAGTTTATGCAGTGGGCAAAAATTGTCCCCTATACCATTGGTAACCCGTTGTACCATTGGACCCACATGGAGTTGCAACAGCCTTTTGGCATTCAAGAAATGCTCAACGAAAAAACTGCAGAGGGTGTCTATCAACAAACCAATGCATTGTTAACCCAGCGTGAATTTTCTAGCCAAGGCCTACTTAAACAGCGCAATGTTGAAGTGATTTGCACTACCGATGATCCAGCTGATTCATTGCAACATCATCGGGTATTTGCCGAGCAACAAACTCATCATTCACAAGCTGATGCATTGACCATGTTGCCGACGTTCAGGTTAGACAGCTTATTGATAACAGATAATGTGCTTCAGTTTAATAAGAGCCTAGATCGATTAATGCAGTCATCCGGTCAAGAGATCAGTACTTACCAAGATTTCCTTGCTGTGATCGAGAGTAGGCACCAACATTTTCATAATCTTGGTTGCCGGTTATCAGATATCGGCCTGAGTCAATTTCAGTTTTCGCTTGCTAAACCAAAGAAGGTTGAAGGCGCCTTTACTTTAATACGCTCTGGTCTTGCCTTAACAGCAGAACAAGCAATCGAACTTGCTTCAGATATCTTAATCTTTGTTTCCGAGCTCAATGCTAAAAAAGGTTGGGTACAACAACTGCATATTGGCGCACTACGTGATGCTAATAGTAAAAAAGTGGCTGCTTTAGGACATGGTAAAGGCTTTGATACCATTGGTGGTTATAACAATACTTTAGCGTTGCGCAATTATCTTGATCACTTATCGGGTAATCAGCAATTGGCCAAAACTATTTTATATAATTTGAATCCCGCTGATAACGAAATATTCTCAACCATGGCAGGCACATTTAACGAAGGTGATATCCAAGGCAAAGTACAACACGGTGCAGCTTGGTGGTTTCTTGATCAAAAAGAAGGTATTGAAAGTCACTTTCGTTCGATCAGTTCATTAGGATTGTTAAGTTGCTTTGTTGGTATGTTAACCGACTCGCGCAGCTTCTTATCTTTTTCACGGCATGAATACTTCCGTCGCATCTTATGTAACTACCTAGCTCATGACGTTGAACAAGGCTTGTTACCCAAAGATCTGCCTTTGTTAGGAGAAATTATCAGTAATATCAGTTACTACAACGCAAAAAACTATTTCAACTTTTAACACTTATACCTTTAAATTCAGCTTTATACTGAGGAAAACAAATTATGTGGACAAATGATAATGAACTATTCGCCTTAATGCGCGAAAAACTATATACCCCGGTTGTTGGCGATATTCTTGATGAACTAGGTTATTACCACCAGTTTCTCCCCCGTGATGTGCAAGCCATGACCACAGAGATGCTCGTTGCTGGTCGTGCCATGCCTGTTTTAACCTGCGATGTTTATGGCGAACAAGAAAAGCCTTTCGGCTTGTTAACTGAAGCCCTAGACCAGATAGAACCTGGCGAAGTTTACATTTCTGCCGGCAGTAACAGCTCTGCTTTATGGGGAGAGCTGTTAACAGCCACAGCGCGTACTCGCGGTGGTGTAGGTGCGGTAGTTAACGGTCCACACCGAGATACACCACAGGTATTGGCACAAAACTGGCCAGTGTTTAGCACTGGTGGCTACGCACAGGATTCACGTGTACGTACATACGTGCAAAACTTCCGCTGCCCAATAGAAATTGAAGGTGTTTGGATAGAGCCTGGAGATTTGGTCTTTGGCGACAGAGATGGCGTATTAATCATACCGCAAAAATTAGAAAAACAAGTAATTGAGAAAGCACTTGAAAAAGCAGCTAAAGAAAATGTTGTTCGTAATGCTATTGAAGCTGGTATGTCTTCAACCGATGCCCTTAAAAAATATGGCGTGTTATAACAGCGGCTAATTATTAATGTTTTCCTAGCGATAATTGTAAGTAATATCCATTATCGCTGATTTGATTTATTCCTTTTGAAAACATTAACCAATTCCCTTAACCACTTTACAAAATTAATGATGGTTAAAAAAGTATTATAAATACTATCTAGCCCGCGTAGTGCCCATCAGCTTTTCAGCTTTATACTCGATTCAATATGTTAATTCGTGGAGAATCCCTTATGAGCAACAATCAAAGTACTAAAAGAAGACCACTAAGAAGTGAAGCTTGGATGAATGAGCCAAGTAACCCGGATCAAACCGCTATCTATTTGGAACGTTACCTAAATTATGGTTTAACCAGAGAAGAGCTTCAATCTGGAAAACCTCTTATAGGTATTGCACAAACTGGCAGCGATTTAGCGCCATGTAACCGCCATCACTTAGCATTAGCACAACGATTAAAAGAAGGTATCCGTGATGCGGGCGGTATCGCGTTTGAATTTCCAGTACATCCTATCCATGAAATGGGCAAACGCCCTACTGCTGCTCTTGATAGAAATTTAGCAACACTAGGCTTAATTGAAGTGCTTTACGGGTACCCACTTGATGGCGTAATACTCACCACAGGTTGTGATAAAACAACACCTGCGACACTTATGGCAGCAGCTGCTGTTGACATACCTACTATTGTTTACTCTGGCGGCCCAATGTTAAATGGTTGGTCAGGGGACAACCGCGTAGGCTCAGGTAGTATTATCTGGGAATGTAGAGAAAAATTTGCCGCAGGTGAAATTGACTATGAAAACTTCATGGATCAAGTATCATCTTCTGCGCCGAGTGCTGGTCATTGTAACACCATGGGAACAGCACTAACGATGAACTCATTAGCTGAAGCACTGGGTATGTCATTACCTGGTTGTGCCTCAATCCCTGGCCCTTACAGAGAAAGAGCTCAAATGGGTTATTACACTGGTCGACGCATTGTTGAGATGGTTTGGGAAGACTTAAAACCTTCTGACATCATGACTAAGGCATCATTTTATAATGCCATGCGTGTTTGTACGGCGATTGGCGGTTCTACAAATGCGCCACCACATATTCAAGCTATAGCGAATCATTTGCGCGACGTTGAAATCAATATCAAAGATTGGCAAATCCATGGTGAAAAAACACCTCTCATTGTTAATTGTCAACCTGCCGGTGAATATTTAGGCGAAGAATTCCATCGTGCTGGTGGTGTTCCAGCGGTCATGGGTGAACTGATCAAATCGGGCGTCATTGATAAAGATGTTCTAACCGTTACTGGTAAAAGCGTTGGAGAGATCTATACAAATACAACCAGTAAAGATCATAAGGTGATAAAAACTTGTGACGAGCCAATGATGGACAATGCAGGTTTTGCCATCATGAGTGGTAACTTGTTTGATTCAGCATTAATGAAAAAGTCTGTGATCGATGAGGCTTTCACAAAAGAGTACTTAAGCGATCCACAAACTCCTAACTGCTTTACCGTGCGCGCTAAAGTTTTTGAAGGCCCTGAAGATTATCATCACCGTATCAACGACCTTAGCTTAAACATAGACAAAGATTGCATTTTAATCATTAGAAATTGTGGTCCTGTTGGTTACCCTGGCTCAGCAGAGGTTGTCAATATGCTACCTCCTAATCATCTAGTTAAACAAGGCATTACCTGTTTACCAACTATGGGTGATGGGCGTCAAAGTGGTACCTCAGCAAGTCCTTCTATACTAAATATTTCCCCTGAAGCTGCTGTTGGTGGCGGTTTGGCTCATATCAAAGATGATGACTTGATCTGTATTGACTTAAATACCAACCAAGTGAACCTATTAATTGATGATGCTGAGTTTGCAAGACGTAAAGAAAATATTCAGCTTATAACCGTTGTTAATCAAACTCCTTGGCAAGAAATTTATCGCAGCCGCGTTAACCAACTAAGCGAAGGCGGAACCTTAGAAACTGAAGGTGATTTCACTCAAATAGCAAAAACTCACGGTATTCCACGTAACTCACACTAATCATTGTCAGAGAATGATAAGTAAATATTGAGAGATAAAACTATGAATAATATTCGTTGTATTTGGGATGCAAAAGCACAATTAGGTGAAGGCGCAGTTTGGCATGAAGAGCAACAAGCACTCTTTTGGGTAGATATTATCAACTCTACACTACATTGCTATAAAGTTGACAAAGGCGGTAGCGAGGTTCGTAAATCTTGGCCGTTCGACAACCATATTAGTAGTGTTGTGCCTTGCGCTGAAGGAGGATTATTAGCTACTTTCAAAGATGGTGTCAGCCATATTGATCTTGAGAAGAATCTGGTAACTCCCTTGTGTGAGCTTGAAAAAGACTTAGTCAACAATCGTTTTAACGATGGTTGTGCTGATACCCGTGGTAACTTTTGGTTTGGTAGCATGGATGATATGCAAACCGATGATAGTGGTTCTTTCTATCGCTTTAATGGAAAGTCACAGAGCAATGAATTAGTAGAGAAACTAACTCAATTAGGTGAGATTTGTATCACAAATGGTCCAACATTTAGTCAAGATGGTCATTGGATTTATTTCACCGATACGTTAGCAGGGAAAATCTACAAATCAGCACTCGCTAATGACGGCAGTATCGGCCCTAAGCAATTACATATTCAATTTACTCAAGCCGATGGTCATCCTGATGGTATGTGCTGCGATAGAGATGGTCACCTTTGGGTATGCCACTGGGCTGGTGCACGCGTTAGCCGCTTTGATAACCAAGGAAACTTAGTTAGCTCAATTAAGTTACCCGTGCCCAATATCACTAAATGCTGCTTTGGTGGCCCAAATCTTAATACCCTTTTCATCACTACAGCCGCAACAGGTTTAACAGAGGCAGAGCTAAAAGAAGCGCCACTGGCAGGCGGTTTGTTTGCAATAGACGTAGAACACCAAGGTTTTGTCTACCCCAATGTCTCCATGAGAACTAACGAAATAGACAGAAAAAGTAAGGAATAAAATAATGAAACTCACCAATAAAATTGCGCTAATTACTGGCGCTGGACAAGGTATAGGAAAAGAAACGGCATTGCTATTCGCTAAACAAGGCGCTCAGGTCATTGCTACAGATGTCAATGAAGCAACTTTAGCTGCTTTTGAAGGGATAGATAATATCAAAACTTCGGTTTTAGATATTACCAATCAAACACAAATCACTGCGTGTATTAACGACAATCCAAATATCAATGTCTTAATGAACTGCGCTGGTGTGGTCTTTAATGGTTCAGCGTTAACTTGTACTAACGAGCAATGGCAAACTACCTTAGCCGTCAATGTAACATCAGCCTACCAACTAATAAACGCAGTACTGCCGGGAATGTTAGCGCAAAAAAGTGGCGCGATAATAAATATTGCCTCGGTTGTTTCAAGTGTAAAGGGTGTTGCTAATCGTTTTGCTTACGGCACCAGTAAAGCTGCCATTATCGGCTTAACAAAAGCTGTCGCTGCTGACTTTATTGATCAAGGTATTCGCTGTAATTCAATTAGCCCTGGCACCATTCACTCTCCTTCGCTTGACCAGCGATTGGCTGATACCGGTGACTATAAAAAGGCTTTGACTGATTTTATTGACCGACAACCTATGGGTAGATTAGGCCAACCTAGTGAAATAGCGGCAATCGCTAGTTTACTTGCGAGTGACGAAGCCAGTTTTATGAGCGGCGAAAATATCATTATCGATGGTGGCATGAGTCTTTAATCTTTTCGTTAAACAGCAGAATTCAACAGGAAAAAATATGAACATAACAACAGCGAATACCGTTACTAATTTTAGTATAAAAAATAGTCTTCCAGATCAATGCAACCAAGGTACTTGGGTTGGCCGTGCTTGGATTCCAGCCCCATTAGCAAGTAATAATATTGCAGGACCACGGGTAATTAGTGTCAGTAAGGGGCGCGTGTACGACCTTTCTGATGTTTATCTAACCATGTCTGATTTATTTGCCGATCCTGATAAACTTGCCACCATTCAAGCAGCTCAGCACAGTACCATTGGCAGCCTAGATAGTATTTTATCGAACAGTTTGTTTACAGAACAAGCTCAAAGTTTCGAAGAAAACACCCGCATAGTATTACTTGCGCCTAATGATATTCAAGCGACCAAAGCATGTGGTGTAACGTTTGCCCGTAGTTTATTAGAACGTGTGATTGAAGAGCAAGCTCGAGGCGATGCTCAAAAAGCATCAGCTATTCGTGAAAACATCCTCAATATTATTGGTTCTAATTTGGGTGATTTAACTCCGGGCAGCCAAGAAGCTGAAGAGTTAAAGCAAAAATTAATTGCGCAAGGCATTTGGTCTCAATACCTAGAAGTTGGCATAGGCCCAGATGCAGAAGTTTTTTCAAAAGCACAACCTTTGGCTTCTGTGACATCTGGCTCACAAATAGGGGTTCGTCGTCAGTCAATTTGGAATAATCCAGAGCCTGAAATAGTATTAGCCGTTAGTAATAGTGGCGAGATAATTGGTGCCACCTTAGGTAACGATGTTAATTTACGTGATTATGAAGGACGAAGTGCCCTTTTGTTGGGTAAAGCAAAAGATAATAATGCTGCCTCTTCAATCGGTCCTCTTATTCGCCTATTTGATGATACGTTCTGCTTAACTGATGTCGAGCAATGTGAAGTGAGTTTAACCATATCAGGTACAGATGGTTTCGTTGCGTCAGGTAAAAACTTAATGGCTGAAATCAGTCGTTCACCGCAAAACTTAGTTGATCAAACTTTAAACGACCAACATCAATACCCTGACGGCATGATGCTTTACGTTGGCACTATGTTTGCTCCCACTGAAGATCGCCACCAAGACGGCAATGGTTTTACTCATTTACCTGGCGACCGCGTAGAAATATCCACACCTAAACTTGGCACCTTGGTTAACTGGGTAAATCACTGTGATGCCATTCCGCCATGGAACTATGGTGTGAATAAGTTTATTCAATATTTACGTCAATGCCGTTAACACTTCTCCCAACACAACTAACAACTTAATTGGAATTCCGATGAATTTAACAAAAAAAAGCTTTATTAATGGTCAATGGGTAACAACAGCAGGTGAAATTTTTGCAAGTCATAACCCTGTAACCAATCAAGCTATTGAACAATTTAATTCTGCCAGCGTCGACGATGGTAAAGAAGCGGTATTAGGTGCAGCACTTAGTTTCAATGCATTTAAAAGCCTTACAGGACAAGACCGCGCCGCTTTATTAGAGCAGATCGCGTTAGAAATTGAAGCCTTAGGTGACGATTTACTCAATACTGCTAATGAAGAGACAAGTTTAGGCTTAGTGCGTTTAACCGGTGAGCGTGGACGTACCTGTAATCAAATCCGAGCTTTTGCTTCTATGCTTAAAGAAGGCTCATGGGTCAGAGCAACGATTGATACTGCTGATGCAAATAGAACACCGCCTAAACCTGATCTTCGACGTATGTTACGCCCTATAGGTCCAGTACTAGTGTTTCCAGCATCTAACTTCCCATTAGCCTTTGGCGTTTTAGGCGGTGATACTGCTTCTGCTATTGCTGCAGGAAACCCTGTTGTCATTAAAGCCCACCCTGCCCATCCAGCAACTTCTGAACTTTGTATGCTTGCAGCTGATCGTGCATTAAAAAAATGTGGCATTGCTAGTAATACTATTGCTATGGTGCAAGGCAGTTCACTTGAGTTAGCACAAAGCTTAGTCGTTAATGAAGCGATACAAGCGGTTGGCTTTACAGGCTCTTTACAAGCAGGCCGTTCAATCATGGATCTTGCCGCAACTCGTGCTACGCCAATTCCAGTTTATGCTGAAATGGGAAGTACAAACCCAGTATTTATCACCCCTAGTGCTTTATCAAAACGTGGTAGTGATATTGCTAATGGTTTAGCAGCATCTATTGCAATGGGCACAGGTCAATTTTGTACCTCACCAGGCGTTATAGTTACGCTCAAGGATGCACAATTTGAAAGTCAGCTTACTGATGCAATTGACAGTGCCAATCAAGGTTATTTGCTCCATCCAAGCATTGCCACAGGCCTTAAAAGAAGTGTTGCCGATCTGGTAAATAATGACAACGTCGAAGTGCTTACAGGTACCGATTTGGCTGAAAATAGTCTAAAAACACCAAATAGTCTTATAGCAACCACCGCAAAAGCTTTCCTATCGGATGATAGTTTGCACGCAGAAGCTTTTGGTCCAATTAGCTTATTAGTTAACTGTAAAGATGAAGCTGAACTTATGGCAGTAGCAGACGCTATACATGGTAATTTAACCGCAACTATTCATTGCCAAGATGAAGATGCCTTAGCGCAACCATTAGCGCAATCACTTGAAAACCATGTTGGTCGACTTATCGTTAATGGGTATCCAACTGGCGTTGAAGTTTGTGCATCGCAACAACATAGTGGTCCTTACCCTGCTTGTTCTTCACCAGCAACAACCAGTGTAGGTAGCGATGCCATTAGCCGTTTTACTCGCTTTATTGCTTATCAAGACATGCCACAAGCTCTACTACCTGTAGAGCTAAGAGATGAAAATAATTTACAGCTTTTACGGCAGGTAAATAATCACTTTCAAAATACTGCATCATAAGTAATTAGTGGAACCTAGATGATTTCAATAAAATCGCTTTCTGTACAACACAAAATACTGCTGATCCCATTTGTTGGCGCATTGGGCTTTTGTATTTATTTGGCAGTTAGTTTAAGTACTATGTTTAGTATCGTTAAACAGCTTGAACAAGCCTATAAGGTTGAATACCACTTACTCAACACCTCTGAATTTGCTTTAGTAAAACTAGACAAAATTAAAGAAACTTTGGGTAATGCTGCAACATTAGGTGAACACGATCTGTTAACGACAGCTGATGGGTATGCTGATGAATTTCGCGATAGCCTGCAAAACGCTACCAAGAAAAGCCTCGACAATAGTGATGCTTTAAATTCGCTTGTGAGTGAATTTAACACCTATTACGCTCGGGCTTATGATTTATCAAATGACATGCTTAGCGATTCTATTGATTTCTCTAAGGTTGCACAACGTAGCGAAGCAATGACTTCTCGTTTGACTAGTTTGCAACAGAGTTTAAATACCTTTCATGAGCAACGCTATGAAGCATTTACTCAAGCATTTGACTCAGTAACAAAACAAACGAAACAAACATCTAACATTGGCTTGATTGTAGGTAGTATCACTGTCTTTTTGCTATTTGCTGTTGCCGTTCCTATTGCTTTAACCATTCGCAAAAGTTTGAAAGATATCATTCATTCAATGCAAGGTATTGCGCAAGAAAATGGCGATTTAACAGTACGACTAACTACAACGAGTGAAGACGAAATAGGTGAGCTGGTTTTTTGGTTTAATAGCTTTATCGAAAAACTGCAAGTGGTGATTAAAAATGTTGTCGAAACAGCTTTACCTTTAGCTGATACATCAACACAAATTTCACAACTTAGTGCAGCGAGCTTAGACTCATTTAAACGCCAATCTGAAAGCGTTGAACAATCGCGATGTTCCGTTGAAGAAATGAGTCAAAGCGTGGCTGACATTACCGCAAATGCTGCAGACGCTGCTGATGCCGCTCGTTGTGCAAATAACGAAGCTGAAAAAGGCAGAGCTGTTGTTGCTACAACAGTTGAAGGCATAAAAGCTCTTGAACAAAACATCATAAATACTGCCCAAACGATAATTCAATTACAAGCGGATACCAATAAGGTAAACGTCGTTTTAGACGTTATCAAAGGCATTGCTGAACAAACTAATTTACTGGCTCTTAATGCAGCAATTGAAGCAGCACGCGCTGGCGAACAAGGTAGAGGTTTTGCCGTCGTTGCTGATGAAGTTAGAAGCCTTGCATCAAGAACACAAGCATCTACGCAAGAAGTTAATCACATCTTAGAAGAACTGCAGTCTGCCGCAGGCAATGCTGTTTCCATGATGACTAATTCACAAGAAAGTGTTGAAGCGAGTGTGCAATTTGCTAACAAAGCGGGTGATAGCCTTGCTGTAATTACCGAAACGGTTAATACCATTGCTGATATGAACAATGCTATTGCCACTGCTACTGAGCAACAACATCAAGTTTCAGGGCTAATGGTTGGTCATGTTGAAAATATACAAACTTGTGTCGAAGAGGCCTCTGAGTCTTCCAACAAAGTCTCTAATGTTAGTGGTGAATTATCTGATTTAGCCTCTGAATTAGAAGCTGTTGCGCTGCAATTTAAGGTATAACCCCACAATATAAAAAGTCTTATAGACATACTCTTACATATAAATCGGTGAAAAAAAATGAATAATAAAATGTTATCCGCAATACTTTTAGTATCTGCGTTTAGTAACTGTGCACAAGCAGAAGTTGTTTGGAACGGTTTTTCCTCTATTGTTGCTGGTACTACTGGTTCAAGTGATACAAAAAAAGAAGGTTTTGAAAACGAATTAAACTTTGAACAAGATTCGCTTTTTGCGCTACAAGCGTCGAGCGACTTAGGAAATGGTTTGAGTGTAACGGCACAAGTGATGGCCCGAGGCGAAAATAGTTGGGATCCAAAATTTGAATGGGCATATGTTGCTTATGATATAAATGATGATATACGTGTATTGGCCGGTCGTCAGCGTATACCTTTTTTCATGTATTCAGATTATTTAGACGTCTCTTACGCTTATGATTGGATCACTCCTCCCGATAATGTTTATGGTATTCCATTTTCATCATTTAATGGTTTAGGCACTATTTACAATCATACTATTGGCGAAATGAATGGTACATTACACCTTATTTATGGCTCTAATCCCGACGATATTAATGTAAGCGGTGGCACGGTAAAAGCTAACTTAGAAAACATGGTAGGTGGCGCCTATACCTTAACCCGAGATTGGTTAACATTAAGAGCAGCATACATACAACTTGAAACGACTGTCGAAATAAATTCATATGATCCACTCATCACAGCATGGAACCAAACGCCATATTCTTTCGTATCTGACAATTTAACCATTGAGTCTGATCTTGCACGATTTTATGAATTAGGCATGCAAGCAAATTATGAAGATTATAGCTTAATTGCTGAGTACACCCAGTCGAAAAATGAGGATGCCCCTACACCTAATGAAGAAAACTACTATGTTATGGCGAGCAAACGTTTTAATCAGTTTAGCGCTCATATCACTTATGGAAATACTAAAAGAACTCAAGACTCTTTAACAGAGGGTGTTCCAAATGGCATTTCTCCCCAAATAGATAATTTAATTCAATTTACCGGACTGGCAACTAAATTTGGCATCGGCGAAAAGAGCTATATGACTTATGGTTTACGTTGGGATATCCATGACTCTGCGGCATTAAAATTTGAATATACCGATCAAACGAGCAATTTAGCCCTTGACGGTGGTGACGCAAAATTATTCCGCACAGCACTTGTTACCGTATTTTAAGAGGACAAACACATGAAAAGATTAAAATTATGTTTACTGCTCTGTTTACTAAGCATAAGCAACATCACTATGGCCAAAGTCGTGGTAATCGTTAATGTAACCAATACCGCTACATTATCCGACAATGATTTATCAAGCCTCTTTTTAGGAAAATCAAAATCATTTCCGAATAATAACAAGGCGCAAGCTATTAATTTAAACTATGGCAATGAGACCAGAAAGGCATTTGAAAAATCAATATTGAAGAAGACTTCTAGTCAAGTGAAAGCTTACTGGTCAAAATTACTTTTTTCCGGTAAAGGCAAACCATTAAAAGAGTTATCATCTGACGCAGAGGTTATAGCATTTGTCGCAGACAATCCAAACGCCATTGCATACATTGATGCGAGTAATATTAACAGCTCGGTAAAAGTGGTTAAAGAATTTTAGCATGCTAAGTTTAACGCTGTTTACCAGTGTAAGCAGCGTTAAAACAATTCAAATCGCATAGTTATAAGTTTCATAATAACCTGCCCTACAGTGAAGTTTCAGTTAACTATTTACAATCATAACGTGAGTACAAAAAGGATATTAGTGCTAAAGTTTATTCTATAAAATTAGGAGTAGTCATATCTTTCGTCTCATTCTGGTCAGTATTGTATTAGCGTTTAGCCTTTACACCGTATATTCACCTACCAATAAAACAGCTTATATTCACCATTCGCTACCTGCCTTTGTTATGCAGGAGAGTCAACTTAAACACAGAGTATTATTACTCGGTGATGCCGGTTTATCAACAATCAGTCCTAGGCAAGCGAGCCTTCAAAAAGTAATTGAACGTGCAAAAGGAGTATCGGCTCAAACATCAGTGATCATGTTGGGAGATAATATATACCCTAACGGATTTCCAAATAAAACCGCTGAACAGAATGATTTCAATCCGGAACAACTCGAGGATATTAGCCACTTAAAAGCTCAACTAGAAGTATCTCGGTTGAGTAAAGCTGAAATGTTTCTCGTGCCTGGAAACCATGATTGGTATGCAAGCCAAGTAGACTCCCAAGCTAGTTATATAGCTTCATATTCAAAGAAAAATAATACCAAAGTGAGTTTTGTTCCTTATAAAAAGAACAAAAAACCTTTACCTCAAGTGATTTACCGTGATGGTATTAGCCTTATTTTTATCGACTCCATGTGGTTATTACAGGCAAATAAGGCTGACTTTTCCGAGGCTATGTCTCAGCTAGATCAGTTTCTACAACAATCGAATGAGAAGCACCCTGAAAATGTTATCATGCTATTTGCTCATCATCCCATTGAAACTATGGGGCCACATGGTGGTTATTATGCTAAGTTAGGCTATGAATTTTATGCTAAAACACGCGAATTAATTAACGGCCAAGATACCCAAGACCTCGATTTCCCTGCTTACCAACGTTTAATTAATGGCGTAAAATTTGCCCTTACACCTTACAAAAAAACTATTTTTGCCGCCGGCCATGATCATAGTTTGCAATTATTTAAAAATACCAAGCGTACAGGCGCACAATACAGTCTAGTTAGTGGCGCTGCTAACACGAAAAAACTTACTGATGTTGGAAACAATGAAAACACACAATTTGCATCGTCAGTAGAAGGTCTCTTTGAAATAGATGTTTTAGACAGTGGTGTGCTGCTGCGCATCTACGACATATACGATTCATCGCCCATACACCAACAATGGTTATGGAAAAAAGACCAAAAATAGAGCAAAAAAAATACCGTGGAGGAAACTTCACGGTATTTTTTCTGTTCTAACTATCTATTAATGTCGTCAATCAATTTTTCAACTTTCAGCAATAACCGTTTGTGTTTGCTGCCCTAACCCTTCAATTGTTAGTTTGATTTCATCACCAATATTTAAATATACCGGTGGTGTTTGACCTAGACCTACGCCAGGTGGTGTACCGGTAGATATGACATCACCTGGTTGTAAACTCATAAATTTACTTAAGTAACTCACGATAAAGTCAGGTTTAAAAATCATCGTTTTAGTATTACCATTTTGAAAACGTTTGCCATTAACCTCTAAAGTCATCGCTAGATTATGAACATCGGCTATTTCATCTTTAGTTACCAACCATGGACCTAAAGGACCAAAGCTATCACAACCTTTACCTTTGTCCCATTGTCCGCCACTAATATCTAGTTGAAAAGCACGTTCTGATACGTCATTGATTAAGCAAAATCCAGCAATGTGGTCATTAGCATTTTCTTCGCTAACATTTTTTGTTTCTTTGCCTATAACAATACCTAGCTCTACTTCCCAATCAAGCTTGGTGCTTCCTGCCGGTTTGATAATTGGATCATTTGGTCCACATATCGCACTTGTCCATTTATTAAAGACTACCGGTTGTTCAGGTATTGCCATGCCTGACTCTTCAGCATGATCAGCATAATTTAAACCAATGCAGACAAACTTACCAACATTTCCAATACAAGCACCAATACGAGTATCTTCAGCAATTAAAGGGAGTGTCGTTAAATCTTGCTCTGCCAATTTATCCAGTGCTTCTGGTGAGAGTTGAGCACCTGATATGTCCTCAACAAGATAAGATAAATCACGTATATCACCATTTTTATCAATCGCAGCTGGTTTTTCTTTGCCCACAGGGCCTACTCGTAACAGTTTCATTAGTTTTCCTCTGATTTAGTTATGCTTTACAACTGACTTGTCTTAAGAACTAAGTCCGCTCTATCAAATATTTCTTTTTTAAATGCCATGCCTAAGCCATCACCTTTTGGCGGGGTAATATAGCCATCTTTCACTTCAGGTAAATTATCCATTACTTGCGTATACCAACCGGTGTACAGTGCTCTAACTGATTCTTGAATAACTGCATTGGGTGCATTAAGAGATAAATGACATGAGGCAGTTAGTACAACAGGGCCTGTACAATCATGCGGTGCAACTGGCAATTGGTATGCTTCTGCCATAGTGGATATTTTTTTCGCCTCAGAAATACCGCCAACCCAACCAATGTCCAACATGACAAAATCAGTAGCATTATTTTCCAGTAGATCTTTAAAGCCCCAACGCGTGGCAATGGTTTCGCTAGCTGTAACAGGTATTGTCGTTCTGTTTCTAAACTCTTTAATAACAGATAAACTATCCATTTTAACGGGATCTTCAATCCACATTGGCGCATAAGGCTCTAATGCTTTTGATATTTTAATCGCTGTAGGTAAATTCCATAACGAATGGCACTCAACCATAATGTCCATTTTATTGCCAACCGCAGCACGAATTTTCTTAAAAGGTTCAAGTGCTTGTTCAAGCTGTTCATTAGTAATATATTGGCCGTCATTTGCTTCAGCAGCGGAATCAAATGGCCATATTTTCATTGCGGTAATGCCTTGGTCTAACAAACTAATCGCCAATTCATCAGCTCGATGTAAAAAAGCATCTAAATCTTCATACGGCCCTTCTGGCTCTTCACTTGGTAATCCCCAATTATCTGAAGTTTGACCTTCTGATGATCGGATATATGAATAACCAGCACAGGTATTGTAGGTTCGAATGGTATCTCGAGACTTACCACCTAATAATTGATGAATAGGCTGCTTAGTTTTTTTACCCCAAATATCCCATAAAGCAATATCAACGGCAGAATTGCCACGCATTTCAACACCGCTACTGCGAAACCCTAGGTAGCCATAAAGCTCTCGCCAGTGCTTGTCAATTAGCAGTGGATCTTTGCCTAACAAATAAGGCGCAACCGTTTCATGGATATAGGCTTCTACAGCAGCAGGCCCCATAAAGGTTTCACCTAAACCAACAAAGCCTTCATCCGTATGAATTTGTACCCAGCACAAATTGCCAAACTCAGTTAATCTAACTGTTTCAATTTTTGTAATTTTCATCATTCACTCTTAGTTAAACTTTAAATCAAACATATATTTCAATGTTAATTTTTACTACCACCAACATTGACACCTAAGCCGCCATCTACACGAATGGCTTGACCATTAATAAATCCACATTTATTGCTGCAAAGAAATGCAATTAACTCTGCAACTTCTTCTGGTTGGCCAATGCGACCTGTTAGGTGACTATCATTTAATTCTTGCATCATGGCTTGAGGATCTTCAGCCTGCGCCAAAGCACCACGCAACATCGGTGTGTCTATGGTGCCGGGACAGACAGCAACACAACGAACTTTAGGAGCAAAATCAATCGCAATTGATCGGGTTAGCCCTAATATTGCAGCTTTACTTGTGGCATAAGCTGCGACAAAAGGCTGAGCTACAAATGATTGTACGCTAGCGACATTAACGATCACTGCATTATCATTCATATGAGGGATGGTATATTTAGCACATAAAAATGGCCCTTTGACGTTCACGGCCATCACTCGGTCCCATTCAGATTCACTTAAGTCAGTTGCGGTGCCGTAAGAAAGTACGCCCGCATTATTTACTAAGCAATCGATAGCACCATAAGCTGCAACAATTTGACTAATTGCCTGTTCGATTGCTTTGGCATTACTCACATCACAGCTTAGAAAAGATATTCCAGCAAGTTTTAACTCGTCAGTTTCTTTGAGACCTAGAACAATAACTTTGTAGTTTTGTTCGGTTAATAACTTAGCAGATGCAAGCCCAATACCTGACTCGCCACCCGTTATTACCGCAATTTTTGACATAATTATTCCTTAATATTTAATTAGTAATTGACTAATTTTGGTAAACATTAAGAGATAATAAGAAGTGGAGCTGAACTGGATCTTAAAAAGTCTATAAAAATGACATCAACTAACTCTGTCGAATGTCACTTTTACCATAACACCTTGATCATTTTTCCAAGAATCAATATCGAGCTGGGCTTTATGTACTGTTACGATACGTTGTACAATAGACAACCCAAGGCCCGCCCCTGGCATTTCATTTCCAGGTAATCGATAAAAGCTATCAATCATTTTTTTTCTTTCTTCAGTGGTGATAAATTCGCTGTCATTAGCTACATAAAATTCAACTTTTGTTGTTGAAATATTTGCAGCAACTTCAATTTGACTTCCTGAGGTCGCATAACGAAAAGCATTGGTAAGTAAGTTCCTAATTAAAATGCTGAGTATTTCTTTATTCCCTGATATTTTCCAAAACCCACTATCAGGAAAATCTATAGCTAGGTCTCTATCCACAGCTAAATGAGCCAGATCAGCTAAATCTTCAGTGACAATACCCCTTAAATCCACCGTATTCATTTGAAGTTGTGTATTTTCAGACTCAATCCGGGCTAACGTCAACAATTGTTGGACCGTATAAACAGCTCTGTCTACTCTAGACGCTATTCTGGTCAATACATGCACAACTTCTGGATTACTTGTACTGCGTTGACATAATTGAAGTTCAGTTTTAATCGCAGCTAATGGCGTTTGTAATTCATGTGCTGCATTGGCGGTGAAACGATGCTCATTTTCTATGGCATTTTCGAGCCTGATCAATAATCCATTCAAGGAGTCAACTAAAGGAAAAACCTCTTCAGGGATATTTTTATCTGAAATAGGGACTAATGAATTCGGTTGCCGATTTGTGACTTCATGAGTGATTTTATTAATTGCGGCTAAACTTTGTTTACTACCGAAATATACGCCAAAGATAGTTAGCGGGATAATCAAGATCATTGGATACAGAGCTTTCAAACCAAAATCTATTGCACTTTGGCGAGCGTGTTTGGTATTCATACCGACAGAAACCCAAAAGATATCATCAATATTTTCATTGAATATACGCCAATGGTTTTCTTCACCTTTTTGAAAAAATATTTCATCAACAAAACCATTTTTATTAGGCAATTCAAACCCTGGCGCACTGGAAGAGCGAAATATTATTTCACCCTTTTTACTCCATATAACAACATTAACATGATCCCAACCTATGCTTTCACTAATAGCTGAGCCATCTTTTAGAGGGTCATAACCTTCATTGACCGAAAATTTGCTGTAAAAACTTTGAAAGAGTCGAGATGAAAAACGGACAAAATCTGCCTGTTCTTTTAAATCCTTATCCAAGCCTTCAAAAATTACTTTGGTGGCCGTATAAGAAGAAGCCGAAGTTGCTAATAGCCAAATGGTGCCATGCAGCATTAAACCGAATAATATCATTTTGGCTTTTAATGAATACCTCATCCCTTTTTAACTCTGTAGCCAACACTTCTTAAGGTTTCTATAAACTCACGGCCAAAATATTTTCGTAAGCGTGATATATAAACTTCAACGGTATTACTTTCAATTTCATCCCCCCAAGCATACATCCCCTCTTCTAAACGAGATTTTGAAACAAAACGCCCTGCTCGAGACATCAATGCTTCTAAGATTGAAAGCTCTTTGGCAGTTAGAATTACCGTTTTACCTGCTTGAGTGACAACTTTATCTTTAGGCTCTAACTCTACATCGCCAGAAATTAACACGGGTCTAGCACGGCCAGAGCTTCGTCTTATTAAAGAGCGTAATCTTGCGAAAAGCTCATCAATATCAAAAGGTTTTGTTAAGTAGTCATCTGCCCCTAAGTCTAAACTTTCGATCATGTCTTCGGTAGTATTGCGTGCCGTCAATACTAAGACGGGAATGGGATCATTAGCCGTTCTTAATTTTTTAAGGATTTCATCGCCAGAAACATTAGGTAGCCCTAAATCTAAGACCATCATGTCATAATCACCGGCTTCAAGCATTGGAAGAACCTTGGCACCATCGTTTTCTAAATCTACCGCGTAATTTTCAATACCTAAGGCTAATTTAAGAGATTCACCCAACTGGTAGTCATCTTCTACTAATAATATTCTCATGACAAACCCCTTTAATAATATATAAGCTATTGATGTTTAAGTATAACTAAAGTACTAAAATGCACAACGTTCATATTAAAATAACGCAGGTATACTCAAATACATCATTAGACTTTGTATTTGCACGTTTTTATAAACATATACAATATAAAAATAACTCAATGCAAATAAGCAAGACTATGACATAAAGCTGAAGTGAAGCTGAAAGAAAGAAAAGGTTTATGAGGGCAATTGAACAGACAGTAGTGGTTACTGCTTAAAATGGGCGTTTATTCAAGCAAAAAAGCCATTACTTTAATTCAGTAATGGCTTTAAAATTTAAAAATTGTACTTAGAAGTTATAACCGAAAGTTACACCAACTTGTAATGGTCTGACAGCATCATAATTATATGTATCTGTACTTCCGTTAATTAGTACTTTACGTACATTACCTGACTCTGCATTAAGTAAGTTTTTAACAAATACTTTTACGCTCCAATCACCTTCAAGTGGCTCGAAACCTAAGTGGTAATCAACTCGAAACTCTTGTACATCATCATAATTAATTTGTAATGAATTAGACATTGATACGCCCCAATCATTAATGTCAGTGTGATACAAAGGTTGCAAGTTAGCAGAGAAGGATGCTGGTTCAATTCCAAAATTTGAACCTATGCCACGACCACTGAAATCACAGTACATTTGGTCAATAGGCCCTTCACCTGTATCACAGAATCCCATGAACTCTTTATACTCGGTATCGATATAAGTTAGAGCACCACTTAAAACAAAGTTTTCTGACACAAGGTAAATAAAGTCTGTTTCAATACCTTGGCTGATCGCTTCTTTTGCATTTAGTACATGTGATTGATTCAATGTTAAACTATTCACAGGGACAGTAGGATCTACATCAACGAATATTCGGGTTACATTATTGTCTTGGCGAGGTAAATCACCAAATTGATAGTTGTCAAAAACTTGATAATAAAAGTCAATATTCCATTGTAAGCGTTGGTCTAAGAAACTGCCTTTCATACCAATTTCAAGGGCAGTACTCTCTTCTGGTTCAAATGTACGAAGAGATTCTAATGGCTCTAAAGTACTTGAATTAAATCCACCTGAGCGATAAGCGGTATCTAAAGCAAGATAATACATGATGTCTTCATCTTGTTTATATTGCACTTTAAAACTACCAGAAAGGTTAGTATATGTTTCTTCCGATGCTGGTATGCCTGGTAAAGCAGTTTCTGGGAATGGAATTTCCATACCAAAAAGATGCATAGTACCATCAACAAAGAAATCTGACTTAATAGCCTTTGTTTCATCGTTATAACGTAAACCACCACTGACGGTCCAATTTTCATTTATATGGTAATTTAAATGACCAAAGTAACCGAATGATTCTGTTTCTGCATCTGAATAAATACTTGTTCGTATATCAGCTGGTGCCATAATTACAAAAGGAGGGAAAGGTACTGGTGCTGGTAATCTGACACCAAATTGTTGGAATTGACTGCCTGCACTGCCATCATCTGGACCTTCAAGTTCAGATTTTGAATAATAAAAACCTACCAAATAATCAAACACATCATTATCAATATTACTTAAGCGTAATTCTTGAGAAAATAGATTCTGGTTTGATTCAATCTCAAGTAAACCGTCAGTGATTGGCGTACCATTTTGATCACTAACAAACTTAGTATTTACTTCTTGATAGTAAGTAATAGAGGTTAATGAGTGTGTTTCAGTATCCCAATTGAAGTTTAATTGGGCATCTTTAAGACGCGTTTTACTGTGGGATTCAATATCAGAAAATACTCTGAAGTCATCAGGGCTTCCTAGAGGAATATCAGTGCCAAGTGTTGATTCAAAAGTATCTGATGATGCTGGTGTACCATTTGCTTGAGCTTCTTTAATAGCAATATAGTCTGGGCCATAGCCGGGAATATAGCCAAATGGACGAGCATTATAATTATCGCTATAGTTACCAATAAAAGTAATATCTAAATTATCTGTTGGAATATACTGAAGCTTAACTCTAGCACCTTCTCTTTTACTGTCATTGGCTGGAGTATTTAAATAGTCATTGTGAATATAACCTTCATCATCGTCATAAAAGCCCGAGACACGCATACCTAACTCGCCTTCAATTAATGGTAAATTAAGGTGAGCTTTATTTGAGGTTCCGTAAGTAGAGGTTTCATCAGTATAAAAATGGCTCGTGGTAAAACCACCTCCTACTTCATACATATCTATACTTTTAGTGGTTATATTGATTGCACCTGCAGGAGCATTTTTTCCATATAACGTACCTTGTGGGCCACGGAGAACCTCAACACGTGCAATGTCCGATAAAGAGCCAAAAGCAGCCCCCACTGACGTTTGAGCCACACCATCGATAAAGACAACAACTGAGTCATCCATATTGCCAGCAAAAGCATCTCGTCCTACGCCGCGAATTTTAATCGTACCACTAATAGCATCATCACCAGATATTTCTAAACCAGGAGAAAGTTTTGATAAATCTTGGAAATCAAACGCAGCTATTTTATCTAACGCATCTGAAGTAATAACACTCATTGAAACTGGCACTTCTTGTGAGCTTTCTTTCATCTTACGGGCGGTAACTGTTATTTGTTCTATTTTTAGTTCCTTTGCCTCTGGTTCTTTTTTTTCTATTTCTTCCTGCGCAAAAACATGTGATGTTATGCTAGTCAGTGAGGCTAAAAGTACAGCCTTTGTTATTAAGTTAAGTTTCATGTTGACTTCCCCTATGAATTCAATTTTAGGTTATCTAGGCTGAAATTTTTTGTGCTTCCAACCATATGTAAATATTCATTTCACTTGAAAAGTGGCTATTAATGAGTAATAGAACTGTTCTCATGTACTAACCTACTAATAGTTAATTAAATGAAACTGAACGAAGATTAAATTCTTCTATCCAACCACCAGAAATAACGCAGTAACATAGCCTTTCATTTTATTTTTATATACAAACAACATTATTTTGTTGAGTGTTTTCTTTTCAAGTGAGCCTAGCTTATGCCAGAGGAAAGTAATTCAGCTAAGCGGCATTTACCTGACTTTAATACTTTTTTAACCTACTAATTGCGTTTCATTGTGATAAGGGATGTAAAATTGTATTACTTTTATGCATTGCCAAAGACCTTTAAGAGTTTTTTATTCATTCGTTTTACACTTCGAAATTATTCTGCATTTTCAAGCAGCAATTTAACATAAGCTCGGTATAGTCCAAGTAATAAATTTACTGATAGATATATTTGCAGATAAAGGGAGTCAATAATTTGAATTACTTTAACTAATTTATCGTCAAAGCATACTCAAATTTAGGACGTTAAATTGAAGAGAGAATATTGTTAATGGGCTTTAATAAAAAGAAAGTTGAAATTTTGGTATAAGTAATAAAGTTTATGTGGCCCTATTATCAGCTTTACATATTTGTAATATGAAATAACACCTTCTCAGAAATTGTGGCGATTAATATAGATGGTGTTATTCATATTCAGCCCATTCGAAAGTTAAGACATTAATTAATTAACTGGCTAAACTCTGCCGTACTACCTAATGCCTCAGCGTCTATTACGATATGTGCTAATAGTCTATCTATTGTCGGGATACCTGCCGCAGGTGCCGTACCACGATGTTCTGCAGAGAAAACATAACCATTTACGTTTTCACCGTTTTTACTTATTCCTTTAGCTTTAAGCGCCACTAGCTCAACTGTATCTTTATCAATACCATATTGTACTATTGAACTGAAACCTAACTTGGGTGCAGCTAGCACTTTAATATCACTAGGATTAAATTGTGATTTCATTGCGGCCATCATTAACCGTTTTGCAATGGCTTCAGACACTATATAAACATGCCCTGCTCCTTTACCTGTTCCATCTACGGAATTAATGGTTCCAGAACATGAGAATAAAAAGAGAGAAAATAGCCAGATGGTGATTAGTTTTACGATATGTTTCATAACATTCCCAAATTATTATTTATTATTGGTTATCTCATTAATAAACCAAAACTTGTTACTCGCATAACGCACGGACTTTAACAAGGGCATGGTCTATGTCTTTATCATTCTTCGCCATTAACACCCGCTCTCTAGCCTCTTTACATTGATTTGCTTGAGATTGTTGCTGCGTTTGCACTTCTGCTGACGTTAAAGCTTGATGACCACTGTGTTGGCAAAATACTGAAGACACTGCTCTTATATTGGTGTGTTTTTCTTGAGTTTCTATTGCAACGCAACGCCCTTCACCAATCCCGCCTTCTTGCATCGCAATTTTCTTCTCTATGCCATCGACATCGATGCTATATAAAAAGACTCGACGATCGCCCTCCAGAATAGAGGTAATAGCGAACCCTAATGCTGCACCATTAAGGGTATGAAGCGCACTATCTCCTATAGCTAAGCCAAGTGCACCACCAATAATACTGCCTTCTAATATTTTTGAACCCGCAGTGGTTACCGATACTGACGCGACATTGCCATAAACGATTTCATGTAGCTTTTTAGCTTCTACATTAAAGTTGAATGCTAGACTTATCGTTACCAGCATTATAGAGATGTTAGCTACTTTCATATTGAACCTCACTAAAATTGCGAATGCATATCGTTTAACGCTTGGTGTAAACTGTCATCATCGTGATCTATTAATGGTTCATTCAAGCCTTGTATATTCTGCTGGTCATCTATTAAAACATGATCTTGTGGCTGCTTCTCATCATCAAGTGGGCTATCAAAAGCATCAACTTGAGTAGTCTCTACCATATCTGCATCAGCTTCATTACTGCTCAACACTTGCATATTGGGTAAATTATTAAAAATTGTTCCTGTATCATTAGGTATAATATCTTGATGACTAATTCCAACCATTTGCAAGTAGTGATCGATAGGGGCATTTGTTACCCCTGTGCTTAATGTCATTGGTGATACTGGTGACGCACCTACTACTGGATCAACTTGCGCAAGGTCTGCTACCCTCGTTGTCGTTGATTCTTCAGACTCAGCATGGGACGTCGCATCAGAATCAGCATTTTCAGCAATGACTAGAGCATCAAGATCCAGATTGATATCATCTATAGAGTCACTTTGGGGTACGTCATGCGCATCCGCTGCTGGAGGTGGAGGCGGTGGTGCTGGATGATTAAAGGTTGGAGTCACTGTCATATCCAGTACTTCTGATCCTAGAGTGAGTTTACCACTGTGCCCTGGTCCACGACTCAAAATATTCACCTGAACATGCATAATGACATCATCGTGATGTGATCCCTGAAGAGCAACCTCGAACTTATCCTCATGCACGCCAACGGTTGACGACGAACCATGCGGGCCCGTATGAGTATTAGCATGTTCTTGGTAGTTCAATTGACCAGTTTTGGGGTTTATCGATAAAGTCCCCCACTGGCTGGTGTAGCTTGTCTCATAATGACCATTAACCAATATTTTCCATCCCTGTTCAGCAACTGGAACTGGAGTTTGTGTTGGTATTAATGTCGGTATGCCAAGAGAAGCACCGATATGATGACTACCAGGTGGTGCAGTTACAACTATCGGCTCAGGTTTAGCACTTGCAGCAATATTTAGCGCAGAGCTAACATTGCCATGCTCATCTGTCATGATAGCTTTTACAATTGAATTAGGCGCGACTTCAAGATCAATACCGTTAACTAAACTGTTTGCATCGAGAATATGGTCGACGCCATTAACACTAAGGTGTTCGCCAACTTGAGCATCAACTGCAGCATGCACCGTTGCGGTAACTGTACCTGCATGACCTTGTGCAATTTCAGCTTTACTATAGGCGTTATCACTTCCGGGGTTTTCAAAGGAAATGGTTGGCATGCCAACTTGCGTATCAGTGCTATAGTGCATCACTTGTGAAGCACTAACCGAGTTGCCTGCGCTGTCGGTGGTTACAACGCTAACCGCTATCAATGAATTTGACGCCAATTCAGTACCCGCGATGTTAACGCTAAAATGCCCACTTGAATCTACTGTTGCGCTATAGCTATGTTGCCCGACGACTAAACTGACACTATCACCTTGATGCGCATCGCCACTAACTTGACCTGTAATGCTGATATCACTCGCGCTTTCTTGAGCGTTAATAATATTATCGCTAGTAATGGGATCTAGCTTGATAGTTGCGCTGGCTTGAGTATCAATTTGAATATCAAGTGCTGATGATACTGCAGGTAATACTGATGACGGTGCTAAGGCTTTGGCTGACAGAGTATGAAGTCCGTCAGTTAAGCTTGAAAGCGTTGCACTAAAGTCACCGCTAGCACTAGATAGCGCATGACCAACAGGTGTATTACCGTCATAAATCGTGATCTTTGAGAACGGAATATCAGTATGCCCGTTGATGGTTGGTGTGGTGTCATTGGTTAAGTCATCATTATTAGCACTACCTGAGTCGCTAATGGTGCTGAGGTCAATACTGACATGGTTAGTGGGTGGTATTGCCACACTGTGTCCTGTAGGTAAGGTGTTGCTGACTAAAGGTTGGTTAGGAACACTGCTACTGATGACAAGGGTACCAGCTGTAGTACCGCTCACAGTAGCCTCAGCACTAAAGCTGATATATTTGCTCGCAACACCGCCATGGTTGTCGCTTACTTGTACTTCAAAAACATCAACACCGCTATAGGTTGCAGTCGCAGGATTATAGTTCATCTGTGCGACAGAATTGTTTTGGGTATAGATGTAGGCGCCGCTGTCAGGGTCAATAGACAGACTACCAAACTGACCTGTTAGCTGCGGTGCTGAGAGGCTTAACGTATCGCCTGTATCTACGTCAGTCGCCACTAAATGACCTTGAGTGTAGCTGGTTTGATTGATGCTTAGAATTGGCAGATCATTGACCGCACTCACAGTAAGCACTGCGGTATGGGCTGCTGAATCTTGATGGCCGTCGCTGGCAAGGTAACTGAAATGTGCATCACCATTAAAATTTGCCGCCGGTTTGAAAATTAGCTTATCAATATCGCTAGCATCGATAGCTTGCCCTTGTGTTACTGCATGACCATTTAGCCACAATGAGCCAGTGGCCGGATCGGGCAGCTGATTAATGCTTAAATGATCAAATGCATCACTATCGCTATCTTGATAGCCAAAACTTGCCGCAGTAAATTGAAAGTCAGTATCTTCTGCAGTGCTGGCTGTGAATGTTTGTACCCTTGGCTGGTGGTTGGCATTGATATGGATATCTAGCATATTTTGACTATTGTCTTGATAGTCGCCATGGGTATCAACAACACGATAGATAAACCCTGGTGTATCGCCACTAAAGCTTGGATCGGGTGTAAAGGTATAGTCACCATTACTGGCTATAGTGATATGACCAACACCTTTGATGTTGGCATCTTGTCCTGCAGATAGTGTGACATAGTGATGGGTATTAGGATCTTTAAACTGTAGATCTTGTAATACTAACTGCGCACCGTCATCCACGTCAGTAGCAGCTTGCAGTAAGTTACCCGTTACCGGTCCACTAAATTGAACTGAATTGGCATCAAAGGAATGGATTAAGGGTTTATCACTGGTTCCGACTATAACCACTTCAGCTTGCTGACTTGATTGATGAGCAGAGCTACCTGCGCCTTCTTGCAGCTGGTAGTTGACCCAAATCTTGTGTTGAGCACCATTAGCAAGGTGATCGTACGCTGCATTAGCAGGGTCAACCTCCAAAGTATGTCCGTCTGCGCCAAGGCTAAATCCAGCTGGAATTTGACTGTTAAAATTGACGCCATCGGTAGAGTATTGCAGCTGATTAATACCGTTACCTTGAATACCAGCGAAGAGATCTAGGCCTTGCGTCGCCCCAGCTTCTTGCAGCTGTAAACTTGGGGTATCGCTGTGGCCATTGATGGTAATTGCTATGGTTTGGCTAGCAGTACCATCAGGAGAAGTCACCGTTATTGTGTCTGTTAATTGTTGCCCTGCATTGAGCATATTAACCAGTGGTGACGCGTTATTGAGCGTGTAATGCCAACTACCATCTTGATCAACAGTGAGCTGTCCATATTGACCTGGTAATTGCGTATTAGCAGCAAACTTATCTTCCCCAGTATCAGGGTCAATCAGGGTTAAATGCCCAGAAATAATGTTGTTGACTGAATCCTCGGTGATACTCGCTGATACATTTGACTGCGTTTGACCGCCAATCGTAGCGGCATCATTGGCAGGGTTAATGTGCAGTGTGTTGCTTGCTTTTGCTGAATCTATATGCCCGTCGTTAACAGTGTAAGAGAAATCCACATCACCATTAAAGTCTTTTGCTGGTACAAATTGTAATTTGTTAATATCCCCAGCAATGATAACTTGATTGGCAGTTACATCTTTGCCATCAAGAACGAACTTACCTTCTGCAGCACTTGGTAGATCAGTTATAGAAATCGAATGTAAAGTATCGCTACTATCAACGTCGTGAAAACCAAACTGACTAGTTTGCATCTGGTAATGTACATCTTCTGTACCATGAGCCAGTGTTTGTGTGGTTATGGTTGGAGTATCATTGGATCCGTGAACAGTAATTGAAAGAGTATGAGTACCCGTTCCATCAAGCGAAGATACAACTGTTTTCTCTACAAAAAATTCGCCAGCACCCAAGTTTTGAACAGCACCATCCCTATTATCAATTTGATAATTCCAATTCCCATCTTGCTGTACATGAAAAACGCCACCATGAGCAGTGGTTATATCTTGACTTTGAAGTGCGTTATCTCCGTGGTCAACATCTTGTACGATAAGTTTACCGCCCGCATACAGCATGTGGGGGAAATGAGGAATAGTGTGGTCTTCTTGTACGCCTCGAACAGAGGAGAGGCCCAAGAGGGGGTCATCTATAATGGTTGCGGTATCTTGTTCTCCATTAATGACAACCTGAACAGGTTTTATTTGTCCGTCACTGGTGGTTACATTGAAGGTGTCTGTGAGCGTCTCTCCGGGTTTAAGTGATTCAATCATTTTCTCATAGTTGTTTTTTTGTGCACCTGAGGCCAATTCGAATTCATAGCTTCCGTCTTGCCATACAGTAAGTGCCCCAAATCCATGAGACCCGTGATAGGTCTGGAAATCAAAGTGAGCTTTACTTGAGTCGACATCTGTAATTTGGAAGGACCCTCTAACGGTTTGCCCATGAGCTCCAACGAGTCCACTATCAATAGCTTGTGTTTCAGTAATATCGATATCTGTGACAGTTACTTTTGCCAAGTCATCTGTACCATGCACCACAATTATTAAATTGTCGGTACTCTTGGCACCATGTTCATCGGTTGCTGTTACGGGGATTGTGATAGTCTGATCCTGGCCAGCACCAAGACTCTGATATGAGGCATGAGAAGGATCAAAAGAGTAACTACCATCTCTATTAAAAGTCAACCCATCAACTGAATTTGCAATTCCAAACGTAACTTGAGCATTATGATCCATATCAGTGGCCTGCATTTGCCCTTGGAGAGCCGTACCATCCTCAGTAACCGATTGAACTTGTGCTGTTACATCGGGAGCATCATTGGTGCCATTTACGATAACTTGAATATCATGGGTTGTACCATCGGCGGATTTTACTTGGATGGTATCGGTAACACTTTCACTTGCTCCTAGAGCTTGAATAGCTTTGGAGCTATTGTCCACAGTGTAACTCCAGTACCCATCAGCAGTTAGAATGAAATTCCCATGGGCTTCAGCGCTTTCTCGTGCTACAAACATTTGCTCGCCTGCATCAGGATCTGTAATGGTGAGTTGTCCATTAATACCTAGGCCATTCACAATAGGTGTTAAGCCTGGTGAAGTGTTACTCTCTATTGCCTGTATATCTTCTGTAACACTTCCCGTATCGACGCCTGAAATAATTGCGGTATCTCCTACTGCATTCACCGTCAACATCATACCGGACGTTGCTATATTCCCCGTAGCAGGATCAGTGGCTAAGGCCCCATGACTATCAGCGATATTATAGGTAAATGTTGCCTGACCATTAAAGTTGGCTTCTGGCGTATAGATAACACTTTTGCCATCTGCCGACAGAACAGCCGTTCCATGATCTACTTGCAGGTGTTCTAGATGAAGCGTATCACCATGGTCGATGTCTTTACCAGCCCATGTAAAGCGATCTACAGAAATAGCCACCGCCTTATCTTCATCGGTAGTGATTGAAGAACTTCCTCCACTAAGATTACCGTATCCAGCAAAAATAAGCGTAGGATGATCGTTGGTACCGTGAAGTGTAATTGTGATGCGCTGTGTAGTACCATCAGCAGTAGCCACTTCATAGACGATATCCTTACTCTCTCCCTCGGCCATATGTTGCACTAAATTATCGTTTACTGAATAGTCCCATGAACCATTGGGAGAAATAATTAACCCATTGTGGATACCATTATAGGGGTCGTCAACTTTGGTAACAGTGGTAAATACGGCTTCTCCCTGATCAGGGTCAACAACATGTAACTGTCCTTGAACACTTAACAAGCTCTGATACTGAGCGAGATTATTCTCAGTTATATCACCCACATGTTGCCCGGTAATCACAGCTGTATCATCTGTTGGGTTTAAGGTTAAGGAAGCCGAAGTAGAAACAGTTCCCGAATGCGTGTCCGTAACATCATAGGTAAGTGAAACCTGGCCGTTATAATTAGCATCAGGATGAAGCGTGAAGGTCCCATCTTTATTATCCGTAATCGTACCATGATCCGCAACAATTGCTCCGACAGATAAGTGCCCTGCATCATTGCCATCAACGTCAGAAGCATTAGCAAGTAAATCAGTAGCTTGTATGGTTACATCTGTGTCTTCAGTACCACGATCTAGGGTGACAGATCCCGACACTGTTGGAGTATCGTTACTGCCATGGACCACAATGGTTAAGTCTTGCGTACTTGTTGCGCCACGCTCGTCGGTTACCGTCACAGGAACAGTGAGTTTTTGATCCGTTCCAGCTCCAAGTGACTGATATGATGCGTGAGAAGGATCAAAAGAATAGCTACCATCATTATTAAAGATAAGACCATCTACAGAATTTGCAATGCCAAAAGATAGGTGGGTATTATAATCCACATCTGTGGCCTGCATCTGCCCTTGGAGAGCGGCACCATCTTCGGTAACAGACTGCGTTTGAGCGGTGAGCACCGGTGCATCATTGGTCCCATGTACTGTAATGGTTATATCATGTGAAGTTCCATCTGCCGAATGAACTCGATACACGACATTTTCCACATCTCCTTCATGAAGATATTGCAGACGACTATTATCCACCTCATAGCCCCAGTTTCCTTGGGCTGTTATACGTAAATCACCACCAAAAGGATCATGTATCGCCTGCTCTCCAACCTGGCTCCATAGAAAGTGGTCTTGTCCTGCATCGGGATCGGTTACAGAGAGTGTACCAGAGACAGCAATAGTTTGAGCAGAGCTGTGTCCAACGTTATGATCTTCAGTAATATTCTCTGTGTCATCGCCGGTTATGGTTGCTGCATCTCCAACACCTTGGAGTTTCATGTTGGCAACAGTGGCAGTGGATCCACCATGAGCATCTTTAACATTGTAACTAAAATGTACATCACCGTTGTAATTTTTCTCTGGGTGGAATGTAAATGATCCGTCTGCATTTTTTGTCACTAAACCATGATTGGTTATCACTGAATCGACATGCATTTGGTTTACATCATTGTCATCGATATCCGTCGAATTTGCTAATAATTGAGCTTGAGTGAAAATAATATCGGTGTCTTCAGTACCTGTTTGCAATACCACTTCAGATGAAACTTCGGGTGCATCATTGGTACCTGTTACTTTAATAATAATATCTTGTGCTGTGCCGTCGGTCGTATAAACACGATGAGTAACCAATACCTCCTGATTAGCCCCTAAATGCTGAAGCTTGGCGTTATCTACGTCATAGACCCAATTACCTGAAGCACTTATATGCAAAGATCCGCCAAAGGGATCACTTACGGTGGTGGAACGAGTATATTGGAAACCTTGTTGCCCTGCGTCAGGGTCGGTAACAAGCAGATGGCCTGTTACTTCAATATGATTTTGAGAATAAATATTATGATCTTCGAAAACATCGCCAGTGACGTCTCCGCTTACTATTGCCACATCTTGAACAGCTGAAAGTGTGCTGGTTGCACCGGTATTTGTTACACCACCGTGATCATCTTTCACATCATAAGTGAAATGCACTTGGCCGTTATAATCTTTCTCAGGTGTCAATACAAAGTCCCCGTTTGCATTGACTGATATAGCGCCATGGTCAGCATGTAGATTTTCAATACTTAGCTTGCCTGCATCATTGGCATCGACATCAATGGTGTTAGCTAGTAAATCTGCAGTGGTAAATGTTATTTGCTTATCTTCTGTCCCAGATTGAAGTATTACCGTAGACGAGCAGTAAGGGCGGTCATTATCACCATGGATAGTGATAACAATGTCATGGGGTGTGCCGTCCGCTGACGTGATTGTGACAGTATCGGTTAAGCTTTGCCCCTGGCCGAGCTTATCAATTGTTCTGCCCGTTGCATCTTGCCCGATTGAAGCGTAATAGCTCCAATCGCCATTTGTTTGTAATATGACCTGACCATAATTGCCGTGATAAATACCTGTTTGAGCGTGGCCTTCGCCACTATCGGCATCGTTGATATTAAGGTGCCCTTCGGTATGGATTTCATCATTCCACAGTTTACCAATATGTCCATGCTGATGATCGGGCGAGCGATCCCCCACAGATCCATTGGTGACTGTTCCATCGGTTGCAGTAAAAGTATGCCCTTCATGTACATCGCCAGTGCTATCACCGCTAAATGTTGCAGCATCTTGTGAGGCTGTTAACGTCAGTCCAGCCTGGGTATGCGTGATACCACCATGCGCGTCTTTGATGTCATAGTTAAATTGGACGGCACCGTTATAGTCTTTTTCCGGCACGAAGTTAAATGTACCGTCTTTATTATCGATAACCGTTCCATGGTCAGCCACTAAATTGACAACATCCAATTGACCGATATCGTTATGATCAACATCTGTCGTATTCGCCAGCAGCTCAGATTTACTTATTTGAACATCCGTATCTTCAATACCGGGGGCAAGTTTCACGGCGGCAGAAACGACAGGTGCATCGTTGGTGCCTTGCACTGTGACGGTAAGTAATTGACTCGCGGTGCCATCGATGGAATGGACCGTGTGGGTTTCGGTAAACGACTCCCCAGCACCTAGTTTTTGTACCTCATCGATAGAATTATCAATGGTGTAGTGCCAGCTTCCATTCGCACGAATATTAAACTGACCGTGATGTGCGGTATTGATTGTTTCAGCTTGCAGATAAGATTGGTCGTGGTCTGGATCAACCACCAGTAAACGTCCGCCAGCATAGAGGTTAGTCGCACTGGCAGGCACAAAACTTTCTTCCGTTATATGTTGCGAGGCAGGTAACATATTCGGCATCGACACATGGATTTGCGCATTACTATCTTCGCCGGTCACGTTGACCATTATGGTCAGTGTTTGACCGTCACTGGTTTTTATCTCATAAGGAAATTGTTTCGACTCGCCAGCGTGCAAGCCCGCGACGAGATCATCAGCGTGACGATTTAATGCGCCTTGTAATCTAAATTGGTATGAACCATCAGGCCAAACAGTTAGATCACCTGGGGCATACCCTTGTCCTATGTATTGCCCACTAAATACAAACTGGGTATTGTCACCAGTATCTGGGTCCACTAACTGTAACTTGCCACCATAGCCGTGTTGCGCGCTATCAAGCGCTTGTGTTTCAGTCATCTGAATAACGTTAGCTGCAAGCGTGGCTTTATCATCTGCGCCGACCATAGTGATAGTAGCGACAGCGGGCGTTTGTCCACCATGATTATCGTCAATCATGTAATGCACCACGATATCGGCCTTCTCACCAACGCCGAGATGCTGAAATACTTGGGCATGACTATCAATGATAAGCGAATGGCCATTGCTGGCTAAAGTTACACCTTGCGGTAGTGCTCCGCTACTGCCTTCAAATGAAGCCTGTATCTGGCTAATCGATAACGCATCGCCATCAACATCAGTGGCCCCCCCGAGTAAGTTAATAGCATGGTGACTATCAGTATCTTCGGTTACAGAATCAAGGACAGGTACATTATTTGGATTATCATTAATCGCAGAAAGAGTGGTCGATGCGGTTGTATGAGTGATGCCGCCATGGCCATCTTTCACGTCATAGGTGAAATGGACTTGACCGTTGTAGTCTTTTTCAGGGGTAAAGCTGAAACTGCCATCGGAATTAATCGCAATAGAGCCATGATCTGGGTGTAGATTTTCAATCGAGAGTAAGCCGATATCATTGTTATCAACATCAACAGTATTGGTAAGTAACTGCGCTATGGTAATCGTCTGGCGAGTGTCTTCTGTGCCAGCATTTAGCTGTACTTCTGACGAGCAATAAGGACGGTCATTACTACCATGAATAGTGATAACGATATCGTGTGGAGTGCCATCTTTACTATGGATGGTTATCGTGTCGGTGAGCTCTTCACCCTCGCCAAGTTTATCAATGGCAGTGCCCACCGTACCAGACATAGCGCCGTTATGTTGGCTTCCTGCATTAACGTTATAGTGCCATCCACCATCCGCGTTTAATATAAGTCGGCCGTAGCTGCCGTGGTAGGTATACCCATATCCCTGACCACCACCTTGATTGGTATCAAATTCATTTTCCCCTGTATCGGGGTCAGAGATATTCAACTTACCATCAGCGTATAACATTGCCCCCGTCAAATGGCTCATACCAGCATGAGCCTGATCTGGTGACATATCTTTACCTGCAGTATTTTCAGTCACAATGCCAGTGTCGACGCCACTGATAATTGCATTATCTTGAACAGCTGTTAACGAAGTCGTTGCAAGCGCTTGAGTGGCTCCGCCATGTGCATCTGTGACGTCATAACTGAACAAGACTTCACCGTTGTAGTCTTTTTCAGGACTAAAGCTAAAAGTACCATCTTTATTATCAATAATAACGCCATGATCAGCGACTAGATTGGCAATACTTAATTGACCGACATCATTGTGATCAATGTCAGTCGCATTAGCGAGTAATTCGACTGAAGACAATTGTATGTCAGTATCTTCGGTACTAGGTGCTAGATGAACTGCTGCGGAAACTTTAGGTGCATCGTTAGTACCATGAACCGTGACTGTCAATAATTGGCTAGCAGTACCATCTTTAGAATGTACAGTATGCGTCTCTGTAAAAGACTCTCCAGCACCTAATTGTTGAACTGAATCTATGGCATTATCAATCTTATAACTCCAACTACCATTTGCGTTTATACTAAATTCACCATGGTGTGCGGTAGTTATTGTTTCAGGCTGTAGTTCGGCATCACCATGATCGGGATCGACCCTGTCTCTTATACACATCTCCGAGCCCACGAGACT
>OJGO01000038.1_pt1 | contig 99826 bp, 163 predicted proteins | sample 1594871 | NCBI WGS metagenome assembly OJGO01 (sample SAMN05416798, study PRJEB24817) | seawater metagenome | isolation source: Sea water | place: Canada:Atlantic | collected 2013-07 | reverse complement strand
CCCAACGGTCTAACCGTTGAGGCAACCAGCATCGTTGAAAGCAGAAGGAAGCATCGAACCATGATCAGGTTTGAATAGGTCTTTTAGAACGGTTTGATTTGTACGCCCTCGTTATGGTGAGCGTCGATTTTAATAGGATACTTACCTTTTTGTTGATATCCGTTTCAATCCCTATTGCTGTAATGGCAGCGTATGAAATGACAAAGGTTTACGCAAGCCTTAATGAAGAAATCATTTTGGCGCGTAGTAACAACAAAAATGATCGGTTTGCTTACACCGCAATGATGATACTTATCTCCATTTCGCTGTTTGCTATGACTAATATGACATTGGGTGTTTCACTTTCAGCGGACGCGAATGTGAATGCGAACGTGATGACGTTGTTGACGTTTGGGTTGCCGGTGTTGCTTTTTGTGGTTAACTTTACCGCGGTTAAGTACGCCACCAAAATTGATGAAGTGCAGTAATGCTATTAGAGGCTGAAATTTACGAAGCAACGCGGTGATTGTCTGCTTAAAAAATAGACATAGACAGCAAAGTAAGAGTGCGGTATATTTTAATCAGTTAGCAGGATAGCGACTTACCAAGGCAAGAAAGGAATTCTATATGTCTGACCCTACCTCGACAAGCAAGCAAGAGAAATCAACCGATGCGTATCATCAAATTTGGCTGGATAACTTAGGGCCAATCTATACGCGTCCGTGTACGCACATCTCAGCAAGTATAGTATATTTACTGGTATTGGCGGCCAGCGCGCCTCACACGTTGCCTGGTGTCGGAATGAGCGTTGTGGGTACGGTATTACTCAGCATGCTTTCTGCTTTCTTATTCAAGCGTTCTGCCGAGCGCGATGTGGCCCTGATGAGAACGTCACATTATGAAAGGCGCTACCTTCCAAGTGTTATGATTAAGGTGTATATCACAACGTGCGTCGCTTATGTAGCGCCTATTGTGTGGTTGCTTCATGGTGGCAGCATTTTGGTATTAATGGCGGGGGTTATTGTGAGTATGTTGGTGTCCACCTTTGTCATGAAGAAAGAGGCCGAGCATTTTGGCATTTTAACCGATGAGTACAGGGCCTCCACTTTGCATAAGCGCAAGCGTGGTTATTCACGCTCGGGGCTTTGCTTAGATTAAGACCCCGTAGGATACCGGTGCCAGGATTCACCCAGCAGGAGTAATGACTCACCAAAACGAAATAGCATTGTGTGTTAAATCAAAAAGTGAGCCCACATTGACATAATGTTAAGTAACCCCGGAGGAATGAATAAAAAAACAATAAAATTAAACCGCTCAAAACGATTTTCATTTGTTTTGTGTTATGATGATTTCAATAAAACAAAAAGGTAATTTGTCAAATGGAAAGCAAAAGAACGTCATTGGCAGTAGGTGAGAAAGCGCATATAGATAAAATGCTAGACGGCTTAGTTAGTAAAATAGTTGTTTATTCCGTGTTGTGCGCCATTGGTGTGGTACTGGTGCCTGCGATTGTAGGGGTTAAATCCGAACAGCCAATGGGGACCTGGTTCCTAATTGCTTCATTGTTGTCGGTGGCAATCATGTCCACATATGCTTTAATGGAAATTAAAGTCAAAGTGCTGGAAGCTAAGGATTCAATGTACGAAAAGCTGCCTACCCTATCAGATCTGGCAAGTTATCAAAGGATTGTCTATCTTAATGTGTTTGTCATGTCGATACATGGTGTCTTGATCATACGGAAAGAGGCGGACTCAGCTTGTTTATGGGTGGTGTATGCAGCGGTGGTGTTGTGTAGCGTTATAGGAGAGATTATAGGGCACAAGAGAGCGTTTAAGCCTGTTGAGCATGCGATAGCAAACTAACACAAAAATAAGCGGATGTACGCCTGGTGTATTGACCGGACATAGGCAACCATTCAGACCAAGTAAAACAAAAGCGCTGCTATTCATAAACGGTTGAATAGCGGTGTTTTTACGCCTCTAGAAAGAATTTATGTTGACTTCTCAACTCAAAATGATTAATATAGAACCTCATTCACACGAAGAGATTAGGTCCTAAAAATGAAAGAAGTTAAACACGTAGCGGCAGGTACATCGAAACAAGAATTCTACAATACTGTAGGTGAGCGCCCGTACCACATTGTTTTGAGCTTGGATGGTATTGTTTATTTAAGCACAAAGGGTAACAGGATCAGTTCTCCTCATCAGAAAGACGCCAATCTGTACAAAGGTAAGCACCGCAGTGAGGATCTACTCGACACGCTGTTGCTTGATGGATTCTCCGTCCAATTCACTGATTAATAGCGCTCAATCTGATATAAAAAGGATTTTCATGTTGACAACGGAAGTCAAAATGATTAATATAGAATCTCACTCACACGACGAGAAAAAAACATGTTTAAGACGTTCAATCAGTTCTTGAAAAACGAATACGAAGCACGCTGTAACTCTGCAATGGTGCGTGCGGCCTATCAGCAAGCAGGTGGTTTTAAGACGTTTAAGAAAAATTACATTACCGGGCACCATTTCAGTGAATACCTTGAAACATTAAGCGGTACAACGCTAACCGCATTGCAAACGTATCATGTTGCTAAATCGCTTGTTAACGACGGTGGGCGTAAAATCGCTGAATTGCCTGCCATCCTATCACAATCATGCCGTTACTATGATATAGAGCTTCCGGCAGTGTATGGCATTATGACGGTGGATTACTGGCAGGAAAGGTTTGGCCAAAAGGAAGTGGCTTTAAGCTAACCTCGGTTGCTAGCCGAAACCTGGTACTAACCTAGACACCATCACTTAATTGCTGATGGTGTTTTTTTTGCTGCAAGTGTTTTTTAGTTGACATAAAGCATCAAAACGATTAATATAAACTCTCTCCAAACACGACATTTAAAGAAACTTTACAGAGAGGATTAGAATGGAAAATAATGTAAAGAAAGATTGGTCACCAAAGAAAGCGTATTTTTCAAGAGTGTTTATTTTTGCGCTAGCCTCGTTAGCATTACTTTTGTGTGCAGAGATTGTTGCAGGCACAGTGAATTTGACCGGGAAAGGGTTGGGTAAAGCTGTTGTATTAACAGGCACCGCTGCCATAGGGATGCTTTTCTACGCTTATATTTTCGTGTCGTGGGATGATCTGACAAAGGGCGCTCAAGGTAGTTGCTTTGCGATTATTGAATGCTCATTAGCACTGTCAACACTGATAGCAACCGTTATTATCGCAGATTCTGTAAGCGCCTCCAAGGTAATGTTCGTTGTGATGTCGCTGGGTGGGGCAGTAATACACGTAGTCGCCATGTGGGAGCGATTGAGAACCCTTTCTAATCTAACAAGTGCCGCGATAAGAGATGCGGCATAAATCACGGCAATTCACACACACAGGACGATTAATTATGCAAGAAATACAACGCAGCACCCTAATTGAAAAGTTATCAAAGCTCATCTTCGAGAATGACGGCGTGACGATTGAAGACTTCTTCTTAGAGACACTCGGCATTGAAAGCAATTACTTGCAGGATAGTATATGGTTGGTTGACGGCAAGCAGCTTGATGATAGAGACATGAAGTGTAAGATTGAAGAAAAATTAAAGGATGTTGGTAACGAGGAACTTGAAAGTATTTGCCTTGAGTGGACCGATAACGACATTGATTACCAAGGTGATGGTATATTTTTGGTGGGTGAGCGAGAATGACAAAATATTTCATAGTCGCGATGATGCTGGCGGTACCTATCGCCATCGCTTCCTTTTCCCTCGCAGATGTTCACCACATGTTATCCTTAAAAAAGCTGGCTACGGCGTTTGAAAAGCACGGGGAAGAAAAAATAACAATGATAGGCTCTCCTTTACCGCGTCTTTTTGGGTACGCGATAGAAAAAAGAGTCCCCTCTTTAGATGAAGAGATTTTGACCGTGAAAGGCGTGGATTTGAATCAATTTTACACCGAGGAAAGTGGAGAAGATTTTTATTTTTTCGATGAAGATTGGGTTTACACCCTTTATTTTGAAAAGAACAGCTATGGGATTTCCCAGATTGATGTTAAGTACCCTAAAAGGGCCAATGTAATAAGTTGTGAGACAATGATGGCGGCAAACCGGGCTTTTAATGTTTTTTTTTGACCAAGAATTGAGCCAATATTCAGCTTTCCCATTTGCAAGATTAAAGCAATGTGATGACAGTGGGCATAGTTTTAGCACGCTATATAAAAAAGATGAAACGATATACCCAGAAGGCGAGTTACTCTTTTTTGCTAATTGAAAAGTTAGGCGCGGCCAGGCGCGTGCGCATTGGTAACGACATTGGTATTTTAAACATTTAAGGATAAAAAAAGATGAAAGTGTTATTTGCTTTATTAGTGGTTTTAGTTGTTGCGGTGCCTGCAATACTTATCAATTTTTCGATGGCTGATCTTGAATACTTTGCGGATGCAAAAAAAGCATCACCGTATTTAAAAGACAACCCAGAAGGTGCGTTTTCTGTTTTTCAACCTAACTTATTAATGCTCGATGTAGTAACCTCGGATAGAAAACTTCCTTACGAAAAAAACACTGTCACTATGCGCGGTGCAGCGGTTAACAAAGCACTCTCTGAGTCTTCAATGTATTCAGGTGCGACGCTGAATGAAGACTGGGAATATTCAATGTATTTTCAAGAAGACGTTTTCTTGCCTGTCATCATGAATGTAAAGCACCCCTTGGGAGAACGTAATCTAAGTTGTGATGTATTTGCGGCCATGAATAGGCTTATGATTGTTGAGATTGGAAGGAGAGGACTACAAGAGGATAGCGCTAACTTTGCTTTAATTGATTGTGATGACGCTGGGTATACGCTTGAGCGCATTACAGAGGTGGATATTTCGATAATATACCCTGAGGGAGAATTGAAATTTTTCTTAGAATTTTCCTTGGATGACAATAAATCGACATAAGAAAGAAAACAGGAAGCATAAAAAAGGCGTTCATTGTGAGCGCCTTTTTTGTGTGGATTTAAAACCCTCTAAGTTGATGTTTCTGCATTAGCACAGAAGCGCCAGAGCGGTGCGGTTCGACCATGTATTCGAGGATGTGTTCAGCTTCGTCATTATCGGTCAGCTCGCTGATGATGGCGGCATGGTCGGTGCCGTAATGGTTTGCGATAGAGTCGATAATGGCCTCTTTCGCTTTAGGTTCGATAGCAGCAAGGAAAAGGGTGTTGCGTTCTTGGTTAGATAATTCGCTCATTTGTTGTCTCGTGTCGTGTGGTAAGAGAGTTCATAATAATCATTTTGACTGAATAAGTCAACCTAAATAAACGCTGTAAAGATGAAAAATTTGAGCTTGGCGGGCTGATGACCGGCCAAGCCAAGGCCGGCCATGTGGTGACCGGCGGGGTATTTTATCGGGTTGTTGAAATTTGAAAGTTGCCGTCACCTGAAGGCGTTAAACTAAAAGGGGTGAAAGATTTAGCTATGTTGACAATATCATCGTCATCCAAAAGCGCAAAGGGCTCTTTATTTGAGACGAAGTCATAAAGATCTTGAGTTTGAATCACCGGCCCTAAGAGTCCAGAATTATCGATCCACTTCTTACTACCGATAGAGGAAAGAGAGAGAACGGTGTAATCGTCAAAAAAATCTGAAATCATTTCGTCGTCACCCAAAAACAAGTGAAAAAGCACTAATTCCATAATGTCTTTTTTTGAAAATGTTTCACTGCCAGGGGTGTGTGAGCCAGCGTTTTCATTGAAAAAGAGAGTGCGAGAAAACCACGCGGTCAGGAAGGATTCAGCATCATCAATGCCTAGTACGGTCTTTAGTGAGGCGAGAACAGGGTTAAAGAAAGCATTAGTGCCGTCATCAACATAAGAGGTTTTAATATACATAGGAGAGTTCGCCACCTTCGCCTTGCTAATCATACTGCGCAAGTCGGTGATCTCATTGTCACCCATAAATGGGGTATCGGTAATATCAACATCGAAAGCATTATCGTATTTTTTACTTAACGTGGCTTTAAATGTGGCTATAGCGAAACCATCAGATTGCAAGAAAAGCCAAATTTGGCTAGGGGATACGTGTTTAAAATCAAGAGTGACGTTAGTATTCTCGGCAATCCTTTTTATACTATTTGCGAGGGGGTGTGTGACAGACATTTTTAACGCTCTGTTGGTATTGAGTTATTGTCTTATCGTAACACAAACTCAAAAATGAGGCATTAAAAAAGGCTGTAAAAAACAGCCTTGTTTGTTTTTTGTCAATTGGTGTTAGCGCGCCATGAAAGCGTCAGCGTATTGCGCTTTAACGCGATGATAAGGGGCGCTAATAAGGCCGCTTGACGTGGGCACATAGTCCGATTGGCTGTCGCTACTCACTACTACCCAACCAGAGTGAAAAGTGCGGACTAGGTCACCTTTACAAGCCTTTACTTCATCACCTTCTTGAACTTGTTCAATAGGGTTAAACGATGGTTTGTTTTGCAAGAAGGGGGTGCAGTCTCCCATTGCAATATTATAAGCCTTGCCGTTTTGTACGCTAAGGTAGCGACGGTATGCCTCTTTGCTTACAGCGTCACGAAGGCGTTTTACAGCAGATAAAGGCAGGTTAAGCTCGCGCGCTGTAGCTGCTATTACGCTGTTGTTATCTAAGTAAATCGCTGAAAGTGCCTTGTTCTGCGAATATGTAAAAGTCACTTTTCCGGTTTTTACATCGTCTTCTAACTCGCGCAAGAAGTGTGCTTTCGCTTCGCTTAGTTGATCATAGGGGTGAACACCACTGAATAAGCCGCAGCGACGAGCGTGTTTGTTGATAAGGTTGGATAAATTGCCTTTTAGCATTTCAAACATGCTGAATGAAAGCGCGCTAACGTTGTTGTACATTTTGATTTCGGGCGCGTCATCGCCATACTGCTCAGGCGTAAAAAAAGCAGGGATGGTGCTTTGTTTCATCGCAAGGAATTCAGTGTAAAAATCAGCAGAATTTTTTAGCTCAAGGATGACGTTGTTCATGTTTTTTTGCTCGTGTTGTGTCGTGTGAGTTTGTATTATACGACATGCAGCAAGGGATGCAAGAATTAATTGAAATAAAACAATTAAACTTTTAGCAACAAAATAGGCACCTTTAGGCCAGGTGCCAGACAAGATTATTTTTTTATTGGCATCCGACAAAACCAAAAGAAAATTGATCTAGCTTGTCTTGTTCAGCGTCCATCCATTCGTTAGGAACGCAAAACGTCGACAGCGCTTGAAAGCAGCCTTCATTAAGCCGTAACCCCAAGTCTTGATAAAAAGGGCGTGGCAGGGCTTTCAGGTATGCTCTAAGCTCAGACTCAACACAAGTGATGAGTCCCATGTCCTTTTCATTCATAAGTAAATGACGTTTGAGCTCAATGGCTCGTAATGTGGTTAGTAGTTTGGTTGATAATGTTAGCACTTAACTGCTCCCGTAAAAAAAGAGATGCGCCCCACATGAGGATAGGGCGCTTAGCGGCGTTATTTATGGCTGTAATTCCAAGCGTTATCCCATTCGCAGGTTAGCAAGTTGTTGCAATGGATATATGGATTGCGTTCTTCTGGGATGCCGATTTGCTTTGATATCCACCCCGAAAAATGGGCAATGGCCAGCTCTTCATGACTAACATCAGCGTACTTAGCCTTATTAAATAAGCCTAGACGCACTACAAGTTTAAGGATGGGCTCAATATTTTCAGGGAGGACATTAGCAACAAAGCTCATTGTGTCCCCGTAATGGCGTGATTTATCCATTGAAAATGAGTAAGGTTTTAATGCTGCTGCTGCTCGGTTTTCAAGTTCATCGTTTACCGTTTTTGCTTTTAATGTATTGTAAACATCAGAAAGTTGTATGGCCGAGTAAAAAGGCAGATTATCAACGCTTACTTTAAACGTCCCCTCGCAAGCAAGCTCCACCCGCAGGTTGGTTTCTTGAGCCGTGGTTTTGTCGTCCGTCTCGGTAGAGAATATTTGCTCAAAGAACACGGGAAAAGATAAGCTTCGATAAGGTAGGTTAGGAAGTTTATCAGGTATGGCACTTCGAAGCGCAAGCCCCATTTCATCTACCGCCTTAGCCTTTTTTAACTCCGTACGTAAAGTTTCAATAATAACGTTTTCGCCAACAAAAACACCTTTTGAGAGCGTGGGAAATACGGATTTAAGACGGCCGTAAACAGGGCTTTCATCGCCATTGTTAAGTAACCGCTCACAAAATGATAGCGAGAAATAGAAATCAAATTCTTTGAATGCACTGAAATGTATAAGCGCATCACCATCCCGCTCTAAAGCGTTTGGAGCATCGCATTCTGAATTTTTTTTGCTTCCTTTGTGGATAACTTCCGGTAGATATTCTGAAAAGTCGGGGTTAGCAAGAATGCTGGCTACAAAGGCTGAAAAACGTTTTTCGTTCATTTTTTCGTGCTCGTGTTTGTGAATGAGCACACATCATATCAAATCAAAATGATTGATACAACGAAAATAAAACTAGAACATAAAAAAAAGAAAATGGCGGCATTAAATACCACCATTGTTATTGAGCCCTGGGTTAACCGGGCAACCAGGGCGCGACCGGGCCATCGTCCCAGCCTTTACACCATGCTGCGTTTATCTTGGCTAAGTCATCATTAAACTTAAACGGGGAAGCAGAACGAGGAAAGCCTCCTTTTTTTGCTTGTTTGCCATCAAAGCGAGCTAAGAAGCATTCATGCTCTGTGGGGTCCGTTTGCGATAACGACGTGAAATGGGAGTGCGAAAGCACGGCATCTATAGCCTTCCCGATGCGGTGACGATCGGTAATTAATTTGATGTCGACAATAAAGGTGTCATCAGGTAATTGTTTAGGCACCATGACAAGGTCAAAGGAACTCAATTTGCCAGCTTCAACCGTCACGAGATGTCGCAAGGCGTGCTGAAGGTAACTGAGCGTCAGCGCATCCACATGTAAGGCGGTCACATCGATTTGGTAAAGGTCAATATTTGCGAAAGAAATCGACAGTGAAGCATCATAGTCGTTTTTTGACAGTGTGAGCGAGAAGGGATCCCCAAAAGCGCGCAATGGCGGGTTTATTGGGAATGGCGAATCCATAAAGGCTTGTCTTACGACTTTGGCCATTTCATCACGGCACGGTGTGTATCGCAGTGCCTGTATGATCACCTCTTCAAAGCTCATAAAGTCATAAAAACCCGTTTCTGTGGACGGTAACGCGGGGTTGTAGAGCGCGGCGGCGGCCTGGTTGCCACGCTGAGTAATGAGCACACGAGGGTTGAATTCTTGAAATATGGCGAACGTCATGATGGCATGATGTTCGTCGAGCTTTTCAACGCAAGGTTTAGAAAGCTTGACGCGAGGAAGGTTTAATAATCCTGCTATGAACTCGGTAACGGTATTCATGAATAAAAAACCTATTAGTTGTGTGAGTGTGTCTTTTCAGACAGAAACGCGGCCCACTCTGTTTGGAGCTCGTCATAGTGACAAATAGGGGCGATGTTATTGAAAAAATGAAACGCGTTGTTTAGCTCTTTGCTGTTCGGGGTAGGGGTGCGAACGTCAATCGAAATCAAATGTTCAAACCGGGTGCCGATAGTAGCTTTCTTGATGTTGCCTTCATCGCCAAACAATTCTAAAAACAAAGTCTGATCAAGCGTGGCATTTTCGTAACGTTCAAATGGTTGTGTTTGCATGACATGCCCTTTAATAATTTTTTCTAAACGATGTGGTGGCATTATTTATTATTGGCTAGCGAGAGCTCAATAGTACCTGTCCAAAGTCCATGGAGGTTGCCCCACTCCTCAACTATTTTGTATTTAATAATTGATAACGTTGCATCCACACTTGGGTTGTTAATATAAGTCGTTTCGCCAGGCTTAAGGTGTACCACACCGTAATAGGCTAAGTCCTCTTTTAGTACAACCCGAGTTTGGCCCACAATCAAAGCGTGCCGTTCAGGAAAGAAGGTAACCGCGTCTTTGCTTCGTTCTGTGGTTAAATTTCTTGTTAAGACCGATTGCTCTTTATCGCTAATGTTTTTTATGTAAACGCGAACCTCGCCTGTCGCTCTACTTGTATCAGTTAGCAATACGAGGTCATTTGCCCACAAATTAAAAGACATTAAAACGAGCACAAAAGCGCATATTGTTTTCATGGCTTACTCCCCACTTGAAATATCGAAATCATAAGAAAACGTCTCATTTTCGTCTGAGCGAAATTCGTCTCCGGCTTCCATCTGCTTGCGAACGACATCCATAGCGAAGCAGGCATCCTGCACGTCATTGGCTTTAATGGAAATAGTGGCAACAATGCCTGATTCCGGTTGAGGGTAACTTTCAACGCACCAACCTGTAGGCTCGCCGTCAGAGTAAAGCGTCCAATTTAAAAATTTGTCGCATTGGCGCACGGCAGCATGAGAGAGGCGCTTTGCCTCGGACAATGACTTTTTCTCGTCAATAGGGATGATGGCGAATAAAGGGTTTTCTGGTTTGCCCAGGTTAGCTCGAAGTTCAAATTTCATGATGTTTGCTCGTGTGTTTTTGAATGAGCATTCATATTAATCCAAATGATTGTTTGATGCAAGTTTTTAATTGCCACGTTTTCGTATAATTTGATGAGTGTTAATTAATCAAAATGGGTAGATTTGTAAAACAAATTAATTTAAAACCTTTATTATTTAGGGTGTTATTTTTGCAAAAAAACACAAATCAATATTGACTGATAGGTTCAAAATGATTAATATAAGCATTCATTCGAGAACACGCGACCCGAAGGAAAAACGTTATGTTGACACTCACCAAAGAGATAGTTTGCGATACTTGCCCAACGTCAGGCGAAATCGGTTTTCGGCTAAAGGAACAACTAATCAATGATGCAATCACTCTTGACGCAGGCACCGGTGAGTTAATGGCTCACGACCTCATCGAGCATATCAACGGTGTTGAGAGCATAGGCGGCATTGCGGATGAACTTGAGGCATTCGGTGTATCTTGGGCGGTTCTTGGCAGCTATGCAGGTGAATTGACAACTGCGGATCTTGGCAATGAGATATATGAAATTTTCAGATACTTTGAAGGTTTAGATAATCATTTTCCAATTCCTCGCACGCTAAAATGCGAACATGACGAGTCATTCGAGCATGCAATTGCGGCATTTGAAAATACGGCTGATGAAGACGGGTCGGGCGATGACGAATACAACGAAAAGATAGCAACATTTTCTAAATTGGCAATGGCACATATGCGCATTGGTTATAGAAAATTTAAGCGCAAATACCAAACCGCTAACTGGGCAGAGGATCGCGCATACGAGAATTACCAAGCCATAATCAGAGCCGTTCAAGAAACGAAAGATTTCGATATAGGTGATGAATTTGTGCTTAAGTTAAACCGCGGGCATTGTGAGATGGTGAAGGTAGAGCTTGAATATGACTATGAAGATTAAAGTGTAAATTAGAATAAAGAGAGGGTTTGCCCCTCTTTTTGTTGACGCAGCGGCTCAAAAAGATTAATATAGATTCTCATTCACGAACACACGAGATAAATAAATGGAACAGTTTAACGTTAAATTTCCGCATTACGAAGCCCCGTTAAAATCTTTTTTGGGTATGGGTGAAGAGGTTGTATCTACCCATCGTTATGACGAAGATGGCTCATTAATTACTCGCCTAGCGTATTCTCTATTTTTAGAGGCCGACGACGGTGCACGTTATTTTCTTGTCGATTTAGATAGCGATAAAGAAACCGTAGAGGCTGCGTTTGTAGAATGGGCAGAAAAATTGGCAGCAGGTGAAGCGTTGGATTTGGATATATGGGTAGAAGGTAACGCCTCCTATGGTAGTCTTCGTTATCAGCGCGCAGGTGGAGAGGAGTATTTAATGGCCTTCGAAGCTAAAGTGGAGTCAGAACACGCACAAGGGCTTCGTTAAAACCTTATATTTACTTTCAACGCATGCGACCTGCCTGGGTCGCATACACCACCAGAAGCCGTATTGAAATGGCAGAAATGTAAATACCTTTTTTTGAATATTTTTTATTGACGCATAATGCGAGCATTGATATAGTTAACCGGTGTTGAGTGCTTAGCCACTTACCACAAACCTCTGATTAAACATCCCCCTGGATGTATTTTGCCCAGCTCACTTGAGTTGGGCTTTTTTATTTGCGAGCATGCAAAAAAACATTGACTCGTTCGTTCAAAATGATTATTATAAACCCCCATTCACGAACACGCGAGAAACACACATGAACGACATTAATTTTTTCAACATGGCAGCCATTGTGGCACTTGCGGTTAACGATACCGTTTTTTACGTTGACGGCAGCGGTAAAAGAACCATGGGTGTTGTCAAAGCCAATAATGAAACACATATCACCGTAGCTCCTCGCATCGTGACTCATTTAGACGATGAAAGCATCGAGTTGACGCATACCCAAGCCAAAGACGTTCTTTTTGTGTCGATGGCGCATTACCGTCAGGACATCCCTTTTAATGCCGTCAGCACTCTTTGCGAGGTGGCGGGTTATCCTGCGAACCCTGCACGCTTAGCCCAAATCATAGGGTGCAGAGTTGAGATGGCCGAAGAGGCGCTTATTCATAAAGGGTTGCACTTGACTAAAAATGAAGATGGTTTCGTGGTAGCTGGGTTAGCCGTGGTGAAAGACTCAAGATTACCTGCATACGCAACGGGCGTTGAAGTGTTGCTTCAAAAAGAAAGCCAGCGCGAAACGGTGTTTTATACGGGTGACGACATGAATGCTATTTATGATCAGTGCGCCGCTAATCGCCAAGTGTTGCAATACGAGTTATCTCGCGGCCTTTAAAACGTTAAGAGGCCGTAATGGCCTCACCCTTCCTAATTAAAAACAAAGAGAAACGCCATGCCAACAGTAACGTTACACACTTTGATTTACACTGAATGCCCAAGAGATGAAAGCTTGTCGTCTAACCTTGTAGGGCCAAAGCTTCATAAAGATGCAGCATCGGCTATTGGTGAGCTTTTTAAGTATATCACCGCACGCATACCGCACACCTGTTCTAGCGCTTTCTTAGAATGGGCAGAAGACAATATAGCGGGATATGCCCCACTTGAAAACGTAGGGGAGGTAGAACAAGCGAAGCACGTCTTATCGGGTGTAACTCATGACGACGACCAAAAAGTCATTGTCGATTGGTATTTTGAGTTCGCAAATGACGACGAAAACGAATGTTTTTACCAGTTAGACGAATTCGAGATGGAGTTATAAATTAGCATGGGAATAATAACAGCGATTAAAAGTTTATTTGCCTCTCCTGTGGAGAAAGAGGGTGTATTAACACTTCCTTTTCGTCATAATGTCAGTATCAAGAATTTGCTTGAATGGCCGAAAGGAAAAGCGTTTAACACCCCCTTTGAATATCTGTTTTACAAAGACGGAAAAATGTTAACGCCGGTGACGGCTTTTTCCATCGGCAGAAGCGATGATGAGTATACAATCAATCTTGCAGATAAACGCCGGATTGAATTGTCATCTAGGCAGATTGGAAAGAAATTGGTTGTTCGCGTACCCATTCTTGAAGCCGACCACAAAGCAGTGCGTGAGATGGTCATTGCTGCTGGGATTGAGAATGACGCAGAGATTATCGCTGAACACCTTCACATGGATAGCCAGGTGGCCGAGAAGTTTCTTATTTGGTCTGGTATGCATGAAGAGGTTGACGAAGACGGCTTCGATTTGCGCTGTACAGATGTGAAATGCACCCAAGTTCGTCCGGCTGGACGTCGGATGTACGTAGAAGCGGAAGTGCTCACCCCTGATGGCGTTGAATTACGCTTTTATAGCGGCTGTGAAATTGATGAAATTTATCAGCAAGGCCGTACCAACCCATTAGCAACAACATGTCGTTTAAAGAGCGGTTAAGCCGCCTTTTAGGCCAGTCAAAACGATAATATAAACACTCGCACACGAGAGGGTATAAAATGAAAGAAATCAATGTAACTCGGTTTATGGCTGATGCGCTACAAGAACAATTTACGCTAGTTGAGGATAACGACGAAGAGGGCTGCCCAGACTCAATAGAGGGAGAGGTCATTGTCGCTAAAATCGACTTTGACGAACTACTTAGCAGTATAAATCAATCTTACAGTGAAGAAAAAGAGTCCATTGAAGATATTGAATACCTAAAAAAAGAAATTGAAGGTGAGGAGTGCGTTCTTGTTTATTGGACGTCATAACGTTATTTCTGACGGCAGGTGCAAATAACGCTTGCATCTACCGCTCAAAATGATTATTATAAGCACTCATTCACGAACACGCGAGAACGCAGATGGAAGTCATTAATTTAGGTAGTTACTGCAACGACAAAGAAGCTTTTTTCTTTATGCCAGAGGTTTTTGAATCACGCTGGTTACGCCACGCAGAAAGCGGCGAGTATGCATTTGTACCGACGCAAAATCAAGGTTTTGAAATCATGGGTTCATCCATTGATGAAGACATGCTGAATGCGTTGCCTGACGACGAACTCAATGACGATGCGTTAATGCAAGAAAAGGGCTGGGATGTACTATCTATCACAGGTCGTTTATTCTCCCCTACGCTTGGCGCAATCTTGTTGTCGAAAGATGATATCGAGACGATAAAGACGGCAGTAACGGAGCGATTCAAAGAAAGCGACTTAGGTTTGCTTATTGATGTCGTAATAGACCCTGAAGAGCACACAGTAGCCGCTTATTTTGAAAAGATGAGCAATGTTGATGCTGGTTGGGTTGATGATTATTTGACGATGCCTGAATAGGCAAGCCAGCAGAGTGATTATATACTGCGCATTCTAAGTTTATCTTGGTGTGCGTAGCAATAATAACTTTACATGTTCTTTAACAATACGGAATAAAAATGCACAGAGTGTATGCCTTCGGTAGAATGCGTTTTGGCGAGGTTAAAAGCGAAATGAATTACAAATAAACCTTGCTTTTAAAAGTCAAAATGATTAATATAAACCTACTGAATCAAAACAGCGCACGGATAACCAATGAGAAACGAAGAGAAATTAGTGAAATTGAGAGAGATGGGCAATCGTGTTACTGAATCGCCTGATCACTGGATTGGCGGTTATCCTGACGGCGACAACGCCGAGGTGTATTGTCGAACGTGCTGCGAAAAGAACATCAAGCATTTAATGAATGGTTTCCACCCGCCATTACCGGTTCAAAAAGAAGAGGCTTTACTTCCTCTTTCTGATGAAGATAAAGAGGAAATACACTTTACGCCCCCTTTCGTTGATGGAGGCTGGTCATCAGAATATGATGGTTTACCTATGTGCGCTTCTTGTTCCGCACCATTAACAGGTACGTTAACTGATGAAGGGATCGCCAATGAGATTGCGCATTATTTAAAATGTGAAGACAACGGGGTTGTCATCTCTAGTGAACGTAATGCGTGGGATTTAATAACCTTGATATCCAATGCCGGAAGCCAGTATTCAAACGATATTGGGAAAATACTTGAAAAAGTGTCATTCCAGTAGCGGCCAAAGTTTACTCGTGTGAATGGCTCAAGGAAACTTGAGCACCTAGATGGCGGGGGTCGTGCCCCGTCATCACTCCACACACTTAAATAAATTGAAATAAAACAATTGACAGGAACCCGAGCGCAGTATAAGCTGCGTATCAATTGGAGGCATAAAGAAAAATGCCTAGAAAGAATTAAGAACCGGAAATGGCCAGGTAAAAAAAACAAAAAACTTTAAATTGGTCTTGCGGTTTACAATGAAAACGATTATGATTGTTTTCATTGAAACAAAACAATATTACGGGTAAGAAAAACGATTAACCCGAAGAGTGGCGAAGCCCTCAAATGTACCGAGTTATTCTCGTGTGAATGACCCAAGGAAACTTGGGATATTAGGTGGCAGGGGTCGTGTCCTGCCACCGCTCCACCCGAGACCCACGCCAGCAGGCGCAGCCCGCTAGGAACGATTTTAGCCAGGTGATGAGGAAATCATTCTGGAGATTGGCAAGCCTAAGTGCGGCCAATCAATGTACAGAGTTTTACTCGTGTGAATGAGCCAAGGAAACTTGGTGACCTAGATGGCGGGGGTCGTGTCCCGCCATCGCTCCACCCGAGAAGTTCACGATAAATAAAAAGAGTGATGAGATGATTTATTTATCACTCCCCCTGAAGGGAAAAGTTTAAAATGTGTGTGTGAACGCTAAGGCAACTTAGCACTAGATAGCGGGGGTTGTGTCCCGCTATCACCCATCCCGAAGAGACGCCGTATAAACGGCGTCTTTTTTTTGCCCGCAATAAAGTTACGGTGTGTTTTTGGGCCAGTAAATATTGTTAGATAGCCTCTATAAGGCGCGATATGATCATACGCCATAAAATCAACCTGCTATCCCATCCTGGTTACCCTCACGATAAAAAGTATATTTGTGCTGGTATTGACAGCCAGATACAAAAAAAGCGCCGTGAGACGCTTTTAGGGAGGTTTTCCGGTGGTATTATCCACCCAGTGAAAACCGTTTACCCCATTCCTGATGAGAGCACCCCGTCACTGCCCGAGATTGCTCAGATAGCGTGTGGCGGTTAACGATGGGTTGCAGGTGATCACAGTGAATTTCAATGGGCTCACTGGTGGATGACAATTTTACCATTTTTAGCTCATCATCAATGTGTTTGACAATAATACAATCCTGCCCCCTGAAAGTATGTGTGGCGCGAATATTGTTGATAATCTCGCGATCATCTAGGTACTGATTCTGCTGTTTTTTCATGTGTGAAATTCCTGTGTTGGGAGAACGTAATTATACCGGATTGTTCATTTCGCTCAAGGTAAATTCGCCTGGCTCTCCCCCTGGTTGCGTAGCGCGAAAAAAACATCCCGGTGTTAGCCATTGGCAAGAAGGCACAAAAAAGCGCCGAGAGGCGCTTTTAGGGGGTATTAGGGGTATTATTGCCATGCCTCGTCATGCACGCTGTAAAAGAGTGCAGTTTTACCCTCAAATCCACAGTGGGGACAAGAAGCGTTGCCGTCAGGGGTGAACTCCGAATCGCCGACAACATCTGTCGTACCGTCATCACTGTAGCAGGCAGGGAAAGTGGTTGGCGTAAGCTCACCATCAGCCACCAGCCGCTGAATTTCTGATTGTCCCATCATATCATCAACATCTAAGCTGCTTATCCCATCAGTATCAATGATGAGCTCTGACTCGCTACCGCAGCACGGGCAGGCCATATTGGCCAGACAGTTTTCATTAATCGCTTCTCCCCATGCGAAAACAGGCTGCGATTCGTCGCTGAAAGTTGATGAGAAGTGGATGGCCGCCATCTCATTGTGAGGCAATGTTTCTAGTGAGCTTGATAACTCAACAACCATACGATCGAGGGTCGGAAAATCTGATGGGTTGATATCGTCAGTTCTTATCACCGGATTAACGTCATATGAAGAGGTGGCAAGCGTGACAGTGTGTATTGACCCATCTAGGAACTGAGACGGCGTCACCTTCAAGCGCTCACACAGTGCTTTTAGTTCATGAGCAGGCAATGTGAGAGATGACAATTTACGGCTGATATAAGGTATTTGAGGCGTTACGTCAGCGATGGGGCGTAATGGGTTGCCGGTGTCAGAAATGACGCCGTTGTCATAACGCAGTGTTTTTTCGCTCTGTGTCGCAGTGCGTTGCAGTAACGCATCGTAATTTTTAGCGTTGAGCCAGATGGCAATAGCGGCTTTACGTTTTTTGTCTCCGAGTCCCCAATTAAAATGGGTGTCGAGAGTGTCAAACAGGCCGTTGCGGATGTCTTCTAGCTGATCGCGGGTGAAACTTAGGTTGCTCATTGGTATTCCTCGTTAACCAGTGTGTTTGGGTGCGCCCCTCGTTCCGCCAAATCTGGTTATGAGTATTTATCAATGACCGAGAGATGTTGTATGAGGTGTTACATGTATTGCCAATTGTGGGCGCGGCGACCTCATCAGGTCTGCATGTCCGATAAGCCGATTACTTATCGTCCGTTACCATGTAATGATAACACGAAAGGGGGAGGAAATTAAAGTAATCATTTTGAGTTAGGTAAAATAAAACCCCGCAATGCACGAGGTTTTGTGTGGTTGCCCGCAAGAGGGCTAGGCAGCTAACGCGCCCTCATGGGCGTGGTATGAGGGTAATGAAAAATCACGGTGGTAAAGGGCGTAATCGACCATAGTGTCCCAACACGCATTTAGGTAACGTTGCACCAAAGCTTTAGGGTCGAGTTGTTCGAAAAAATAGGCTTTGTCGCTTGAATCCCAGCCGTTACGTTGAAGCTCTGCCCATAACAGGTTTAAAAAACCATCGGCTTGCGTGTCGTAATCGGTGAAAGGTTGAATGCTCAATACCAGTGTTGTTTTTTCGGTTGGGAAGTGATGCAAGTGCATGCCTTGATCATAACGCTGAGGGACGGAAACCGTTTTACCTTTCACACGCTTGCGTTTGCAGGCATCAGGAATAGAGATGCAGAATTTGTTTTTCTCTTCAACTTCATTGCGTGATTTCTCATCGAAAATTGCATTTCCATATAGCGTGCCATTCAGGAAGCGGCTAGGCGCATGAATACTAGATGATTGGTTTGCTTCAAAGCCATTAAAACGGCGTGCCGCGATATGCATTGAGCGCAAAACAACGGTAGTCAGAAAGGTTGAGTTGTCGATAATGTATTCTGCTGCGTTATTCATTGGTGTTCTCGTGAGGTGAATGAGTGCCTATATTAATCAAAATGATTAATAAAGTCAAATTTAAAAGCCGTTTATTGCATTATAAATAAAGAGCAGTGTCGGTTTGTAACGGTTGGAATACACAGGAGCAGTGTCGGTTTGTAACGGTTGGAATACACTTACCGGGAATGTCGCCAGAACGCCTGGTGACAACATTCTGATATTAAGGTCAGGCAAAGTAGTGAGGGAGAGAAAAAACGCGCTTAGAGCGCGTTTTAGTGGGTTGCTTGCCAATTGCATACATAGGAAGTATAAAAGGGCTCGTTAATACAAGCCCTTTTATATGGCGTTTTAGTAGCTGAAAGTCAGTGTCATCTCAACAGTGTCAAGGCGAAAACGAGATTCAGGGTGGGCAGCAGAAAGCTCATGAATAGACTTTCGGCTTGTGAACTCTTCACAGCTTAACTGTAGAATGTAAGACGCAAGATTTATATCTGGAAGTCCGTTCCCTGCAACAATCAATTCTTTTTCAACCACTTCGGTTCCTACGCCATTAACAATGATAGTTAATTTCGCTTTGCCGACAGAGGTGTCAGTAGTGTTGTGATCGTTTTCTTTGAACACAGGGTAAAGTGCCACTGAAAGTAAGTGATCAGCCGATGGGATTTTCGCATCATCACGAAGCGCGATTGAAGTGAGAGAAGTCAGGGTGATTTTCGCGGTGTTGTTTAGAAGGTTCATATCTTTGTGCTCGTGTTGTGAATGAGTGTTTATAATAATCAAAATGACTGGCTTAGTCAACATTTAAAAGTCGTTTTTTGCATTATAAATAAAGAGTAGTGTCGGTTTATAACAGGTGGATTATACAAGAGCAGTCTTGATATGTAACAGGTGAATTACACTTGCCGGGGATGTCGCCAGAACGCCTGGTGATGATATTCTGATATTAAGGTGAGGGGAAATGGTGAGGGAAAGAAAAAACGCGCTTAGAGCGCGTTTCAGTGGGATGCTTGCCAATTACATGCATGGTAAAGTGCGAAAGGATTGCTTATTTACTCACCTCGGTAAATCCGATTAATACTTTCGTGTCGTGAAAGAATAATGAATGCCGTAGGGCGAAGGTTAGGCTTCTCTTTGCTGCTATAAAAAATGTCTCGCATAGCAAGTGCACTTTGCAGGCTTCTTGTAGTGGGGGGATTTGTCTTCCCTTCGTTAAACTTAAGCGTCACCTCGTTATCAAACATTATCATGTGCAACAACTTGTAGACATCGGCATAATCAGCCTTAATGTTAACATCAAGCATGAAGTCAAAGTTATCATTAAAGCCACCACGTGCAGGGATGAAAGACGGATTAACAGACCCGTTTTTGCCGATAAGGTTGGCCATGTCTTCAATCGCATCAGAATTGAATATGCGAAGAGAAGAAACCGAAAGCGTATATTCACCATCTCTATCCATGCCAAAACGGAAAGATGTTGCCCCTTTGGGGTTGTACCCTTCTGGGTAAACTCTTTCTATCAACATGCCATCAAAGCTGAGGAACGGGAGGTGTTTGTCTCCCATTTTCGCAAAAACGCCATGGGCTTCTTCGACCTGTGCCTCCATCATTTTAATGGTTTCCATGTTCTCTTGAAACAAAGCAGTAAGCGCTCTCACCAGCGAGGAGTTGTTTATTTTGTCTAAAGGGCCTTCATGAAAGAATACACGCGGGCCGACATGCAATGACAGCGGGCGACCTAAATTGTAAGGGTCTACCACTAACAGCGTTTGTAGTTGGTTGGCACGGTCAATCATGAAAAGTGACGATGTTGTTGTTCCTTTAATGAGGGTGGCATTGAACCCCTGAAATTTAACAGCGGCGACCACGTCCTCTATAAGGGTTAAATGATTCATATTTTTTCTCGTGTTTGTGAATAGAGCTTTATATTAATCATTATGATGTTATTAGTCAAGTTTTAAAGCACATTAATGACGTTAAGATAGTCGGCTCTTGCCTTTATGAAAACCAGCAATACTGCTATCGTGATTAGGTTTTATCAGGTGTTCACCCAAGCTTAAAAAAGGTGATTGCTCGATGAAGATACAGTTTAACACACTAACAATGGATTGGGCGTCGCCGGTGACGGAAAAGGCCAGGTTGATGTCAAAGTGTGGATTTACACTTTGTGGTAATGACGGTACAACGCTTGGGTTAATCTCCGCAGAATCAGGAAAGGCGTCCATAAGTGTATTCGCGAACGTCATATTTTCAACGCGCAATGCGTCCACAGAAAGCGTGTAGCGGTCTAACTCAGTGTTTTTAATGGATAGCATTGTGTTTAGTTGCAAGGTGTCAATATTAGGGATAACAAGGGTAAAAAAGTTTGACTCGAACTCTATCGCCATGGTTGTTTCGACGCCGTGATTTTTCATCGCCTCTTGCATATGTGCAATGTCGTTATTAATACGGCGTATGTAGCGAGCGTATTTACCCAGCAAGAAAGAAAGCGCAGTTTCTACGCCATCAACTTCATCAATACGTTGTACGTATTCAGCATTGCCAATGAACAGAGTGATGTAGTCACCTTGCAAGTCCGATGCAAACGACAATAGGGATTGAAAGTGCGGCGTATTGATAAAGTGAAAGTGAATGCCTGTATTGTTGCTATTCACAAGCTTAGATGTAAGGCTGAATCGGCTGGCAACGCGAGCAACAATTTGTTCTAAGTTTTCAGTCATGGGGGTTCCTAAGTGCAAAGGGGCAGCTCGCCCCTTTGTAAATGAAAATTAAGCTGCTTGCGCTTCAAGTGCTTCGCTGATTTCGTCATGAATAGACGAGAGCATTTCCGTCATAGACTGGGTAAAAATAAGCGCAAAAATAGGGTCAAGCTTGACTTTCACGTCAGGATTTAGATTAACCCAATAAACCATCATCTTGCCTGTTTCGCGGAAAGGGTCGCAATCATCAGAGTTCATTTCAACCTTAAGTTGGTCGAGCCATTCACGGCCTTGACCTTCGGCAAGTTTTTTAAGCGTGTCCATCGTCCACCCTGAGATTGAAATCATAAGGTGATCAAACTGACTGCGTTCCTCTGTCGATAGCGCCGAAATGGCTTCATCAGCGTCGTCGATAACCTTCATGTTAAGGTGTTCACCCGCAATTTCATGCAAGGTTGTAATGCTCTCGCTGATATCGTCAAAATCCGGCAATACTGCCAATACCGCAGGGAGGATGATGAGTGTTTTTTGGACGTTTTTCATGTCGTGTTCTCGCGTTGTGAAAGAGAGTGTAGTATATTCAAAACGTGAAACGTAGTCAATCATTTTGATTGAATTAAAGCACCTGAAGAGATGAATTTTGTGTGGAAACTCATTGGTGAAATTTGACTGTGATGGCGATTGTTTGATTCGAAAATATATCTAATCTATTCCTTATTCGTATGTAAGCTGTGCCCATGGCGGTATAACATTCTTAAGGCTGCTTGTTGATCATTCAATGCATGCCATAACAAGCTGGCGAAGTTCGTGTCAGGAACCAAATATTCAATTGCCTCAATAAACTCCATCTCGTCATCAATTTGAGCAAATAAAGAAGAAAGTATACCGGCAGTCTCTTTTAGCCGCTTTTCATTTTTTAGTGAAGATAGTCTGTTTATATTTTCCGTAGCAATTTGTTTTGTCTCGTTGCCCATAATTTAACCCTCAGTTTCAACGCTATTATTAATTAGTATTCTAGAAAGCGCGCCTGTCACTGTTTATTGTGCAGGCGAGAGCTCTCTGCTTCGTAGTTGCTGAAGGCAATCGATTAATACTTCTATACTATTGGCATCGTCAATATCGGCAGTCTCATCAATAGCGACGCCATGACAGCGATTGAGCTCATCAATACAGGCATTAATACCTTTATCCTGCTGCGCCAGGTTGTGCTTGACTAAAAGCTCCTTAGGCGCAGAGTCTAACACTTCACTAATGATTGAATGATCATTTCCGGCCAATCGAGCACCCTCTATGACGATGCTAAGTTCATTATTATTTGAGCGTTCTCTTTGCAAATCCTCCTTGAGTGAGGCAAGTTCGGATTCTAGGCGCTTTCGGGAACCAAGGTGGCGTTCGCAGGCGCTTTTGTATTTATCAGATTCACGGCGCAGATGGGTAATTTCATCAAGCGCGGCTTGTGCAAGCTCATTAATATCAACGTCATCAGCGGTCGCGTCAGGCTCATTGCCAGTTGAAACGACTAAGCAGCCATTTTTAATGTCTTTACCGTCTGCACCTGCAAATTGACTCAAGATGAAGGGGAGTAAGCTCCCAAACTTATTGGTGTTGTTCATCACTCACTCTACCCTCTCAAGCTTGCATGATGATCAACCACGCTTCGCTCATTATTATTAACCTCCTGCAAATGATTCAGGAACTGAACTTCAAGGTTTTTATCAACCTCGAAAACGCTTTTATCGTCTCCTCTAATGGAGAACTTGACGCAGTTTGCACTGACTGTTAAAGCGTAAATGTCTTCTGCATCTATAAAATTTATGCTGGTATATTGAATTAAGTACATCACTCCCCCTTTTTGCGTATTTGTTCGACAAATTCGTCTGCGAAAGCCTCGATGGAATCAGTGTCTCTAGCGCCTTCATACTCATAACGGAAGTGATAAATAAAATCGTCCACTCCCTTGGCTTTCTGCTCTACATTGTTTTTGGCTAGAAGTTCGGCTGCCTCTATTTTTGATGCACAGTCTTTGTCATGCTCGCCATCTGCCATTGAGCAATACGTGCAATTGAAATCACTCCACTCATCCGAATAAAAAGAAGGCACTTTAGACAGCTTTAATTCAACTGAGGCGCAATGGTCTGATAATCTTTCAATCTCACCCTGTAAGCGGGCGATCTCATCAAGCGCGGCTTGAGCGAGCTCGTTAACGTCAACGTCATCAGCAGTTGCATTAGTTTTTTTGTTGGTAACAGCGACCAGTTTGCCATAAAGAGATATAATCGCGTTAACCGCAGGAAGGGTGGAGGAATTAGTGACGTTCATGTTATTTACTCGTCGTGTCGAATTAAGATGATCATACCGACATTACGGACTAAAATCAATCATTTTGATTGCTGCAAACGAAATCATCTAAAAAGTTTTCAATGTCATGGTGACGATCCCCTCTCCAAATCTGTTTGAGTTGGTATTACTCACCGCTTACCGGTTTATTTGATTCTACTGGAATGGGGTAGTATTCTTTACATAAGCATTTGGGGCAAGCGTAGTCGTAACAATCAACGCCATATTCGTAGTTCTTTACTTTTTTGCATTCTGATTCGAGGTGAACAAACCCACAATCGCAACATTTTCTTTTATGAGGGTTAACATTGCTCATCGCTCATCACCTTTACGTAGTTTTTCGGCCTGCTTTTCTAGTCGCTTGTGCATTTTTTTGCACTCATCTAAGAATAATTCATATTCCTCTTCAGTGGTTTGCCCTTCATCGAAGTTAGACCAATCGAAAGTTTCTAAGTATGTCGCCGCTGTGGTAAGGGCATTTATTCGGGCTTCTCTTCTTTCATCGCTTAGCATTGCTGCATTCCTTTTGGATAAGGTTATTAATGTTGAACTGCCTTGGCAATGTGGTCATGAATAGTTGCTAGCATTTCCGTGATAGGCAGGGAAAATAAAGGCAAGAAAGCCTTTTCAACAACGCTGCGTTCGTCATGAGAGAGCGCCGCCCAATAGCGCATAACGCGTGATGATTCCATGATAGGGTCATTAATATCATTGTGCATTTCTCGCACAAGCGCGTTAGCCCATGTATCTGCGGTCTTTTCACCTAAGCGAGTTAGCGTGCTTAATGTATAACCCGACAAGGCAATAAGAATGAAGTCAAAATGTTCAAATTCCTTCTTACTCATATTCGCAAGCGACTCATTGATAGCGCCAATATCATCCAAAGCGACATTGCTAGCCGCGATGTCGCGCAAAGTAACTGGCGATGCAATGACGTTGCCATAAAGCGGCATAGTCGCGTTAACCGCAGGAAGGATAGAGAAAGTGGTGATGTTCATGTCATTTACTCGTCGTGTCGAATTGAGATAATCATACCGACACGACGAACAAAAGTCAATCATTTTGATTGTTATCAACGCAATTAGCTAAAAAAGTTTTAATGGAATGGTGAACCCAATCCCAATAATCTTTTTCCTCTCCGTTCTCAAACTGCTCAATAATCCAATCAATAGCCCAATCATTAACGTCAGCGCGTAAATAGGGGTATTCGGGTGCCTTCTTAAGCTTTTCGGCTCTATGTTGGTACTTAACTCTGAGCCCATGAGCGCTTAAATTGATATCCTCTGCGAAGTCGGTAACATCATCGTTATGTGTAGCAGAAAAGCGGCGAACATTGATAAGATTCAAATCTAAAGATGCGTTTTTACCTTCAAAGCGCGTGAATGCTTGTGTTGCCGCTTCCTTACTTGAGAAGAGTGGGAACGGGGTGCCTGTTTTAATTGATTTACAGCCAGCAAAAGAAAGTATAACGTCCTTTGAACGATTATCCTTATTTGAAAAGACATCAGGGCTAAGCCCCCCTTTTGTGCCGATGTAATAATATTCCAGTCGAGTAGGATTGTGTATGCTAGGTGATGTCCCGAGCTCAGATAGTTTTAGGGCCACCCAATCCCAATAAGAAATAGACGTGGCGAGGTAGTCACATTCCTGCCAATACAGGGTGTACGTCAAGCCCAAGAAAGGATAGTGATTTGATCCTTTGCTGTATTTTTCCTCAAGCTCCCCTGGGGTCAGGTTAAGATCACGAGCGAATGATTTGACGACCTTACAATTAATATTGTTAGCATCGTAAATTCGCGCCCAGGCTGTTCTTTTGTGATCACCTTCATCAAGGGCACATAACGCCTCTGAATGTTTCACAAGCGTAGGAGCATGGCGTTTTTTTGAACATGGCGGTGGTATCCCATCAACAAGCAACTGTTTGAGCGGTACCGATACCAGCTTACCATCAATAATGGTGGGAGTAAGCCCGTTGCGAGCCGTCCAGAAAAAGAGGTTTTTATGTGACGCGGCTGTTTTAGGTGCGGCGATAAAAGTCTGTTTCGAGGGTGTATCAAGGTGTGGTAATGCCGCTTGGCTTCGAGCGCCAAGTGCACGGGCCACGAGTTGGCCTAGTTGAGCTCGACTCGGATCTGGATTCGCTTTTAAATTGGTGTGAAGGTCGTATAGGAACGCTGAGAAGTCAGCTTTGCTGTTGTTTATATCTCGTAATATCATGATCTCATCCTGTTGTATAAAAATAAAGTAAGTAAGGATGATGCGTTGCTTACGCTTTATACGCCAAGTTAAGGTCATAAAAATAAACGTAAAAGGATGTACTGAGTTTTTTACCGTCATTCATATGGAATGTGCATCAAGGTAGGCGCTCGCCTGAGGCTTTAACATTACCAAAGGGGAGCGGCTAAATCAATCTTTTTGGTGTTGTTGTTTTATTTGGGGCGCTGTCGTGCTGCATCGATAACTGTAAGGTTGAATCCTGCCAGTACCGCGGGAGAAATAAATTGGCTAATGTGGGTTTCAGCATTAGCGTGGGCCGAGGATGTTTCGCAGATGTCCCATGGTGACTCGGGGTTTTCACGTCTGAATGCGAAATTAAAGATCGCGACAGAACCATCAATTTTAGTAGACAAAGTGGCTGCAAGCTTGATTTCAGAGCCATCTCGCCCTTTTGTTGTCATGAATTTACGCATAGTGCACCGAGCTTGGAGAAATAAAAAGGTGGGGACTCGCCCCACCGTCAAAGAGTCGTGACTTAAACCTTACAGGCGTCGCCACAGTCGTTGTCGTCAGCACGAACCTGAGTAAGGTCGATATCTGCACCGCTTAACGCGTCTCGCTGCTCGTCAGAGATGTTATCACCATCACCGAGAGTTAAGCGCATGCCTTTAGCCGAAACGCGCTCGCTGTAGCTGTCAATGGTGTTCTCTTTAACCTTCCATTTTGCATCAAGCCCTGAGAAGTCTGCCACGTCATTGGCCAAGATAGCTGCAACAGTGTTGATCAGTACATCTTGAATAGATAGGGCATCAGAGAAAGACGCAGAGTGTAAACTTAAATCCGTTTTAGCCGCCACCAAGAAAAGCTTTTCAGTAGGCTCTTTGCGAAGTAGTGCCTGTGCTTCGATTTCAAGGTTTGGGATAATCGCGCTTTGAAAGACGCCATTGTTTTTTTGCTCTTGTGCAAAAGCGATAAGTTGACTGTATACGCCGGCGAAAAAAGTGTAAAAGCGTTTTTGTGATTGAAACATGTTATGTTGCTCGTGTTGTCGAATGAGTGCCTATATTAATCATTTTGAGCCTAGCTGTCAATGTTTTTTATTAATAAAACGGTAGATTGGAATGCCAGCCGGCCATTAATGATGAATGGAGTTTAACACGTGCTTGTTTTGCGGGACGTAAGGTGTAGGAACCTTACGCCGCCTATCAATCTTGGGGGTGGATATTGTCAGTGAGAGATTGTGTTTTAAAGGTTGGGGAATCGTGAGCTTATGCCCAGCGCTTCCATATACTTGTTAGGGCGCATAGGCTGATGTCCATTGTGAACCTGTTTATTTAGCGTGTCGTGCTCTTTTTGTAGCGCAACAATATGTGGTTGCAGCCGTGCCTCAGTGCCGAAGTCACGCGCAGACAAAGCAAGATTTAATTCGTGATGAGGGGCATCTTCAAACTGGCAATGAAGCTTAAATTTTTCATCATTAGTGTACTTTTCTGTTGCAACATTAATTGCCGTTGAAGCCTCTTTTAAAGCGCGATAAACAGGCGCTATTTCAGCCGTATTTTTATCAGCGAGCACTTTAAGGTCATTAGGGAGTTGTCCTTCCCACATTATCGAGATAGCGTACAGGGAAAAATCAAGCAAACCGCAACCGTCAAGCTGTTTAACTTCCTGAAGAGGGATAGTTTTTAAAAACGTTTTGATGTCTGTTAGTTCATCTGGGGTAGCGCTGTTAAGGTTGATGCAAATGGTCATCGTTATTATCCTTGTTTTATAGAGGGAGCCCACTTAAGTGGGCAAGGCAGCGGTTAAAGCAATGATGACAGCATCTTTTCAAGTGACAGATTATTGGGCGTTGATAACAGCGCACCTAACAGGCTGTTTATCATATTTGTGCGCTCTGTGCCTCGCTCTAACGTCGCAATATGCTCAATAGATTGCGTCACTAGTTTTTCAAAATTACGGCTATCTTCCGAAATTCGGAAAGACAGCTCATGGATTTGGTTTGAGAGCATTTCTGACGGGTTTAACGTTGCAGCGGGTCTGGTTGAGACTGCAATCGCGTTTGCGCTAACAATGGCTTCACTGAGGGTTACGGTGCGGTAGTCATTACTGCTTTCAACGTCCTCAAGTAATCGAACGTCAAAAAGCGCGCCTTCTTCACACCAGTAAACACCATCGTTTGGTGCTTCACCCTGAATGCCACAACAAACCTCATCGAACTTAATAGGTTCAATTTTGCCATTTTCATAGAGGTTAAATTCCAAGATGGCGGTTGCTTTTTCGTTTTCCACAAGGAAGAGTGAAGAGCTTTCGTTTTGGGGCACTGAAAAAAAGCTTATATTGTTCATGCGTTTCTCGTGTGTTCGTTGAATGAGCGTTTATATTAATCAAAATGATTGCTTATGTCAATAAAAAGACAGCTTAAAACCTCAAAAAAAATAAAAACGGCCAGGGGGTTTCCTTGGCCGTGAGTTATTTATTCATGAGAGAGTTCGAAAAGGGCACGTTCGCACCCTTTGATAGGTTATGTTGTTATGCATCCCCAATGAGTTGTTCGACGTCAACTTTCAACAGGACGTCGGTGGTTGTATTAGTCCCGAAATCACCAGTACGGAGGTGCGTAATATCCTTTAGTTAAGCGGCAGCAGCGGGCCACATAAACTGTAACTCCTGCTCAACTACCTGTTGGCCAGCTTGACGTGCGCTAGAACGAGTACCGCGTCTATCATTAGAAGACTTAGGTACCTTGTGCTCCTTCGGTGCGTGAAAGTGATGGTTGCGACCGTGTGTGTTGGTTACGTAAGGTTTCATGATGTTGACCTCTCCTAGAAAGTGAAAAATCACGCTATATGCTCGTGTGCGTGAATGAGTGTTTATATTAATCAAAATGATTGCTTATGTCAATAAAAAGACAACTTAAAACCTCAAAAAATAAAAACGGCCAGGGTTTCCTTGGCCGTGAGTTATTTATTCATAAGCAAATACGAAAAGGTTTATTTAATCGCATCAATGATGGTGATAGGACTCATTTCAAGATCATGGGACGCGGCATAGGTGGAAAGCGCTTCGAGTAATGCTCTACGCTCATATGAGCCATGCTCATATCGGGTGCTTGCCGCCATACCGTCTAAAAATAGGTTTCTAATGATAGCAGGGGTTTGGTGTGTCATCTTGAGTGGGCTTAAGTCGCTGTGAAGTGTTTTAAGCGTTGAAGATACAAACTCCGGCGTAGTGGATATTTTAAGCCAATATACGGTGCCAGCGACCTTTTTGCTGATAAAATGGAAGTCTGCATCATCTTCTGGGTTGAAGGTATCAAGAACGGCGGCGTGGACTTTAAAAAACTCACCCGTTTTGATGTCAGGGCAATAAAAACAGCCATCAACGATGGTTGGTGCATCATAATGTGTGCTATTGCGCGCAACACGAGAGAAAAGCGTTGCGGCAAATTTTGCTGTTAGCTGGCCGTCAACCACGATAGTTTTTTGAATGCGGTTCATTTTGTTTTCGTTTAGTTCGAAAAAATGCATGTTATGTACTCGTGTGCGTGAATGAGCATCCATAATAATCAAAATGAATAAAACAATCAACGGTAAATTTAAAAAATTCACCATTGACTCGTTTTTGTGGTGTTTTAGGTGGTAGAGACGCGTTCTATATTTTCTTCGATAGTGCGAGCCAGCGCTTGGGCGACCTTAAGGCGCTCTTCACTTATACGAAGGTAATTTTTACGGGCGACCGAAATGGCTTCTTCGAGCAACTGTTCATTCGCGTATAGACGCACCCTTAAGTCGACATCTATAGGCGCTTTCACCTCAATATCAACATTCTTTGCTGCGGGAGTATAAACGCTTTTTGTATCGCAGCAAAAGCCGCTTATCATCACCTCATTAGTGTAAGGGGTGGGCTTTGAAAGCGCTATTTGTTTACGCCGTAACTCAATGCCTTTCTTGGTAATGTGAATCACGTGCACTTCTTCGCCGTCGCGGTACCCGGCATCCAGTAGGTCTTTTTTAGTTAACATTGTTTATCTCTCTGGTTACAGTTAAAGGCGAACGTAAGCCACTTGGTCGAATTGATAGTCTAAGCGAATATCCGCTTTACCCTCGACAGACAGTACCACCTCAATGTCATTTTGTAGCTGGTTGACGGCAGAGACGGTGTATTCTTCACATATTGCCACCCGCGACATGACGTCAGGAAAACGCTCAAAAGACGATGATGGAAGCGTTTCTAGCTTCACCCCTAAAGGTAATATTTGTGCTGGGTAATAAGTTGGCATCCACAACGTTCCTCTTAGAGGTTATAGTGAAGTGATATAGTAATCAAAATGAGCTAAAAGGTCAATAGTCGTGAGGGATAAAGCACTCAAGGAGAGTGCTTTTAAATCACGTATTAATTCATTGGGGTGAATGCGAGGCGTTCCGTGTATATAAAATCCACGCCCAAGTATTCAAGTAACTTGTAGTGCTTGCTAGTATAATCATTAATTAACTTGTGCACTATTGGGTCATCCACCCCCAAGAAGCTAGATTTATGAAGTAGACCGTATTCGAACCCTTCATTTTGGCAGATTAAGGCGATATCGCGCACCGTTTTTATATCGTCCCACCCATGCTTTGCGTCCCGCGCATCATTCAACGGCGTATCCATAACAGACTCATCATTCAAGTAGTTAAGAATATCCTTTCGGGCATCAATATATTGGTTTTTTAAACGATGCATTTCAGGATCATCAATGCCGCCATATGAAGCCTTATAAACAAAGACGTCTTCCGCGTCATTGTCATCAAGTAACGTGCCTAATTCACTTAGGGTTTTTGCATCAAAAAGAAGATTCATCTGGATACCTGTTTTTTTGTTCAATTAGCAGAAGGGTGTCCAACTGCTAATTATGCATTGTCGATTTAAAGTTCAATATCGCCAAAATCTATGTCTGGGGCAAACTCGGGAAGTGCGGCCAGGTCGTCGTATCCTCCTATATAATCGCCATCTAAGAAAATCTGAGGAACCGTATCAACGGTAACACCTGTTTTTTCTTTAACGTCAGCGATAAAGCGAGCAGGTTCGATGTCTTGGCCCACAACAATGGCTTCAATGTCGATATTATGCTCTGTAAGCAGGGCTTTCGCCTTTTCGCAATACGGGCAGTGTTTTAGGCGAGTATAAACAAGTGCTTTAGGCATGCTTATTCCTTATTAACAATATGGGCTAGTGGGTTTGTCCATGCTAGGCATGCATTCTCTTGGCATGGTGTCGCCACGTTCGCGATGGGTGTCGTCATTATAACGGTTTTGTATTTCATCGCGATGAGAGGTGTTTTTTTTGTCGGTGCATTTCCAGCCTCCGCCCTCGACAGGCTTGCATTTGTCGGGATTGGGATCAACGATTATCGGAGAGTCAGAGCAATGCCAAGTTCCCTTTTGATATTCATCACAATTAACCTTGACGTCACCCATAGAGTGAGGATGCCCTTCAAAGTCTTGTGCGTTGGCCGTGCCGCCATATGCGCACACGACGAGTGTGGCGGCTAATAATTTAATGCGATTCATGTTTCATCCTTTCTTTTCTTTTTTCTAAAATATCGCCTAGCGCAAGGCAATAAAAAACAGGCGACGCAAGGCTGAGTAGCAAGTACACGTACCAAAACTTCCCAAAAACAGAACCGAATTTATCTTGTTTCCCCTTGATGAATTCAGCATGAAGGAAAGAGGCAAACATAGCAAAAAAGCTAACGCCCCATAACGCCAAAACGGCAATTAAAAAATATTTAACCATTATAACTTCCTCGTGTGGTGAGTTATTATAATAATCAAAATGACAATAAATTACAACAGTTAAATAGCGTCTAACCGCCCCAATTCCAAGACGCGAGTATTGGTTTTGTTGGCCTTTTCAACGGCATCGCCGAGAGAGGTAGACCGCCCCTCTATTCTGCCACCCACGGCATTGATGACACATGAGAAATAAGTTTTCTTGTCAAGACGTCGAATCCAATGGAAATCCGAAAGCTTAAGAACGGCACCTACCTTTAATTTTGTTCTGCTTTTCATTTTGCAAATCCTAATGGTGTTATTGGCTTTTGGTGGCAAAATCAAAATAAATTGACGTTGCCCCAAGTTCTACCCAATCTTTGACATTATCAAAAAAAGAGATAGGGAAATCGTTTGTTTTTTCGAACAGCGACGTTAAGGTTTCCACATCAAGATAGCCCGTTATAACCGGTTGTCCATCTGGCGTTTCAGAAAGCGCCGCCAGGCTGCTTTCTAGCTGCGTGCGTACGCCAAGCTGCATCATGGCATTAATCATCACCTGAGCGTCCTCGGGCGGCATGTCATAAACTGGCACGACAAGAGGAGTGATAAAACCGTCCACTCTTTCGCACGGGTAGACGGTGACGTTTTTTTGCGTATCAATGTTGTTCATAGTGCCCCTTCACGAGCTAAGAATGCGTTAACGATATCTTCAAGGTTATGAATTTCAAGCGAGCATCCAATTTTAATGTGGCCGCTACTGGTGTTTACTTCAATGTCTGTCACACTGCTATCCCCGTCGGGGTAATTGCCATCATTGGCATCATGATAATAAAAATCCTTACGGCAATGAGTGGCGCTGCCCTCTGCTCCGTTATCATCAACGATGATAATGTTATCAGAAAACGTCGCATTGGTATAAATTTCATTTGCCAACGCAAAAACGTCTATGTTTTTTTTGAGGGGGTAAATAGCCATAGTGTATCCGTTATAGAGAGAGTAAAGTAAGATCAGGGATGCTGAGGAAGCCACTACTTGAAAAAATAAGATTTTCTTTGTTAGGGTGTGGCTGGCCACTTTTCAATATACGTTGGGCATGGTAGGTGAATTTTGTCCATGTGGTACTTTTTCCACTGATATTATGACTGTCTCCACAACCTGAAGCGTCGGCGTCTACGGCGGTAATGCGCCATATTGAATTTGCGCGTTCAGGGTCAATGTTGCGAAGGTCTGCGTAGCCTACTTTTTTGCCGTCGTGCCACACGCTATCACGACGCCCAATAAAATCGCTGTTAACGGACTGGGGAAGCAAGTTGTATTGATCAATATCGATTTCACCCGTTTCAGGGTTGTATACTGCTGCATTTAAGCAGCGTACAAGTGCGTTGGGAGAGCAAAAAGTATTACCAATATTCAACATGCAAAAGTTCTCTAAAAAGCGATAACTCATATTAATCATTTTGAATCAAGAGGTCAACTCGGATTTGCCAGAACGGCAGCATTTTTTTTAGAGCAAAACGAAAAACAGACGCCCGGTAAAGGTAAAGCGCCCACTCGTTTTGAGGTGGGGCGTAGGCTACCTCAGCGGGATTTAGAGCGTTTGAAAACTCCTAATCCCTATTTTTAGGAAAAAGTAGATCGACAATGTTCATTTGCTCTGCCGTTGGTATTGGCGCAGAAGGAGTGAAGTTGACAGATTCTTCAAGCTCCCCTGTTTTTTTGCTTTGAAGGATTGATAATGTTCCGTATGAAAGGTAACCCCCGCCATCTTCTTCGATAAAAAAATCGATATAATCACCATTGGGTAAGTTTTTGATGAGTTGTATGCTGTTAGGATCAATGTTGCCATCACGGTCACAGGTGTATGTGACAACTACACTATGGCATGCGTAAATATCAGATTGGAAGTTGTCAAATGAAGGTTCAACAGGACGAGCTAGCATTTCAGTAAATACATCGGCAAAGCGCGCTTTTGTGTTTAAAGTTGCTAGTGGGATTTCGTTTCTCATGTTTCTGATATTCATGGTATTTATGGTATTTATCGTGTGTTTGAATGAGGTTTAATTATACTGATTTTGATTATTATAGGCAAGCAATTAAAGCTGTTTAGCTATTTACTTAGCAATAAATTAAATCAAAATGATTGATATAAATATATACATTGTAATGGACTCTGATATAATAGGTCCTCATTTACAAAAAAAAGGTAATTCACACATGACTACATACATATCGCTCGGCAAGCGCATTGAAGAAATAAAAGCCATCGCGAAACAAAGCTTGCTACAATTGGGCGTCGAGGCTTCACAAGCGGACAGTAAACTTGATGAGATTGAGCGGTGCGTAAGCGGTGCGCGGTTAGGGAAACCTCTAATTGGTCATCTGACAGAATTTAAGCGCAATGTATACTTTTTGATTGGTGGTGAATTGCGTAGGTACGATCTTGAAGTTGGCTTCTTCAAAGAGCCAAAAAAGCTCTTTAAGTTGACACCCAAGGCGGGATGCCTCCTTTGATTATTGACGCCTAAAGCGGCCATGGTGGCAGCAGGCGAAAAATGCGAGGATGGACTTAGCCGAAACAGGCCGGGCCATCCACCTTGTAATAGAAACTAAAGGTTGACACTTTCGCTCATTTTGATTAATATGAGCATTCATTAACTAACACGAATAACGAGAAGAAAAATGAACAACGTATTTGTCTGGTTTACTGACGTTGCGCAGTATGCCAAGGAAAACGGTAAGTCTTACGCAGATGTTATGTCTGAATTGGTGGCGGTGGCTAATAAAAAAGGCTTTGAGTGCGACCAAGACTTTGAGCGTGAGTTGCGCACAGGCGAACCATTAGCAGGATTGTCATTGGAGGTCGATGATATTGACGGGTTGTGCTACTCGTCAGGGATAGACACCGACGACTTTACGCACATTACGGTTGAAGAGTGGTTAAACTACGCATAGCCCAACCATAACACCCTTTACACTTATCTACTAAAACACCCCTGAGAGCATCAGGGGCGTTTTTTATTGCTTAGGCCAGGCGGTTGCAGCAATGATAGATTTTGATTCAATAGAGGGCTTAAGAGCGACTGCGCTGACGCGGCGAGAACCGTAAAAAGAAGTCGTGATGTTGAGGCGGTTGACGTTAGTGTGCATGCCAAGTATTGAGAGCAGCTATACAAAAAAGCGCCTCTGAGAGTGTCAGAGGCGCTTTTGTTGTTTAGGGCAGGGTTATAATGCGAAACCCATTTGGATGCTGCCTGAGCGTGTTATCTTAACAAACAGGCAAGGTAGATTTTTCTGTACTGATTTTTTTGCTTTTAGCGTTACCGCGTCGATGACCGTGCCAATGGTGCGCTTAGTTTTAGGCGCTTCATTGAGCGGTTTGGCGTGGTTGATGTTGTTGATGATTTTCTTCGCTGCCTGAGACTTCTTAGCTTGACGTTTTTGTGGCGCGATTTTTGTGGTAACTGATGTTGTTGGTTCGACATTTTCGACATCATGACGGACGGCGTGAATCATTTCTTCAAGCTCTTTTTGCTCGTTGGCTTGTGCCGCGTTTTGTGCGTTAAGCTTTTCGGTAAAGGTCATGATGTTAGGTGTATCTTCTTTAACGAGAATAGATAGGGCTAACGCTTTTTCACGGTTGGTGATATAGCGTTCAATCGTGCGGTATGCGCCTGAGTTGTAATCAACTTCGGCTAACAAGGCATCAGCACCGACTGAAGCATCTAAATCTTTCAGTTCGCAAAAATTAAGGAAACGTTCGTCAAGTTCCTCGACACTGCGAAGATTGTTTTTCGTTTTTAGCGTGGTGGTTGAAAGGCTCATAAAATATTCTCGTGTGTGTGTTTGGTCTACGAGATATATATTAATCATTTTGAGTTTATAGGTCAAGAAAAAACGCAAAAAAAGTGTTTTTTTTCGTAAAGAAGGCAAGGCGAATGCCCTGCCCCTTTTGTTGTGCTTTACGCGGTTTCGGTTGATGCGATGGCGTAAAATTCATCCTGTACCGCATCGCAGAAATTGTCACAGGCGTCTTGTCCGACTTCGTCGCTTGCGTCACACTCATCAGCGCGGCTTTTTAGCCAGAAGTCAAAACTGGTTGCTGAGATTTGCGTATAACCGACATAGCAATGGCGATCTTCAAACACGGTGCGACTGTAGTCGCCCATAGGCGCATCATGACAAACCATTTCAGGGAATGTCGCCGCCGCGCGAGAGGCGATAAAAGTGACGGCTTGAGCAAGCTCGGCTTCGGTTTCAGTTGACACACGAAAGTTGTGTGCGGTGATTAGCTTTTCAGCTACTTGATTTTCGATTTTCATCGGCGTTCCTTTTGGGGATTAACCCCTTTATTTTTGTTTTGCGGGCGCGGTGCCCGCGGCGATAAATTAGTTTTTACAGACCGGCGTGGAAAGTCCACTTGTCATCGCTTACTGGGATTTCGTTCCCTGACATATCAGCAAAGGCAATGGTTTCGCCACCGTCCCATTTTACGATAAAGGCTTCACCTTCGTATTCGTCATCGTCATCACGGATACCTTCTTCGATATCGTCGGCGTAAAGCTGCTGACCCTCAGCAACGTTCTCGTAGGCTTCAAGCGCTGTGGTTAATACACAAGGCAAGTTTATGCCGTCTATGTCAGTGCAGCCAAGCGCGATTTGGCCAGAGCCGCATACAATGGCCTCAGCGTAGAAGGTTTTGTTTTTAATGCAAACCAAAAGGTGGTTTAATGCTTCTGCGCTAGTATTAGGGCCACAAGCATCCACGATCATAGCCTGAAATGCGCGAGGAAGGAAAGACCATTGGCCAATGTCTTCGAGTAGAAAAGCGGTTGTTACGTCATGTTTTGCGACGTTTTCAACAATGGCTGGATAACCTAAACCGAATAATTTCATGTGTGTTCTCGTGTGTCGTGTTAGTGAGTAGTCATAATAACCATAATGATTAATATAGTCAACAAAACAATCGCAAAAAAACGAAAAAAAATACAGAGGCCAGGCGGCTGATAGAGGCGTGTGATGAATCAACATTTAAAATATAATGTACGCTTATATAACCAAACTTATGAACCAATAAACGGAATCAAAAACATCGATTGCCTCATAAAGCGCTTACGCCGCCTTGGTGTTTTACCCGTCCCATGCTTGCAACTCATTCATGAATTGTTCGACATACTCGTCGATGGAATGAAAAGGGAGGGTCGCCCTCCCTTTTTCAATTAGAGTTCTTGTGTGGGCAGCATCTCAAGGCGCTTAATCGCTCTCAATGTACTGATTAATGACTCTGGCACTAAGTGAGCTGTAAGGTTTAGTTTCGTTGATTTGGCCGTGCCTGAAATGTCGTAAGTGATTTTAGGGTTAACGTTAGAAGCGCGGATATGGCTGATAATTTTCGTCACCGCCTCCAAGCTTGAAGCGTTAATGTTTGACATTGCCAAGCTGAGCTTGCCATGGGTTGAATGTGAAATTGTTATCCTGCCCGTGGCACCAAGGAAGTAGATGCAGTGGTCGTCATGTCTTTTAGAAATAGTGTGAGAAGTGGGAAGATCTAGCTTTTTTATGGTTTTCTCAAGTGTGATTTTAGCGATTTTAGCAAGTTCCAACTCTTCTTTTTTGCTTTCTAACAAATCAGCAATATTTTTCGCTGCCGCCACAATGCTTGCATTAGTTTTACCAATAGTAACGGTTTCCATAAGCATTTCAGAATTACAGTGAAATACGGAATAGCAGAAGCGACCATTACGAACACTAGAGATAAGGATGCTTACATTATCAGGCTTTTGTGTTGTCACAATGAGTGCATTAACATCGTTCGAATCAGGGATCGTAGAAACGCCCATTTCGGTAAGGTGTGAAGTTAGGATTTGAGTGTGATTAAACTGAGTCATGTTTTTTATCTCGTGTTCTTGAATGAGCGTTTATAATAATCATTTTGGATATTTATGTCAAGTTTAATAATTAAATAAGCAAACAAATAATTCACAATTTGCATGGCGTTGTGAAAGAACGATTTTTAAAGTGAAATAAACCCTTGATGTTGTTTAGCGCAACCCAGAAGTCCGTAATAGAGTCCTTTAATAATGTTAAGGCTGCGGCCAGGAAAAATGGCTGGTCTATAATGGATAGTGAGTTCGTTTGCCCACATTGCACGAAAACGCTTCGCGATGAGGCGTCTAGTAACAGCAAGCGTAAAAAAGGTGCGTGATACCGCACCTTAATATAAAGATTGAGTGATGGGGTTCGCCTACGGCAACGACATCCCAGCGGCTTTTTCTGCTTCCCAGAGAGTGCCGCTGTTAACGTTCACTATTACACCGCCCACGCGCTCTGAAATCATCCATGTAGGCGAGCCTTTTTTTATTTCTCGGTGGATTTTCTGTAGCAGGGCATTTTTTTGTCGAGGTAGAATTTTATCGACGGGTACTTTAGCTTTCGTTAGAAGATAATTAAGCACCTTATTTTTGCCATAGTTCATGTTTTCAGGAACAGCAAATTCCTCAATAGTGAGTGTTTCTAGTGGGATATTAACTTTTTCGCCATTTATATCTGTCCCGGTAATAAAGCCGCTTGATAAAATGACAGACTCACCTTTTTTAGTTTTGACGTCGAGAAAAAAAGTTGTTTTACCTTCTTCTTTCTCTTCAAAGGTTACTGCTAATGTTTCGTTGTTAACAACCACGAAAGAGGCATTTTGTTTTTTATACTTCGAGGTTGCGGCCACTTGAGATGCAATAAACCCGCCCATGTTTTTAATGCGGTTATAGCGAACTTCAATACCCTCTTTTTTATCAACGCCATGTAGCGCAGGGGCAAATTGAATAAAGCGTTCCTTTTGGGTTTCAATAAATACGCCAGCGGAGATGGGTTCTTTGTTTTTGTCTAATACGGTAAATGCTTGTGATTTCATTTTAATGTCTCGTAAGTTAGGCGGCAATGGGTTTATTGAAAAAGCTAATGAGTTGCGTCCAAAGTGAAACGCGCGGGACCGCCGTGGATTCGCTTTTGACGCAATGAGAGGCAATGTAGTGCTGTCTTTCCATTTGAATGTCGTGAATACGTGCAAACAAAGGGTTAGTGTCGTGCACAGCAATGCACTCGTTATTTTCAACAGGGATAACATAAGCTTTGCCAGTGCCGTCTTGTGTTGGCTGGATGTTATTTGAGATAACAATACGGGCAAGCTTTATGCTGCCAACCGCACTGTCATAGACAGGATGATTGGGTAATGAAATATTTTTTTTAGTTGTCATGTTGCTCACTTTTTATTGATTCTTCGTTGCGAGATGAGAGGGAGAAAACGCCGCGATTTGCAACGCTCACTCAGTTACGCTTTTCTTTTGCCAAATAAACCTTTTAGTACATCAACGCTTTGTAAGCCGTATTTCCTGTAGTGGCGTTTAATCCCCACGTAAGCAGATAAGAGGTAAAAAGCGATAAAGGTAATGGCCACTAACGTGTGCATAACACCGAAGTAGGTTAGCGACACATAAGTAAATGTCATGAAAAATGGAACACCGCCAAACAAGGCAATGTAATGTTTTGTGCGCTGATGCTTCTTAGCGTCTAGCGTCATCCAACACACTCCAACAGGATACATCACCATGATGATCAAAAAAGGAACGCATTTTATAATGTTCGCAATCGTGCCATTGTAATAAAACACCGTCAGGTCATTATTAAACGTAAGATACGTAATAAAACCGAAGAACATGGCTAGCTGGTAAAAACGTGTATTCATAAACACCTCCGCTGATTGAGACTCTATATTAATCAAAATGAGCAAAGACGTCAATGTTTTTGTTGTTATTTTGCGCTAAAAGCCAGGCGGTCGTTACTGCAATTCGTGGATTCTTTTAACCATACCTTCTAAAGAGTCGCAGTCAATGGATACTGGCTCACAATCATCGTCGATGTCATCGCCATAAAGATGATAACCGTCATTGTCAATTGACAAAACAAGCATCGTAATGCCACCATGAAAGCCGCCCTCAAAATATCGATTAAGCGCATGGTGTATCGTGTTGACTTGCATCGCGATGGCGTGTTCGACATCTACGCCACTCGGTGTTACCCAGCCAACTTGAATGATAACCGGGGAGTCTCCATTTTAAGCGAAATTGACTTTGCCTTCGCTGGTGGTTTCTAATATGCCAGCCGAAAAGTCGTAAGCTTTTAATACCGCACCTAATGAAGAAAATGAATGGAAAGAGTTCATACTATTCCCGTTAAAATCCAGTGGTAGTGTCAAAATGTTTTTTGATGCGTGCATTTATCTCTTCTGCCTTGTCGCTGTCAACAAGGCGAATAAAGCAAGCGTCTTCAATACTGTTATCAAGATAAAGGTATAACGTCATAGAATCCGAAGGTAACACGTGGTTATGCGCCTGCAAGTCATCGTTGAAGCTTAGGCTTCCGGTTTTATTTTCAAAAACCAAATCCGGCGCTGTGCACTCTAAATATTCGTTGGTGCCAGGGAGCAAGAAAAACATTTTATCGTCTTCTTCGCCTTGGAAAAGATGGCCTTCAACTTGATGTTGAGAACGTGCCGGGATCTCATTAAAAGAGACAAGTTGCACCTTGGTGAAATCAAGTATGTCGTGAATGCTTTTCATAATAAGGTTTCCTGTGAATGAGTATCTATAATAATCATTTTGAGCTGCGAGGTCAACCGTTATTGTCGTTTTTTTTGCTTTTTGTGAGATAGAGTAAGGCCAGGTTTGTAAGGGGAAGTGATTTACCGGGGTTTGGCTCTGTGGCCAAGACAAAGAGAAGGGAGCGCCTAAGGCGCTCTCCGTGAGGTTATCCTAAGTTTAGCATGTGTTGCCCTAATAATGCCGCCGACGCTTTTTTAGCCGTGGCATAGGCAAGCCCTACGGCATGGAAATAAACAATGCTTTGTCCCATGCCTTCATGAGCAACTGTCGCAGATGCGTGAGCAACAAGGTGGCGAGGGATGCGCTTTATATCCGCATGCTCTGTGATGGTTGGCAAGCGATACATGCTTTTGTCATGATTCGGGATAACCGGTGTTGAAATTTGGTGCTTCGTGATGTTACGAGGAAGCGTTTTAATTTCAGTGCTTTCGGCAGTTAGAAAGTTCATGCGGAAATTACGCCCTTCTGCGATGTTCTTTCTTTCACGTTTTTTAAGCTTTTCAACATCATGCCATAAACCTGTGAATTCCTCTTCACTTTCCATAATGTCACCGAAGCTAGTGTGGATCGGCGCGGTGGTGTCAACGGTAATATCACCTAACGCTAACCCTTTGCTATACGCAACAAACCAATAGCGCTGGCGGCGTTCTAATGAACCGCTGTGCGTTTTATCAAGTATCATTTCTTGGCATACATAGCCACGGCGCTCAAGCTCTTTGATAAGGATGCGATAAGACGATGACTCTTTGGCTTGGGGTACATTCTCAGAAAAAATGATTGCTGGATTGGTGGCATTGATAATGGCACGAACACCAAATAAAGCTGTCACTTCATCCGCCTCTTCTGCGCTGCTTAACTCTTTTTTGGTGCGTCCAGCAAGCGAGTGGTTGGTGCAAGGCATGGAGAAAGAAAAAGCGTCTACTTTATCAAGTAACTGTGGTTCGATTTCTTCTACTTTACCCGCAAAAAGGTGGGCGTCGCGGTATGTTTCAGGGCTGTTCTTGCATGCAATATCAAGGTAACGAGATTCCATTTCAACAGCCCATACCTGCTTGGTTTTGATACCAGTTTTAGCAAAACCATCCTTAATGCCGCTTGCAGAGATACCGAAACCTAAGAAAGCATCACCTTTTGTGATAACACCTTTCTTGTAGTTGGCTTTAAAGGTTTCTTCTCGCTCAACACGCGCAAACTCTTCGTGGTGTACTGAGAACGTGATAACGCCATTTGAGAAGGCTTGAGCACGAAAACGTCCATATGGGCCAAAAACTTGGGTTATGTCTGCGTTACATACGTCGATAATAGGTTTTACCCAGCCAACCATTTTACGGCCTGATACTTTACGTAATTTCTTTTCACGCCAAAGCTTGCGCGCTTCTGGTGAGTCAGCCACAAACGTCATGGTCGCTTCTAGGGTGTCGATGTTAAGTGCCATGCTGTAAAAGCCGCCAGGCTCAAATCCAGCGCGCGTAAGTGGTTCGCCTTCGAGCCAAATACGAGAGTTGTTGTTTTTTTTGTCTAGCTCGTGATAAGACGTGTTAGTGATATTTTTCATTTTTCTTTCCCGTGTGCGAAGTCTACCCATACATATTAATCAAAATGAGCAGGCATGTCAACTAAAACAATCAAATTGATTGATTGTTTTAGTTGTTTTACGGGTGCAGGGAAGAACCGAGTTTATAGTGGTGCGTATTGCGTCATGGCCTCCTTAACGCGACTTACCCATGCTTCGACTTTGTCTTTCGGTATCACACAAGCACGCGTGTAAACACTGTTACCATCGCCGTTATAGAGCTCCACCTTGCTATTAGCCAGTACCGGGTCGATGGTGGCAAGCGAAAAGACAGGGGTTTTATTTTCGCTACCCAATACAAGCAATAACACATTGGTTACGCCCTGAATCTTCAACAGTGCTTGCAAAGGGATCGGGAAAAGGTCGTTGTCGTTTACAGGCGCGATGTCGGTGCCGACGGCGCTTTTTGAGACAGAAAACGCCCCTTTGTTGTTACGGTTAACCGCGACCCGACAAAGCGTCTGGTCGCGATAGATAGCCGCAATGTCATTGATACTAACGTCAGTGACAGGCATGGTTGCTACATCCTTATGAAAGCGCGTCTAGCGCGATAGTGTTGGGGTTGGTGTCATCAGCGGGTAACCAATTCGTAATAGATTCTACCGCGATGATGCTGCTGCCGCCATACCTTGTGGTGTTTTTTTTGCAGTCGAGTTCGCCGATGAAGTGCCCATTTTGGAAGGTCGCGCCGCCTACAAAGTCGCGGTTATTTTCTGCTATCTCTTCTTTTTCAACAACGAATTTAGCATACGTTGCGGAGAAGGTTTTTTCCGACGCCATAATATATGACTCGCCCGTTTCCATGTTGCACATTGCCACAAAAGGCTTAGTCCAATCAGCTAACGACATTAGTAAAGTCGCGTAAAATATCGGGTATGAACCTTGAAGTTTTTCGCAAAAGACGTGCTTTTTCATGGCGATAACATGCTGAAAATAACGAGGTGTAACAGTGCGTAAAACAAGCTCTTTAGACGCACTCATGAATGGTGTAGTGTCAACAAGGTTAAATTCATTACCTTCTAATAAGACGTCAACCGCGACACCTCTCGCGATGTTTCTCATGTTGTTGTCGTAAAAAGCCACATTGCCGATTTCTTTCGTTTTCGGAGAGTAAGAGAGCATCATGGTTTTCGTCTTGCTAATGGCGACAATTAACACGATATTTTCTGCGCTATTAGGCAGTTTAGTGGTGCCTGGAAGAGGAGTCATAAAATTGTTCATGTTGTTTCTCACGTGTTCGTTGAATGAGTATCTATAATAATCATTTTGATTCTAAAAGTCAACATCAACAATTCAAAAAAGCAGAAGTTTTTATTTTGGCCAGGTTAAAGGCAGAGTTTAAAAATGTTTAGTTACACCTTGTAATAGTGGTTGACTTTCGGATTCATATTAATCATAATGATTGCAAGTTCACACAAACACAACGAGTTGACAATGTACCAACTACAATGCGAAAACCACCGCCAAGCTTTTGCTATTTACAGTATGGATGATGTGCATGCCGCACCCACGAAAGACCAAAAAATGCTTATGGACGCTGTCGCAGATGCGCTGGGTGAAGGTATTTTTTATACGAATGACATGCAGGCTTATGTGGAAGAACAGCTCAAAGATGTTCTCCCCGCCGATAAATTTATCACAGAGGCATACAAGGCAAAAAGCATTCGTACTGAAGGTGGCCCTTTTGGGATGGATATTTACTATTGCCGCAAAGTGATGGAGCAAATCATTCAAAAAGATCATAATCGCGACATCTTAAAGGTTATGTTACGTGACAATATGATTGCTGTTGGGTCCACCTTTAAAGGGGAATTGCGCGTTGGCTCCAAGCGTTTTACAACGGTTGTTATTGAGTCGATAAACAAAAGAACGGGTTCGGTTACGCTTATCTGTTCAGGTCGCGGTCATCGCGGCAAATACAGAGCCACCATTGGGGTTAGCGAGACGCGTTTTATGAAGCTTGTTAGCAAAGAGGGTGAGCAGGCTTCGCATAGTGCCGTTGGGCATGCTGGTTCGCAGCAACAATCGTTAACACTGTAATAAGGGGCTAAAATGAAAAATGTAACCGTTATAGAGCTTAAGGGTATTCAAGATACCCCCGCGAACATCGCAACGCTAATGGAGTCGGATGCACTGCTGGATGTAGGTGTAACCAAAGCAAAGGCTACGCGACTTAATTATTTAAATGACGCGTTTACAGGGTGGTACTCGCGCCCGTTAGGTTCAACACCAATGTGCTTAACTGAGGGTGATGGGCACTTATTGTTTTCGCTCAACCCTCTTAAAGTGGTGAAGTTAACCGCCGTAGGTCCTGCTGCAAGCTATAGAGCATCGGTGGCAGCGCATGCCTATGCAATAGACAACGGGACGCAGGGATAATTTTGGCCAGTGAGGGTAAGGTCATGTCATAGTGGCCTTACGCCTTACGCCTTACGCCTTACGCCTTACGCCTTACGCCTTGCTAATTGATACCTCATAACACCCGCAAAAAAAATAAAAAATCATTCAATAAAACGCTTGAATTTGGCGCTCATATCAATCATAATGATTGCAGTTAAAGGATGAGGCGCGTAACGATATGCTCTTCAATATTCACCACCTACTGAGATTGCCCATATGCCACAAGAACACAAACAAGTTATGACGCTTTGCGTTGAAGGATTAAAAGTTTACCCTCGTGAAATTCAGCACGACGGTGAAACGTATCCGGTTATAAGCGTTAGTGCGAAGGATGAGCTTGAAGAATCAGCCCGTTTACGCTCTTTGCTGAAAAGCCTTGTTTTTGATCATGAAGTCGATGCGGAAACACTAAACAGTATTGGTTTCAGTCGAGAAGACGCTTCTAATTTGGGCATGACTATTGAAGGTTTAGTGAATGTGAATATCCCCCCGAGAAGTGAGTGGAATGAGTAAAACACTCAATCAAGACTCAAGGTGATGGCACACGCCGCACCTTCAAAAAAAAGCTTGTTTTGCGTAATGCGAAGCAAGCTTTTTTGTATGTGCCGATATCTAATGACATGAGGCCAGGCGGCCAAGAGGGATATGACGCATTATTACTATTAGGACTCCAAAAGCTCAAGGCAATATGCATAAAAAATACTTTTCGTGAGAATGTATGAAGTTAGCACAACAACACAACGTCAAGGGTATTAAGCTTAGATTAATCGTTTTGAGTGTTATTTAACTTTTTATGCTGAATGTAATGAAAATGAATAGCCTTGTTAAAACGAGGCGTGAGTGCCGGGTGAATGTCGAATTTCCGGGCGTAGGTATCAGTGAGTCGAGATAAAGACACCGGCGTCGGAAAATTAAGCCCTAAATTGACAATGTTTTTTGTTTTTTGGGTTAAGTAAACACCGTCAAAATACGTCCTCGATTGAAGATAATGCGATACGTATTTAGGAAAGCTTTGCAGGCAGTCCGTTTCTTGTAGGTATGCTTCAACCAGGTGGGTGATTTCATGATCATTAAGAGAAAGGGCTTTGTGTGGTGTTATGGCAAATAAAAAGCGCGCATTAGGGCTCTGAGAACGCGATAAAAAGCGATGGTGGTAAATAGATAACCATAGCGGTGCATTATCGGCGTTAAGGCCATGGGATAGCATATGTTGTGCATAATGCGTAATAGGGTTGCCTTGTGTCGCGCCATCGTGCTGTATAAGGTGGCTAATAAGCGTTTTGATGTCTTCGGTAGCGTGTTTGTCGGATTGAAGGCGCGTGAGCTTCTTGGCATACAGCGATGTTTTGCTGTGCCCAGCAAGCGCAATGCGTTTAATTAATGAAAATTGTGAGGCATTACTGGCGAGATGGCCAATAGCAAAAACGGCGGGGGTCATGGCATTCCTTATGCAAACAGCATCCTAGTGGTGATATTATCGTCTTGAGCAGTAAATCGCAAGGCTATCTAACGTGGTTAGATAGTCTTGTTGAGCGGGTTAATTCAACCATTTACACCCTTGAGGTGGCGCGGCGTAAAATTCACTTTCAGGATCAGAAGAAATCGTTTTTGCATGGTGCTGAATATAGGGGCGGTATTCCTCAATTGAAAAACTCCCTCCCTCATCCGCGAAACCACATATATAAGCGAAGCCTGTACCGACTTTATTAGGGGCTTCAATAACGAAAACTTCGAAGCCATGAAAAAAACACAGATAAAAAGGCAGTAAAAACTGCCTTCTTGCTTGGTGGTTAGGTATTACACGTCGTAAGGTTTAACGCCATTAATGCCAAATTTAGCAAATGCAGCGGGTGTGTTAATAATAACCGTAAACTCGTTATCGCTGGTTTTATTGCTGCTTTCTTTACGATTTCTTTCATACATAGACAATAAAGCTTCTCTGCCGCGAGGAGATTCAGTGATGCGTGAGAATGGCGGGTTACCTTTAAAGCCCAACTCCATAGTACGAAGAAGATCGCCTTTAATGTCGACAAAAATCAATTTTTTTGTGCATTTAGGTTGGTGGACTTTTTTCAATTTCCAATACGCACTAAGCAAAGTGTTTGAAGCGACATACTGACCAAGTGAAGTGTTTGAAGCGGCATCTACATAGCTATTGTCGTCGTGCTTCTGGTTTAGTGCGGCAAGCGGCGCAAAAGCGGCTTCGTCGAGAATGTCATGTTGAGTTGGCCCATTCATGTAATCGTCGGAGTAGGTGGCGATTACTTTTCCGTCACATTTGATTTTGCCCTCAAAAATGGTTGCATTTTCATGGTCAAGAGTGGTTTTGAAATTAGAGACGGAATAGCGAGCGAGCGTTTCAATGTCTTCTTGTGGAACGTCAAAAACAGCAGCGGCGGCGGCCGTGGTCATAACGCCGACTTGTGTTAGCAATGTGGCGTAAGCAATATTTCCGAATTTTTCATGTGGTATCTCTTGTGTGTGTTAGTGAAGTTTAATAATAATCAATATGAGCTAGACAGTCAATAGCCAGAGGCAAAAAAAGAGGGTTGGAGCCCCCTTTTTTATTAATTGACGTCGTAGGGTTTAATAACATCAATGCCAATTTTTTCAAATGAACGGGGGGAATTGATGATAACAATAAAGGTGGACTCATCCTTCTCGGCTTCGGTCTCCTTGCGTTGTTTATCATACGTTTCGACAAGATGTCGATAACCGGCTTGTGTCGTTGCAAGTTTTTTAAGGGTAGGTTTTTTATGAAAGCTAAGTTGCTCAATGTCATTTAACGAGCCCCGCAAATTAACAAAAACCAAATTTCTAGACATCATAGGTTTATAGATGGAATGTAGGTAGTAAAACGCTTGAATGAAGGGCTCACAAACAAGCTCGGGACCATCCCCTGAGTTGTATTTTTTATCCAAATCCACAAGCGGCGCAATAGCAACATCATTAAACACTTCAAACTTAATATTACCATTCGAAATGCTATCCTGATAAGTGGCAACAACCTTGTTGTTAAGTTTAATGTCGGCTTTAAAGATATCGACGCCCTGACGATCAGGCTGTGTTTTTAGGTTCCCTACGGAATAGCGTGCAAGAATGTCAACATCTTCCTGCGGCACGTCGAAAGCGGCGGCCACGGCGGCACTCGTCATGACGCCCGTCTGGGTGAGCAACGTGGCGAAAGCGAAGTTTCTAAAATTGAAATTATTCATAGTGTTCTCTTGTGTGAGTGTGAAGATTTATATTAATCATTATGAATTAGAATGTCAAGCCACAACAGGCATTGTGGCTAACAGGGAAATTACCCGTTTAGTTGCCTTAAGCCATTTGGGTAGCCAGCAAGCGCGAGAGTAATAGACGTTAGTTTGTCTTTTTTCTTGCTCAAGTTAATATCAAGCATGGTATTTAGGATGTGGTGCACAAACGCTTCGGCTTCTTCGTGGTTGCCTGGGCTCACCTGGTTAAGCGGTGTTGTGGGTGGTGTATGCTCCGTAGGGTAAGCGAGCGCGTTGCAATGCGGGCATTCGACGTCGGTAAAGGTAGAACCGGCAGAAAGGCGGCAATGAAGATCCAACGCGTCGTTAAATTCATTTTTCGGTGCGGTGAATTCGCAGTTATCACAGGTGTAATTATCATTCATTTTTCTTTGCTCTTTGTGCTATATGGAGTATTGCATACACGTTATTCAATCCCCCACTGCGCAAGGCAAGGGAAAATTAACATTAGGGATATTGCACAGCGTTATCGGCACGATATTATCGTTGTGTATGAGCGGAGGTCGCCACCTCGCATCCACCATCAAAAACAAGTTTTGACGTCAAATGCGTTAAATTAATAATAATCATTTTGAGATAAAATTGCAATAAAAAAAGACGCATTAAGCGTCTTTTTTATGTTTCAAATGAGATTTATGCCGGTAACGCTATTTCATCAGGCTTGTTAACTTCATTAACCATAAAGTCAACATCCTGCGGCGTAAGCAGTCCTGCAATATAATTTGAGCTCGGCGAATCACTGGCTAATACATTATACATCGGTCCATCGCTTCTCGCGCGAATGGTAAGGGCGCTGATCTTACCGCCTATGGTAGATGCCCATGCTTTACTTAACGCCTCAGATGGCGTCACGTGGATTTTTATCCACGGGTGTAAAGGGTGAAGCATGCAATATACACCGCGGGTTGAATTTTCGTGCCAGTAACGGCCTGCGGGGCTTTGTTGTGCCAAATGCGCAGATTCAAACAAATGTCCTAGTTGACAGCAATTTTTTCCGGCAAAAATAGTGTAAAGCTCTCGTTTTTCCTGAACAGGAACGGGCTCTGTAATAGGAGGCATAGTAACAATGCGTGTTGACGGCAACGGACGATGGTTGGGTGAGTCATATGACATTTTAACAGCTCCTCAAGTGAATGAGTAACTATAATAATCATTTTGATTGATATGGTCAAGTTTTTTACTGCGATAAGAAAGAAATAAAAACGACGCAAAGGGCGTCGTTTTTATTTCCGCAAAGAAGGATTATGCAGTAACAATTTCAGCGGGCTTTGTCGTTTCGTTTACAATGAAATGGTAATCTTCGGCAGAAATAATACCGGCGACGTAACCAGAGCAAGGAGAAGGTCCTTTTACTGTTACTGTGTAGCCGTCACCGCCGCGATAGGGTTCAATAAGCATCGCCTGTATACCATAACCACTGTGAGCAGCCCACGCATCTTCAAGCGCCTTTGATGGGGTGGTGTTGATGTTAATCCATGGAATGGTTGGGTGTAACATGCTATAAGAGCCGCGCGAAGAGTTTTCGTGGCGATGTTCTCCTTTAGGGTTGTACTGTGCTAAATTGGCTGATTCAAACAAATGGCCAAGCTCGCATAACTGGCGACCCGAAAAAACCGTGTACAATTCGCGCTTCTCTTGCTCTGGTGTGGGCGTGGTAGGCTCGGCAAAGGTAACAATGCGCGTTGAAGGTAATGGTTTGTGAAAGCGTGTTGTTTTCTGCATTTTTCTTGCTCGTGTTGTTGAATGAGCGTTTATATTAATCATTTTGATGCAAGATGTCAAATAAAAAACACCGCTTGGGCAGTGTTTTTTATCGATATTGGAAATGATTTACGCTTTTTGCTTCTTGTTTCTACGGGCCATCAGTAGAGGAGCAAGGAAGATACCCCACATCGGTGCTGGAACTCTAAAAGCCGCGCCGTCATAAGCATTTGCTAATTCAAAGCTGACGGTCATAGTTAATTCAGGCGCTGACATATAGCCGTTATTGCCAGAGCCATATTTGCGGGTGGCATCCCAAGCGACAACAATCGAATCAGAGCCGGACGGCACATAATCACTTAATGTATAAACAATATCGGAGTCGGTTGAGGTAATGCCTCCCGTTGTCACGCTCTGCAATTCATTACCAAGGTCGTCGTAGAACGAAACGTAAGCCGCAGAGATGTCTCTGCCTGCGTAAGAATAGAGAAGGGCAGAGAAATCCCAGGTGACGTCGCCAGAGTCAATCATGTCTTCATTAAATACACTAAGGTCGATAGTTTGTTCGATGCGAGAATAGTTATCAGAGTTGCCGCCGCCGCGAACGACATAACGATCTGACCCTGTCGATGAAGGGATAACGTAAGGGCTTAGGTGTGTGATGTCCCAATATTCAAGCGAGCCGACTGGATTATCTGGATCGGAAAGATCAGAAAAGTAGCTATTCTGGATTAGATTACTTGTTACTGTGTCAGCGTTTGCAAAAAAAGGGGATAAGCTTAATGCCGCTGTTACTAAAAACAAGAGTTGAGGGGCTTTCATGTTACATCCTTACTTGAAATAAATCTGTTCGTTCCCATCAAACAAGCACTTACTATGCCATCAAATTCACTACCAACAAAAAACGAGCCTAAAAAAGCTCGTTTTTTGTTGGTGTGGTTTTTATCGTGTCTGATTTTTAAAGTACACTTTTGCCGCAATGGCAAGGCAGATAATAACAGTAATAGGAAAAATGAGCTTATCTATAATTGCAGCAATAATCATCGCTGCAATTAATCCCAAAATTAATTTGTGGCGTGTGGCCATTTTAAATAACGCTGCTCGGTGCTTTACTTTCATTTAAACTCTGACCTTCTTAGTGTTGTTCGAAATATAGTTTATACCAGTTTTTTATGTACCAAGGGATTTCTTTGTTCATCCATACAAAAAGCCACCCGTAGGTGACTTAATTTAATTAGTTGTACATATCATCAGGGCAATCGTTGCAGGGATCGTATTCTCCCTCTCGTTTTTTTTTCTAGTAACCTTCGACGCATGTCTTCTTCTGTTTCACCTAACATATGGGTTGCTCGATAGCCTTGTTTATCTTTTAAGCTCATATTAAACTCCAATTTTTGTAAGGTGACTTGTGATGTATTTTACATCATCTTTGTTGATATACCAAGGAACTTTACCATTCATCCAGATTAAAAAACCATTATTAATTGAAATGCCTTGTTCAGGTGATTTATCTAAGTAGTGTTCACGAATGTAATGAAGCGCTGCTGCTCCTTTTTTAGAAGCCGCCATGCCTAAGCCAGGATCTTCTTTAAGAATGCCATACTTGTCAACGTTCAGTTGCGGTGCACTATCAACAAAGACCTTATCAATGGTTTCGCAAAGCGTTACCAGTCGTTGAGCTGTGCGCGTGATGTCGCCCTCTGAAAGTGATGGTGATATATACCCATATTCCATACTGACAACAGGAACGCCACGCCACTGCCCTCTCTCTGCACTTAAGCAAGGTTGATGAGACGGCAGTCCGTGAATTGATTTCATCTTAAATGCCCAGCCCATCTGAGCGAGGTTATCAATAAGTACAGATAAGTCGCGGGAGCGGACTCCCGCGCCTATCTTGTTGGTGTTAATGCTAAGCAAAGGGTTGTACCGTTAACACATCAGCAATATCAAGTCGGATGGATTCGACTGAATGCGGTTCGACATAAAAACCTGACTCGTTAAGTTCTTTAACCAGTGCTTCGCCAACCTTTTGGTCGATACCGACACATTGGCGGCCAATGTAAAGAGGAGAGTATTTAGCGGTGCCACGTTTGCAATGTTTAACACCATGTTTTTTGGCGATAGCGCGTGCGCGTGCTACATCGTCTTTGTTCGGAGTGCGGACTTTAATGGATTGCGTCATTGGGTTTCTCGTCTCTCGTGAATGAACACCTATAATAATCATTTTGAGAAAAAATTGCAAGAAAAAAAACGAAATTTCGCATTTTGTGAGAACGAGCCTTTGTAAGGTTAGAAACCACTAAGGAAATACAAGTTGGCAAACCGACTCAACTTTATCTAGGTCGAAAAAACCATTGGTACGAACTCGACCTTCCATATCAATCCAAAATTGCCCGTCGCCTTCGATTTTGGAAAGGTAATCCAAAACTGTTTCTGGCCCCATCCCCCCAGCGAACCCCACCATTTCATTAATGCTCGGAATCTGTGGCATGGTAGCAGGTAAAAGCCCTTTTCCGCCTGAGCAATCGTATAACTCATAAACCCAATGTTTCATTGGGTCGAGAGTCGAAAACGTAGTACCGCGCAACTGAGTGATAATGCTCACTCCCAAGTCATCGGAGTGATCGTCAAAGCAGCCATAGTCAATATCAATCCCGTTTACTTGTACGCGGTCAAACCGAGATAAGTCAACATGCTCTGGGAGAAAGCCTGATTGGAAATTGCGAGATATATCGCCACATAAGTGTGCGGACTTTGCGCCTTTGATGTCTAGAATTTCATTAACAGCTTGCTGGCTTGGAAACTTAGCATCCCGATTTGTTGCAGATAACAACACCCCCCATTCAATGGGGAAAACAGAAGCTAGTTTGTCCGCTCTTTCTAGGTCGGTTCTATCATCGATACCTGTAAATGTGATGAACTCTGGCGTTCTCATGTTAATTGCCTTTCGCTATTTGCACACAGAATAAAAACAACACAAAGCGTTAATACGCACTTTGAGATTCTTTGCGTAAGTCACGCCCTGCTGCTTGTCTTGTCGTTTTGTTGTGCGCGCGACGTTTCGCTTTTTTATTGCGAATGCGCTCGCCTTTAGGCAAAAAGGTTTGACACTCACCCACGTCCATTGACTTGCTGAATGGGTTAGGATGATAAGGTGCACTATAAGTACCGAACTTTTTCATGGTAGCCTCTTCGCGTTAATGGCATAAATTTTGATTGTTTTTTTGATGACAAAAGCAAATCGACTCATGTCAATCATTATGATGATTATCGCATAGAGGGTTAATTAATAAAAGTAGTCAGGGTAAATAAAATGAAAATAAACAAAAAAATGCTAATGGCGGCGATTGTGACAGCATCCTTTTCCTTGATGCCAGGCGTGAGCCAGGCCGACTTAATTGCCCAGTGGGATTTTGACAACAACACGCTAGACAGTAGTGGTAATGGTTATGACGGCGCGGACGGCACAGGGGCATTAACGTACGGCACGACAAGCGAAGGTGACACGTATGCCATTTTTGACGGCACGAGTGATTATGTAGCAACAACGCTCAGTTTTAATGACGAAAAAATAGATAGCTTGGGTATTGTGGTGGATTTTAACACCACATTCTTATCGACTGACGAAAACGATGTCTTTAGCGCTGCTAACTGGTCATTCTTTGATGCGGATAGGTCAGAGTATTTCAATCTGTCATTAAATAACTATGGCGAAGTGTGGTTCGGCTACTCGATGTTCAACGGCCAAACATTTGACCACGTTGTCAATGACAGATTTTACAATGATGGGTTATGGCATAAACTTGCAGTGAGCTATGGTGAGCAAGGCGGCCTGTCAATCACTGTCGACGGTGTAATTATTTATATGAGCAACTACCATGGCGAGATAGGTAAAGATGGCTCTGTGCGTTATACGTTTATTGGAGATGGCTCTGAGGCTACCGAGTACGACGGAATAAGGAATTTGAATTATTACGAAGGTGGGTTGGATAGTGTCGCTTTGTATGATGAAGAACTGACAGAGCGTGACTTGGAAGTGATTTTCAATACATCAAACATTACCAGTGTAAACACACCAGTAAGCGGGGCTTTCATTGTTGGGCTCTTACTTTGCGCCACTAGAAGAAAAAAGGTGAAAGCTTAATGAAAAAACATATTTTTGCTGTATTGGTCGGGGCGATAGCAGTGCCAGGGGTAAGTCAGGCTGATTTGCTTGCCCAGTGGGATTTTGATAACACTACACTAGATAGTAGCGGCAATGGTTATGACGGCATAGATGGAGCGGGGACGCTGACGTATGGTGCAAGCGGAGACGGTGGCGCATATGCTGTTTTTGATGGCGTAAGTAGCTATGTACCGACAATGTTAAGTTTTGAGAATGAAAAACTGTCCTCATTAGGATTAACGGTTAATTTCAACACCACGTATTATGACCCCAATGGCGTTTATTATGATGATGCAACCACTGAAGAGTGGGATAGCTATTACAGTAATTGGTCATTTATTGATGCGGACAGATCAGATTATTTTTCGTTGTCATTAGATTCTCATGGTAGTCTTTGGTTTGCCTATATCACAAAAGAAAACAACCAATGGACTTTATACGAAAACATCGCTACGGATTACACCTATAACGATGGTCTTTGGCATCAAGCTACGGTAAGTTATGGCGAAGAATACGGGTTATCCATGTACGTTGATGGCGCGCTTATTTACACCGACATTTATCACGGTGCGTTAGGAACGGGGAATACGACACGATACGTTATTATCGGTGATGGTTCGGAGTCGTCAGAGTTTAATGGCGCGCGCAACAATGCGTATTTTGAAGGTGCGTTAGATAGTGTCTCTGTATATGATAGTGAAATATCAGCAGCCGATGCCATGGTGTTTTTTAATGACGCAAATTTATCATCAATAAATGACGTACCAGCGCCGTTAGGGGCGTTATCAGTGTTGGGGATGCTAGGGCTTGCCGTAAGAAAGCGAAAGCCATGCTAGTAGTATAACAACAAGTTAATTATACTAAAAACGACCACGGATAGCTATCAATTAATGAACTTAAAAGCAAAAAGGTGCGCCATACAGGCGCACCTTTTTTGTTTAAAACGTTGACTCAAACTCGTTAATGGCTGAGTAACCTGAAATGATAGATTCAGCCACGCCGTTAACCACCAACCAATTGTAAGCAGGGTACAAGCGCATCCCTTTACTTATATTGTCTTGAAGTGATTCAAGCAATTTCTTCTCAATGCGCTTGTTCTGAGTTTCATCCTGTCCGCGCCCTGTAGAGAATACCGAAATAGCTTCAAGAATATCGGCGATTTTAGCGACCACTTTAAGGTGCGGCTTAGCGTTGAAGTAGGCTTGTATCTCACCCAACTCTGGTAGGCACTCCAATTCAAAGTTGTCCATTATATCGTCATAGAGGTGGACGTGTTTTGCTAGCACGGCTTTGATTTTGTTGGAAGTGGCAACAGAGACATTGTCAAGGGCATCACTTTCAAGAATATCCATTAGCTTGTCGATGCTGGTTTCTTGGCTGCGAATATACGCTTTAAAAGGTGTAGGCGTGTCGCCACTGATAAGTTCAGGGAGATCGTGGATTTGCGCATACTTCATCATGATATAGCGCTCTTCCAAGCTAGGTTTCTCGTCCATCACTTTACCCATAGGGATAGGATCGACAAGTTTAGAATGAAGTGGTAGATAGATGTTATACAGCACGGTTTCTGCAATAATTTGTACGCCAAAGCTATGTTCGGCGACATTGCCAGGGTTGGCCATATCAACAACATGAAAACGTTCTAGTGTTTTGGCTCGAAGGCGGTCTGCAAGGGTGAAGTTTTTGGCTTTCATGTGAATCTCGTGTGTTGATGAATGAGTAACCATATTAATCAAAATGACTAGAAAAAGCAAGTAAAATCGAAGATAAAAAGGGACTTAGCGCCCCTTTTGCCTTATGATTTGAACAAGTGTTTTTACACGCCTTTAGATTAACGCTTCACGTTTTTAACGTGACCTAGGTACACATCGAAACGCTTGTCAGTATCGTCAATGTAGAGCCCGCCGCCGAATACGGGCGTTCCGGCGCGACTAAACACAAGGCATCCTTTTGCGTAATCAACGTGCAAGGTTGCATCCTCTTTAGAAACCGTAGTTTGTGAGCTCGTATCTAATGACTGGCAAGCCAACGCAGTGAGGGTCAACAATGCCTCCTTCCCGCCAAGCATATCAACAGGGGTGACGTTTGATGAAATGATGGCGTCAGCAAGGGCGTGGATAGCCTCTTCTGGTGTATCAATAAACTCCTGCTTAATGCCAATAACCCCACAATTTTCGGACTTAAAGCTATTGGTAAGCGGGTCACCGTTTGTCTCGAAGGAAACCCCCATGCCCGCCATTTCGACCATGTACTCCATTGCCGCGCAAAAAGGGTCTGGAATGGCCTCTTTACAACGATAAAAGCTTTCAAGGCATGACCAGTCATCTTTTACCGTTAAATCGAACACCGCGCCGGTGAGGGGTAAATCAAGCGTAAAAATATTACGTCCCATTTGTTGAGCATCATCCCACGGGATATTACTAGAAATGTCGGAAAGGAACTCGAATTCATTTAACTCGCAAGTGGCATCATAATGAAAGTTATCCGCTAAATTGTATTGCGCATCAAGTACGGTAAGGCACATCCCTTGCTCAACAAGGTACTTAGTGCGCGTTTCGAAATCCACTGTCATATGACGGAAAAGGGATAAATCAAAAAAGCGCCCTTTGTAGTGGGCAAACATCTCATTAGCAGAGTGGAAGCCGAGCATGGTCGCGGTGAGCGTGTCCGCAACCCGTTGTTTAATGGCGTCATCCCCCTTTTTGCCAACGGCCAGGTGAAGATTTTCCTTAAGGCCAGGATCACGAATGATGTGTGAAAACAGGCTTACGGTGGTGTTTAACGTTAAGGTTTCGCGTAATTGTGCTCGAAAAGCGTCGAGGGCATGTACGTTACTGATGCTTTTACGCAAAGCGAGAGCGGATTGATTTTTCATTATACGTCCTTTTTTTAGCAGAGTGGTGTGCCCCATTTCCATCCACGCTGCCTGACGATATAACGACAAGAGGTGTTTAAGAAATAATGTAATAAAACGGTATAGCAATGCGTTGGGCCAAGGGGCGGCGTGGTGCATGACCACATCTCACGGAGACACGATTAATGTACCCGAAAAAGCATAAAGATAAAAGAAAAAAAATAACAGGTTCATGTTTGCCCAGAAAATGCCCAGCGCCATACGCGCTTAATGGCAGATAGAAAAAATTAATCCATTTTGTTTATTATATTGATTGGTATTTGTTGTTTTTCAAATCATAACGTGTAAGTTTAGTGTGCAAAAAGTCACACACAAAGAATCATAATGATTGATATGGTAAATAAGTTTTGTTACAATGGAGACATCAAACAAAAGGTAATAAAAGCCATGACAGCGTTAGCCGTAAACGAATTTGAAACACCGCCACTAAGCCCATATATGCCCACCCAAAATAAAGGCGGATTAACCACGAGCGACATTCATCCTCTGGTTGAGAGTCGAGATAAAGAAGTGGCGCGCGTTAAGGCGTTTATTGCGCTTGTTGGAGACGACAAAAGGGCAATAGATGACATTTTCAAAGCCTTGTTTGAGAAGCAATTCCCTAACCATCGTAATATAGAAATATCACCCTCTGTCCATGAAATGGGGCAGCAGAGCGGTTTCCAGTTGGCGCAAAGTGCATTTGTTAATGAGAACTGGGATATAGATGTCATTTCACGCATGATAGATGCAAAGTATTGGAGCCGTGTGGTTACGCTTTCTGATGTTGACGTATTGATGAGTGCGAAGCAACAAAGGGAATGGCAAGGCGTTATCGACCGTGCTGAGGCTCCTGAGTTTAACATTGAAAACATTATAGAGTCAGTGTCGCAATGGCGCGAGCTACAAGCACAAGCCTTTATTGACCGCATTGAATCGGTGTGGGAAGCATTGTCGGGTACGCATGTCACCAACGCTAAAACGCACTTTTCAACCACGATGATTGTCGGCTCAGGCAGCGATGCAAAGGAAGTATTAACTGAGCTTCGTTCGATTGTCAATATAGTGGAAGGGAGAGCACCTATCCCTCGCAGCGTAATGAACTCTAACATGTTGCTTAAGCGCATTGAATGGGAAGGGCTGTACGGTGAATGGCAATGGATAGAAGGCAATGCCATGGCGCTTAAATACCATAAATCGGAGACAATGCACCTTAAGGTTAACCCCGTTACCGCGGCGAAAATGAATGATATTCTAGCGATGCGTTATCCCACTGCATTGCCTTCATCATCAAGGGATATTAAGCGAGCACGTCGGAAGAATGCGCCCGTAACTAGAAAAACGGATGACGTGCTCAGTTTTAACGTGGTGACAGGGCTGGATGAGATAAGAAGCAAACCTGTGCCCCGTTTTGAACGCGAAGAACAGTACAGCTTCGATGTAGCGCCCCCTTTTGTTTATATCTCTTTAGGGTGGGAGTCAGATAAGCGCGAGGAAAAAGCCCGTAATGACGTAATGACGTGGCTAGGGGCTTCTGAAATAAGAGATGATAATGGGTTTCTATTGGGGTGGCGTTCAGAGTACAATTTAAAGCCTGCCTTGTCGGAAGTGATCATTCGTTCGTCGCTGCCTAATGTGCAAAGCTACCAATTTTACCCCTCAAAAGGCCAGGTGGGTGAGCGAGCAGCGCAATGGTTAATCAGCAGTCTGGATGATGATGGGACGTTTGAGTATATAGAGCCTCATGCGGGGCATGGGCATTTGGCAAGGCATTTACCTAAGGAAAGAACAACCGTCGTTGAACTTTCTACCATCAACGCCGCTGTGTTAAGAGGGGCGGGGTTCGATGTGTATTGCCGTGACTTCTTAAAATATGCAGAGACGTGCACCCAGCGTTTTGATGGCGTGCTCATGAATCCCCCATTTACAGATGGGCAAGCGATTGAGCATACGGTGACAGCGGCAATGTTGCTTAAGCCTAAAGGGGTGCTTGTTGCAATCTTACCGATGGGATCAGGCGAGCTCTTAAAAGCAAAATTAGAGGGGAACTACGATTGTGAACGTAGCGCGCCAATAGAAAATGCTTTTGAGGGGGTTAATGTAACAGTGGAGCTCGTAAAAATAAGTCCTAATTTAGATTGAGTCAGTGAGGCAGGATTATTTCCTGCGTCTCACTAGTAGCAAGCCGAATAAGGATAATGCGCCAATGAAGGGTACAGGGACTTCGCTTACATAAGCAAGATTGAAGTCTGACACCTCAGTTGCACTGAAGGCTGTGTCGTAAATGGCTAATTCATCAATCGCGCCGGTGGTGAAACCGCCATCATTGTTATATCCCACAGTGATGAAGGTCGACCAGTCAAAATCGGAGGTGTCCATGTCTTGTTTGACGGCCACCAAATCACCATCAACATACATTGACAACCCAACGCCTTCTTCTATGGTTAACGTCCATTGGTGCCAGGCGCTATCGTCAGCGTAAGGAAGCGCGTAAGACCATTCTTGAAAGACCGCATTTTCCGCTTCCTCTTCTGTCATGTTTTCTAGATGATAGGGGCGGTAAGAATCCCGCGTCCACACCCGAGTGTATCCCTCACCATTTAAAGTGCCGATGTGACGATCATTTGAGTAATTGTCATCATTGCGTATATTGAAAAACCCCATATCAATGGTGGGATCGGCCAGAACCCAAAATGAAATCGTCATATTGGTAAGAGGCAGCCCCGTAAAAGCGATGTCCGCGGTTTGCGCGCCATCGAAGTAGAGTGCGTTACCGAGAATGCCATCTGTTTCAGCGGCATCGGTTGTGCCGTCGTGAAGCCCTAGAGTATCTGTTACCGCGCCGCCCGCGGTGTCATTAAAATCCCAATAGCCTAACAATTCGGCGTGTGACGTGGCGGATGCGAGCAATGATGCAGCAAGAAGAACCGATTTGAAGCGCATGTTATTTCCCTTTTATTCAACACTTAAAAAGATTAGCAAAAAACACGCCAGAAAAAAGGCGCATAATGCGCCTTCTTTGCTCGGTTAGGTTCGGTTAGATTTGATTTGCTATTTGCAATCCCACCTCCACGCTGTAGATGTCTTCTACTTCAAATGAAGACTTAGGGTGGTATTGGCTGCGAATAATCGGCAGGATGACGTCGGAAATAACTTTACTGCTTGGTTCGTTGCCGTTTTCACCAAGGATGTGGTAAGTTTCTTGGGCGTTGTCATCAATCGTAACCTCAACGACAAAGATGTTGCGTAGGTTTAATTTTTCCATTGTTTTTTTTACCGTGTCGTGTGAAAGAGACTCATTGTAGCAAATAGCTTACTGCAAATAAACAAAAATGATGTTAATTGAGCGCGGGTTTGCTGTCGGCCAAGAGTAAAAATGCTGCCCAGGCATCTTCCATCCATGTGCAAGAGTTAATGCACACTGTTCTTATAATCATAGACAAATGTGATTATAAGACTACTTCGCACTCTGTTAATGCCTCGTTCCCGAGTGTGTAACTAGAGCCTAAGTCGGTCAGTTCCGACTTGTAACGATCTGTCCGTTTTTGCAATATTTCCCGCACCTTTTTATAAGGGAGGAAAAGACTTATCTCTGAGTCATTTAGTCTTGCAAGAACGTTTCTCGCAGCATTGTGATCAGCTTGCACTACATCCCCGTTAACACGATAAAATTTATCACCTTTTCGCGTGCCAATTAATAGCCCGTAAAAAAATGAGTCCATTTGCGATGTATATGCAGCATTAACCACTTGCAACGTAGAACATCTACGCTGAGATACTGTTGTTAATGCAGACGCTATAATACCTTTAACCCAAGAGTTTAAGCGTCTGCTTGTGTTTTTTCCGTAGTTTCGCTTAGATTGGATAGGCGAGGTTAAATCCTCACAAACAATCAACCCTGCTTTGTCTACAAGCTCGTTTACGCTGGTATAAACCAACGTTTTCACCTTGGCTTTTTGGCGCTCTTGTCGCTTGCCTAACTTATTACGTCCCAAATTGTTTTTTATGATATTTTGTCGTTTATGTGTTTTTTTATTTGCCACTGAACGCAGTTTGTTTCTGTGCATGTATTTCTGATTTAGGTAGTCTGATTCGCTAGAAATCAAACTGCCTAAACCCTCACCAAAAATATCACCGTCGGAGTCTACAAAGGTCTCTGTATAACCTTTATCAATACCAACAGTTTTAGTACCGCAATCATTGATTAGTTCAACATCGTATTGAGAATGAACCTCTATACACCCATTTTTTAGAATAATACGTAGCGTCCCTGTAGGTGCATAATCCATTGTGGTGTTTAGTGGTATTTGAATAGTTTTTCGAGGTGCTAAGCTAGGCACTTTAAGCCAGCACTGGCCATTTAGCTCGAACGTTTTGCACATATCTGAACGCACGATAATTTGGTTATTAGTGTGGTTTACGCCATGTTTAAAATGCTTGCGCATCTGGCGGCGTAAAAAGTTATCTTCCATCCACTTGTCACATTTTAACAAGCGGTAAAGTCGTTTGAGTTCGTCTTTATCACAGATAAGTTGACGAATGGTTGATTTGACCTTAATCTTTGCAGCTTCACGGTAGGCTCTAATATCAGCGATTGCATCCCGCAACGTCTCTTTCCAAGCATTTGCAGGGACACCAAAATCAACACATTGCTTTAACCAATCATCACGGATTTTACGATCACCTAAACCTAAACCTGATATCGAACCAAACTGCCTCCAAACCAAACTGCGAACCTGACTAAGCAATAATGCTTGCTTTTCAAGCTGCTGGTATTTGGCCAGGTTTAAGTTTTTACAATGGTGGATTCTGGTTAATTTCACATTTCCCCCTTCGTCTCAACTAGATTTTTTACTTTATCTTTATACTTCCTTAAACCGTAAAGTCTTGATGAAAAACAATGAATTATTGCTAGCAGATCTTGAGTTACTTCCTCGGCTGGCGATAGAGATTCTTGGTTCATAATAACTATTTCACAACCATGCCTTTGAGCGAACGCCTCAAACCACTCAAATCCAAATCGTACAAGGCGGTCTTTATGAGCAATAATTAAAAGAGAAACTTTACCCATTTCAATATCCAGAAAAAGTTTATTAAAATTTTTCCTCTTGTAATTAAGTCCGCTTCCTGTCTCTGAAATCCATTCGTCAATAGCGTAACCATTTGCACTACAGAATTCCTCCAAAGCCTCTACTTGGTTTTTTAAATCGGGTTTCTGCGCAGCGCTTGAAACTCGACTGTAAACGAAAGTTAATGCCTTGCTTGAATCTGCTTTTATGCCTATATATTTCAGATATTGATCGTGAGTGTAATACCGCCTGTTCTTAGGGTTCCTGTGCGCTACAAGCGTTTTTTCTACATCCCAACGCTGCAATGTCTTAACAGACTTGCCGATCATTTTTCCAAATTGAGCTGGGGAATACATATTACACGACCATTAATTGTTTAAATTCACTCAAAGTTTTATCTCCAAATAGAGATGTGTCGTAAATTAACTCACCGTCAATACAATCAACCACATTGCACATATATGGCTCACTACCACAACCGATGGAACCAAAACGGTCAGAAATTTTTTCGCAAACGTCATAAAGTTCTTGATCTGTTTTGTAATCAGCAATTTCACCAAAAATAAATTCGCTGACATCATCACACTCACTCTTGTATTTGTCAGGAATTTTTAGTTGGTATTCAGTGAATAATTCTTCTAGCTTTTTAGCACAAAATTCACCATAAAGCTCTTTTAGTCGCTCAGAGTGTTCTTCGCAACGCATACCGCTGCCGGAATTGAATGTGCAAACGGAATTTCCCGTATTGGAATTAATAAAATCCTTGTAGGTAGCCAGCTCATTTGAAGCAAGCAAACCTGTTTTTTTTGGGTGTGTTGAACAATCGTAACCAACATCCACAACTTCCGTGTCAATATATTCAAACGTTGACCACGTTTTGCAAACCCAAAAAACAAAATGCTTATAAAACCCATCAGTGTTATCTGGGGCAATAAAGCACTCCATTTTAAGTATAATTTCTTTGAGTTTATTAGTTAAATCCATGCACACGCTTAGTTTGCAAAATCACAATAGCCCTATTTTAGTGGTATATGATCACATTTGTCAACTTTTCAATCAGTAGTCACTTACTCTTCATGTACGGGATGTGCAAAAACCATGAGCCTGTCGCCGACGTATATCGCGCGGTAATCATTATAGGTATCGGCTTTGAGAACCACGCCGAAGTAAGCGGCTGACTTGTAGCTGGTGTCATCGTTTTTAGTCCAACGAGTATGCATGCTTCCTTCCTATATGTGTAAGCGAATTTTGACGTCGTTATTGTAACATGAAAACAAAAAAAGGGCGCAAAATGCGCCCAAGGATACCGGGGAGGGTAATAAGGTTTAGCGAGTCAGTGGTGCACCATTTTTTCCATGATGACCAGTGTATCTCACTGCAATATCAATGTCGCCAAATTGTTCTGAATCCAAATCTGAGGCATTGATAAAAAAAGGTTCATGCGGGCCTTCGTATAACGGGTTCGTTTTGCTAAGGCGTACAGGCACACGCGTTTTAAGGCCGTTAAACAGGCAGGGTGTAAAAGGGTTACCCGTGCCGATTGAGATGTTTTGAGTTGCCATTTCTTCGTTGCCTGCTGTTGTTTGACTCAGTAAATTTATATTAATCTAAATGATTTACTGAGTCAATATTTAATTTACGATTTATCTTCAAAACACTGAAAAAGAAACAAGCCGCCGAGGCTTGTCAGGCGCGGTTTTGATGTGTCTTCCACGAGATTGAGGTGCAGCATAATTTGGAAAATGGTATGCCCATTCCAGTAGCCCGCATTCGTTTTTAAACACGCTTGAGCAAGGTAGCGACGTTGCGCCTCTGCGTCGTCTTCGGGCAGTCCGGTTGGCGCATTCTTAAAGGCGGCCAGGATTTGTTCGTCAGTGATCGCCTCATTGATTCGGTGAGACTGCTCAGGAACGACGTCACCGCGCATAGACAAGTTTCTTGCCTCAATGCCAGTGAGCATCAAATCAAGGTCTTCACGGCTATGTGTTGGCGTTTCAGAGCCGACATATTGTGCCTCAAGAAGAAAATCCTCACGCGATTGAAGCGTTAGCGGCCCATCAAGACTACCTCTGGTTTTCTTGATCATGTATTTGAGTGTTTTTTTCAATTGTTCAGGCATGCTTATTCCTTAATAAAGGGGTGCTTATTGCACCCATACCGGTTGCCCGTGAACAGGGATATTAACTTTTCCGTTACGAGAAGGGCGGTCTTCAAAGTTGCGGTGTTCTGTGGTCGCTAAACCCGATTCTGGGTGACGATAAACCAATTCAGCCATGTAGCCGTTTCGTTTACAATCGAGCTTTTCACCCTCGCGCGGCTTGTAATCGGAAGATACTGCTATCGCAGATCCTGCCACTGCACCTAAACCAGTGCCCAAGATGGTGGCAACAACCTTTCCATCACCACCGCCAAACTGATTGCCGATGACCCCGCCGATGACCCCGCCGAGAAGACCACCGCCAAGCGCACTGCCTTTGGTGGAATTTTTGCTATTTCTAACATAGCAAACCTTTGGGGCTCTTTCGTAATCCACGACAACCGCATTAACGTAATATGTTGGTACCACTTGGCGTGGACCAGATGAAGCGCAAGCGCCTAGGGTTAATGCCGTAACGGCGATAATAGAACGTGCTAGAAAAATTTTCATCTTCGTGTCTCGTGTTGATTCAGTAAGTTCATATTAATCAAAATGATTCACAAAAGCAAGTTTTATTTGCGCAAAAATCTATTTTTGGAGGGTTAATCCAAAGCGCTTTTAAATACTACCTTCGGATCCAAACCTTGCTTTTTGCATAGCGAGATAAAGTCCTCCGCCATTAAAGGGAGCACCTCTTCGAGCGGTGAGTTTGAGGCAATGTGTTTTTGATGCTGAAATAACAAAGCAGCAGTTTCAATGGCATTGGTATCCATGATATAGCCTTAATGTTGTGTTGGGTAAATAAAAGGGCGAGAAAATACAATTTAAACGTATTTCCTCGACGGCCAGGTTAAGACGCGGGTGAAAGCGCTTCTTCGAATGATTCTTTAGCGTCAACGCCATATTCTTCGCACAGCAAGACCATATCTTTTAGCATCAGTGGGATCGCGTCATCAATGTCGCCAGACAGGTTTTTATATCTCATGTATGCAAGCGTAGCGCGGTAAATATCTTCTGTGGGTGGATTTTGGTTATTTTCAGTAGCCATCATAGTTCCTCTTTAATGTCAGCGAGCACAAGGTCATAGCTGAGTTTTTTTGTGTTGATATCGAGGATTAATTCCCCTTGATTAACCGAAACGACAGTAACGGTGATGTTTTCTTTTTTAAATGCAAGAGCAAGCGAATCGCACTCTTCGATTTCATTGGCAAGGTCGCCAATGTTAAGGGAACCGCCTGAATAATCCCACAATTGTTGTCCTTCGGGTGTGGTGTCCACCCAAGCAGTGACGGCTTTTTTTAGTAGTACCAACGCGCCATCGTGGTGCTGTGCGTTGGACGTGACTCTAATTATAGCAAATGCACTGATTCCGCTATCTAATTGGCGAGTAAAGACTAAGTCGAGAGTTTTCATTCCTGTCCTTATGCCGCAAAAGCCACGGCGTTGTTAGCAAAAAGCGTGTTGACGCCTTTTGCTGAAATGGTGGTAGCATGCCCGATGAATGCATCCGCGATAAAAATAGTGCCGTCTTCCATTACTTGTATGGATTGCCCATTATCGCAATGATAAAGGTGATAGCCTTGCAACTCATCTTGAGGCCCCATGTACGTCGCTGAAATGACGTTAGGTGATGCGAGAACAAGCATCTGGAATGCGGTTAGGCATTCATGAGAATAGATAAGGAAGTCTTCCCATGCTTGCGTCCAATCATCGTAAGCTTCAAGGTTTTGATGACTTAGAAACAACTGCCACGCGACAAATACGCTCTCTAAATAGTCATATTGGGCAGTGATACCTTTAGGGCCAAAGGTGCCTGCTTTGCTAAGTAAGCTTGTTAGCGTGCCATGGGCAATACCCGTAAGCGCAAAAACACGTTTATCATGGGGTTTGCCTTCCGGGTTTTGGTAGATGGGAGTCATAAGTCAATCTCTTTTGTTTTGATGACTGAATTATCGCTCAAAATGATTAATACCGCAAGTGTTTTTTGGGAAAATAAATCAAAAAGATTAATATGAATTATTGATTGTTACCAGTGTTGGTGAGATACTATGTGTTCAATATAAAGAGGAAAAACACATGTTGATCACATTTCAAGGCAACATTAAAAAAATGACAAGTACGACGACGTTAAACGTGTCGCCAGTAACGCCTATTAGCGTGTCAGAATCTAAAGAGGGTGGCGTGTCTATTTGTGACACTATTCATAACAACGGGGGTTACAGAGACATTCAAAGCAGCCTGATGACCCTGTTGCGCGATCTAAAAAAAGCCGGTTTAAATATGGTTAAGTTTACAACCCCTTACGGGATAACCTATATTAACATTCATCCTGACATTGCCTTTTCGGTTAATTATAGTGCTGGTGGCTCACGACTTGGTTACCCGACTCATAATAATGGTGGGTATAAAATTAGCGAGCCTAAAAGTGTGGTGATTAAGCGTATCAGTGAAGCGATGTCGTAATTGTTCAAACCCACAAAAAAAGCGCCTACAATGGCGCTTTTTTAGTTTAAGGGGCTTCGTGCGGTTAGAATCTCCATTTTGAAGCTGCATTTCTCGCTTTTATGGGGGCGTAATATTCTTCCCACAAGTCATTGTTTCTAAGGATGTTATCATCGATATTTTCGTGGTCTACGCAATCCTTCACTTCCTGTCGAGGAACGCGCATAGACTCCATCACAATGTCATCATTATCAATGGTGGTGAATGTTTTTTGGTTTTGCAATAAAATGCTAGGTAGTGCTTTATGGAAATAATCAGCGGCATCGTCAATACTTAGAAAATATTTCGTCTTACCTAAAGGAAGGCGAGCCGTGTAAATTTTCACGTACCCTTCTTTTTGGCGGCGTTCGAGTTCCTTCGTGACCGCCTCGCTCGCATAACGAAGTTGAGAGACAGATAAGTTCTTTATCCATCGGTCAGTTCCAGCCACATCAAGGGATGTATCTTGCAGTGCATAAAGGGCAATTTTTGCGCCTTCTGCCATGGCTCTCGCATTTTCTTGAGCATCATTCTCTTTTAAGACAAGCGCCTCTAAGCGTTGGCACTGTTGCTCTATTTTTTCAATGACGCCCTCGGCTAACGCGAGGACGAGTGGGTTTTTATTACAGTCGGTGATAATGTCTTTAGGATTCATAATATGCCTTATGCCGCGTTGGTAAGAGAAAATGATTGCCAATTACGAGAATAGTGATAGTTGTGGGTAGCGTAGGTAACCATATCATCCCAATACTCACCAAAAAAAGCCGCGATGATAGGCAGGTGGTTGCTGCTGCACAAATATCTGCTGTAATGTGTCCCGTCTATGCGGTTGATTTCAGCGATGGCTTTGCAAGCAATTGGCCAATTAAACGGGCTTTCGATAAACATGTTTAATGTTGCTTTTCGATTAACTTTCCCCATAGAGGTGATAACAAGCCCGCCATTTTCAATAGCTTCTTTGATGTTGTCTTGCGCCCAATCTTGAGTGCCTTGGCTCGCAGTGTAATGCATAGCCGTTAAGGTTTGAAAGTTATTGCGTTTTGATAACCCTAAATGAACACGGGCGATGGCGAACATATCTTGAAACATCAATTCAAGCAAAGCTGGGGTGCTTTTAATCACCGTATAGATAGCTTCTTGCATATCACCATAGGTAACACTTGGGTCACTTTGCGTAGGTTTGTCGCTAGAAAATACGTTAGACGGGTTTGCGTTATGTAAAGCCATTAGATTCGCTCGTGTTTGTGAATGAGTGTTTATAATAATCAAAATGAGCCAAACATGCAAGCGTTATTTTCAAAAAAGAAAGGTGAATGTTGATATTCACCTTTAGGTATAGCGTGCCGTAGGTAGCGATATTAGCAATGTTTTTTGTATAGGCGGGCAAGCCGCATTGCGCAATGTTGGCAGTTGACAGAACCAGAGGAAAGCTCGCCTTGTTCGCCATTACGTCGACTAACTTCCACGCAAGGTCGGGGATCGTTCGCAATGTCGATATGGACTTTGCTGTTATCAAGAGGATGTGGCCTTTTATTTTCTGGGTATGTTGCAGTATAACGAGAAATGGTTACCCCTTGTTTGAAAGCCGCTCAATCATCGTGTTATGTAGCCGAGCATAAGCGGGGGATAACAGTGCTGATTTTTGCTTTGAGATAAAGAATTCAAGAGTGGGCAATGGGGAGGGTATAACCGAAACGGATTTCCTTAGCTCCGCCAGGAGCGAAAAGGTATCTTCTAGCGCCCTTTTATCTGCATAGAAATCAGAAACAATCGTTTCCGTGTTTAACTTTAACTCGCGCAGTTGATGCACACAGAGATGATATAGAGACTCGTCTTTTAAGTGTTCAGATAAATTGTCTAATCGGTCTCTTATTTCGGCATATTCAAGATCGTCTTTATCAACGGCTTCACACGTGCGATAAGCAAAAATTTGCCCTGCGGAAAGTGTCACCGTGACAATATCCCCGTCTGCAAAAATGTCGCCATCAAAATAAAACTGAGTAGCGCGAGCTGAAGGAGAAGTAATAGAAATCACACCCTTTTCTCTTACTAGCCCGTTCAATTCTTCTTTTTCCACTGCTAACAAAGCAAAGAGATGAGGGGTTAATTCTTCTTTGGGTATAATGGGGTGAACGACGAACGATGTTTTATTGAAGTGGCGCATGGTTAAGTCCTTTATTTTATGTCTTGATTGGTGAAAAACTTTCGATAGTAAGCCATAACATTATTAATACAATGCGGGCAAGAGAGAGGGCCGTCTATGTCAGTGGTATCGACATGAACATTTTTTACTTGAGGGCACGTGATGTTGTTAAACGGCGAGTTGACTTTAGCGTGTGTGAGAATAAGCGCTTCCTCGTTAATAGGTAGGTTGCTCTCGCCTATTGAAAACAAGCTAAATGTAGGGTCGGAGCGGGATAACGCCGCCGTCATAAGTTCATAGGCTTGCCGTAACGCCTCGTCGAGTCTCGACGCTTTCAGCGCAATGGAATGAAATTCATCACTGAGCCCAGGTCGGTGGTACGCGTCCTCAAGCGTTCTCAGGTTTTCGATGTAATCTGGGAATGCCAGACTGTCGTTAGCCCGTTGAAAGGCTAAGTCGATGCGGTTGTTGATGTCCCCTATCGCTCTTGTTAAGGCGTTAATGATTTTTATTTTTTCGTCATAGGGATATGACAAGAGCAAATATGTTACTTCTTGGTTTAAAGTGGCATGATTTTGAGGACGTGGAAAGGGAAGTTGTAAATGCGATGCCGTGAAATACCCCTCGAAAAACGCCACGCTCACCTCTTCACCGATGCGAAATTTACCAACGGGAGCATAAAAGCAATGAGGTGTGCCGGTGTCCGCATCCTTAAAGACGATCTGCCCTTCGGGTGAACAGGATGCCACCAGCGCCTTACCTTCGCACACTAAAGCGTTGAAAATATGATGTGGTAAATCCTGCACCGGCGTAATGGGCCAGGTTTCGTTGAGTGGCTTCTCTTCAATGATGACGGACGCCATATTAATCCGCCGCCACTTTGTGAACGACAAGTAGAGACACCGGCTTTGTGCTCGCGCCATCTAAAGAGCAAAACCCGAGCGTGTAGCCTTTTTCCATCAGACGAGCATTTAGCGCCTCAGTATCCCCGAGAATTTCAAATTGATAATTTTGGCCTGCGGGCTCGACAAGAACGGTGTTTGCGTCATGTGATGCGATTTGAGTTTTATTCTCGCCGCAAAGCATTCCAATGATGCTGCTGATATTATCGCAATCTTGAGTTGAAGGTGTAGTGAAACGTGGCATATTAAGCCTCCTTGGAAGTGAGTGGCGTTGGTTTGCGGCTTTCAAGTGCCCAATACACCCAATGCAGAGTAAGCGTAAAAAGCGCCATAAGTGATGCCGTGGCGTACGCTTCTGGCATAAGTAAAATAAGTGAGCCCAACAACGAGAAAACACACATGTGTAAACAGCTCATGAAGGCGGGCATTTGACTGTTTCCCGACTCGTCATCAACGTGTAGCGCAAGCGAAAAAGCGAATTTGTATGCCACCGAGGTAACAGCCATTAACATCAAAATAGCATAGCCATTTTCATGGAAAAGGGGGATGGCATTCGCACCGCCTAGCAATACGATTGGCGCGAGTAGCATTAAAGCAAATCGGGTTTTGTTTTTCATCTCGTTCTCGTGTCGTGTTTTCAGTATGATTCATTATAATCAATTTGATTGATATAGTAAAGGTTATTATTACCTAGAAAGCGTATTTTATTGCTCGTTTTTAAGGTTGAAAATGGTATAATTAAACCTCATTCACAACACGAGATAACACCATGAAATATAGAGCAATAATAGGCGAAGATGAGATATTGGTATTAACCGAAAACGGTGGTGTAGCAATGATCCTTGCTGATCAATCTGGCGGCATAGATGGCGTAACAGCGAAGACAGAATATTATGAAACGCGCTTAAGTGATATCCCGCATGCCACTGAAGACAATGTGTTTGATAAACTCGCTGAGGGCAAGCTTTATATCAAAGACTGGAAAGAGGAACGTTTTGACTCTTTTGTCGTCGTGATGGATGCCATTACTTACTTTGGTCAAGAGGATACGCAATGGATTGAGTGCCAGGCGCTGTTCAAAGACATCATTCCAAAGTAAGCTGAAATGAAAATGTGGTGATGCCTTGTTAACAGGACATCACCACCACGAACCCCTCCAAAGAAGAATAAGCATCAATGAGTGATTTAAACTATTTCCACATTATGGGTTTTGTGTCTGAGAAAGATTTGGACGCGGACCGCTCTACTCATATCGATTCGATAGCAGAGGAAGGCGACTATGAAGCCGCCGTGAAGTCTATTATTGAGGATAATAAGGGAAAGTATTACCATGTGTCCGTAGAATCCGACAACGGCAGAGAAATAAGTGGTACGTGAGCCCTTGTCCATCAACTAAAAAAAGCCAGCAGAAGCTGGCTTTTTGTTATTCGAAAATGTCGTTACGCTTCAATGATTGAGAACGTGTCATACCATTCCAAATCTACTTTTTCACACTCTCGTATAAACAATTCTTTCAATGTTAAAGTATTACCTTCTTGATCTACCTCGTCAGCGTAGATAATAAAGTAAATCATCCCACGGGCGCTCACGCAAAGATTATCCTCGCGCATTTTCACCACCGCATAATCTTTAATGTCTTTTTTGTATGTCAGTCGACAGGGGACATGAAAGTCTTGCATAGCACAATCGAAAAGCTTGCCGTAGTCAGTTGAAGTATTTTGTTTTAAGGTAGTGGCAGGTTTTCTTGCATTGACAGAGTCTATGACGGCTTGGTAAGCCGACAGGCTATCTTGCCATGCAAGAGACCAATAATCGGGGTTGGCTTCGTCGTCTGAGGTGTCCACATCCAATGCAATACCAATGCGGTGGCAAAGTTCTATATAATCTTCTTCCCTATCGAATTCTTGGCCATCTAACTGAGATTGAATAACATCATCAAGGGGTAATTGTCCCGACGCGCAGGTTGCACGTAAATGATCAAAGGCGGACGGAGAAAAGGGTGCGCTACTTTCCACACCAATAGCAAGTAAATTATCGCTGATTTCGTCAGGGATGGCAGAAAGATTAACGCCATTATTGAAAAGATTTTCGAAGTGTTTTTTAACGTTTCGTTGGGTGATGATGTGTTGTTTTTTTTCGTTTTCAGTGTCATCAAAATACCATATGGCATTAAGTGAATTTACCAGCTTTAGAACGGACATAAATGATACCTTATGTGTGGATTGGTTAATGACTATAAACAGCGAGACGGAGCGACGTCAATCGCTCTTTTTCGATATCGGTTAAAGGGGATTGATTTTATGCTTAGCTGATGTAATGCCATTTTGCTTAAGCAGTTCAAAAGGACTCAAAGGCTCTCTGCCTTGTCATTTTCGTTGATAAAGCGGGACTCTTCAAAATGAACATTAAGTTTTGATGCATGCATGTGAAAGAATGCCTCAGGGCCAATCTCGCCTCTAAATGAGATGTAAACAATCCCACCATCACTTTCTTTTCCAATCTTGGTTAACGTTTCAGGTAAGAGCTCCCATGTACACTGTTGGAAGCCTTTTGCCTTGCCATTAGGTGTCTTTTTAAAGTAGGAAAAAGAGAATTCAGCAGCGGTTTTAGGCTTGGGAAGTTCCTTGCGCAACTTGCTGTTATCTGGATAGGCCAGGACGAGGAGTAAAGCCGCGCCAAACTCACCAATATAAGGAAAGTCATCTTGAAAAAAGATGCTTGCAATAGTGAGTAAAACAAGTGAGGCCGTGATGAACAAAATATTTTTCAAAGTCATGTAAATTACCTTGTGAATGAAAGTTTCATAATAATCTAAATGAGCTAAGATTGCAAACGATAAAGCCAAGCGTCAATACTTGGCTTTATTGCGCTTACGGGTTATTCAAGTATGGAGTTTCGTAACGTGTCCGTGTCCTTGGGAGCTTGATTCAAAAGCAGTAATGCAAGGTCGGTCAGTTTTTCGGGCGTACTGTCTTTAACCCATGCTAATAATTGCTCTCGTGACACGGACTCAGGCGCGTCCTCAGCACGATTAGAGTAAACAGAATACCCCTCGCCCTCAAGGTGCATGACTGACCGCTCAATCTCTTCACGTTTGAAAGCAAGGTCAAATTTAAACCAGTATTCCGAGCCACCATTGTTGACAGCATCGACGATGACATAAACATCGTCGTCATGAAGGGTGCAGCAATTATACGTGTGTTCAGCAAGATCTTTTTTGCTATTGGTAAATGTCAAGTTATCCATTGTGTGATAACAATGTTCGTTAGGGCCGCCCGCCTCCTCTGGGTGAGCGATTTCAGATAATGAAGGGAGTGACCACATACTAGGGACGATGTCATAATCGCCAATTTCATCAAAAGCCTCTTGAATGCTGGCTTCCGTTAGGCCGCATTCATTAGTTAAGTAGTAGAACTCTCGCATTTTGTCATGGTTGTTGGCGTACATCATAGCAAATGAAATATAACGCGGAGTCAGTGATAGGCGACTCTTCACGCTGGTTGTGAAACTGGTTATTTTGCTGTTTTGCAGCGGCCAAAACCCTTCACCAAGGATAATGTCGGTGATGTCGTGAAAGGCAACATCTTCGAAGATCGCAAAGAGATAATCTTGAATGCATGTTAACGCGCTTTCATCGTCAGGTTTGCTCGACGACTCACGCGTAATGGCGTCGAGATTAACAGCGTCGTTTTTAGGGGCTAACAGACCGATAAAAGCCAGTAGAAAGCCTTGTCGCTGTTTGATGTCAGAAAAAACAGCATTCGTCACGTCTAAAAGTTGAACAAGAAGAGCGTCTCTTGCCTTGGCGGGGGTTGGTACTCTTTGGTTTTCCATTGGACTTGCCTTGTGTGTGTGTGTGAGTCATTATAATAATCAATTTGATTTATTTTGGCAAGCTATTTTAATGAAATTGAACAAAAAAAAGACCAAGCACTAACGCTTGATCTTCAATTTTTGGTGGATAAAGCAGCTACTCAAACTGATTACCATAATCAATAATGTCACCCTTGATGCTCGCGACGTTTTCAGGCGATTCGTTTAGCAGCTCCGCAATGAAAGAGAGGAGTGAGTCGGCGTCAAGGTTGTCACTGCCTTGCCAACTTTCCACCTGCTCTTTGGTCACAATAACAAGCGCTGGGAACGCCTCTTCTAACGCATCAGCAAATTCTGACATGTGAGCCCCGATAAAAAGATTTGGCTCTTCCTCGTTAGTTTCACGCAAATCAAGGTCGTTAAGTAAAACCGCCGCCACGTCTTTGGCTTCCATGGTAGAAGTGCAACCACGGATTTCATTTTCAATCATAGAAATAGAGGCTTCGTAATCATCTTGCATGTTCGCACCTTCGATGATCTCGTCAATCGTTTCAGCATTAAAGTCGCTATTTTTGGCTGCTAACTTGCGGAAGGTTGAAAAGAGAAAGTCTTCTTGGTTTTGATGCGTTTCGGTCGCCTCATCTGCGACAAGCAAGAAGGCTGAGATGATGGATGGTGTTTTTTTCAATTGAGCTGCAACAAACATGTTTTTTACTCTGTGGTTTCGATAGGTTTATATTAATCAAATTGAGCTAAAAAGTCAACATTTATTATAAAATTTTGGGGTGATTATCGCTTTCGATGTTTTAAAGTTCTTTGCGGCCAGGGCGAGATGGCTCGCCCTGCTCTTTATGTTACAACAAAGAAATTAAGTGGTCTTTTGCCTCATTGGGGAGGAGTTTAGCGTTACCCGCATTTTTCACATCCAAGAGATATTTGGTTAAGCATTCTTTCCATACCTTAAGGATAAAGCAGAAAAGCTCTTCATCCTTGTCCATGATGCGTAATTCATCAATCCCAATAACTTCTGCAATCTTAGGAACAGCTAACGTGCCATCATCACTGCCGCCAACCCCTAAATACAAAATGGTATTACTCTTGAATTGCGCGTAAATAAAGTTATCCTCAGGACCACCACCAAAAAACATAAGTTTTTTTTCAGATTTGGCATAATCCAGCACTTCAAGGATAAGACGTCTCATTGTGATTGTTTCCATATATAAAGCCCTTATATTTATTTGTTGATAATGTGGATAATTTCACTTTCAAAAAGTGCGCATAGAGCGTCAAGTTCGTCACCTTCTGGTTTGGAATAACCAATAGTGTCAAAACCTCTAACCTCTATAAGTGCAGAATGTATCATGTCAAACTCACCTTCAAATACGCCAACATCAAAGGTAATGCTACGATCACTCCCAAGAGAGAAAGACAAAGCGACAGAGGTGATGGCTTTAGAGCAAAGCGTGTCGTTAAGGTCAATTTCTTCACCCGCTTCCACTTGACGGTTAAGGTCGAGCAAATCAGCCAGCGTGGATTGTGCCTCACGGGTTTTGCTTTCATCTATCTCTTTGCCTGAGCCCGCGTATTGACGAAAATCAAGCTCATTGGCAAGCGCTGTCCAATTGTCGAGGCCGAAAGCGTCGGCGGCGCGGTGTAACAATTTGCTATGCTTGAGGTGGCGAACGTCCATATTGCTTTCAACCAAGGCGCGCTTTAGGTTGGCAAGAAAGCTCGATAAACCGTTTGATGTGGTGGTGTTAAATTTTAATGGTTGCATGTCATTACTCCATAACTTGCTGTTGTTTGGATGGGTTTCGAGACATCGTATGAGCAAGTATTTAATAATGATAAAAAAACATTGCTGATGAAACTACTGTTTGCCACTCAATTGAGCGTCGAAACCAAAGGGGTAAGCCTGTCTTGTGTCACTACCCGTTTTTCAGAGTGAGGACGTATCAAGATGTGTTCATAATAAGCTAACCCACCTCACCAGTCAAATCATTTTGATTGATTTGTTTGCTTGTTTTTTTTAAGCGTTTCTGTATAATCATAATGATTCGCAAAGAGGATTAAAAAATGCAAAACACACCTAGAAAAAACCCTTATTTGATGCTGGTTACAGAGCCACAATTCCTGTCTAAGCTGTGCTTTTTAGCCGCTGACATCATGGAACGTGCAGAGAATAAAATCGCGCGAGATATATTGTTAAAGCTGAAAGATAACCCTTCAATTCGCGAGACGCCAAAAGAGAATTTAAAGCAGGTGTCCAAGTCTCTTGAGCTGCATGGCGACAATGTTGGTAACCGTTGTTCACAAGATTGGGACGGCGCGGTTGAGGATAGACCGACGGCAATTTTAAATAAACTTGAACTAGATGCGTTACTGCGTATTGGTGACGAGGCCAATAGTCACATGCGAGAATATGATGATGGGCTAATAGGGCTATTGGACGATGAAATGCTAGTCAGTCATTGTTTAAGCGCCGCATTAGAGGTGGTAGATAAGTACCGCGCCTTATTCACGTTCAAAGACGATAAGTTGCTTAACAGGGTTTCTTTAAAGAAGGCAAGTCGTGTGATGGCGGGGCTTTTAGTGGGGGTGGAATCGGAAATTTCAGATGATATTATTACCTTTGTGCTAACGGAAGTAACAAAATCGACGGGCGTTGAATGTGCGCCATTAAGCTTAAAAGAGCGTCATTTGTTTTTAGCGAACTGGATTGGCGTAAAATCAAAGAAAGAGCAAAGAAAACTAATACGCCGTTTTGCTTTGTGCAAAGCCGTAGGGGTGTGGGATGGTTTTCCTCAAAGCAGCCCCAAGCTTGAGACGCCACAAAAAGAAAAAATGAAGGTTGTGCAAGTCGCGGGTTGGGTTTGTATTGTCATGGCTAAGGGGCGCAAGCTGCACATCTCTGTCCTTCATGAAGGTCTCACGCAGGTAAGGGATTCGCATGCAGACATTGGCGCAGAGGATGAAATAGGTTACCGCTTAACATCATTTGGTATAGAGCGAAGTTATTACAAGAACGGGGATCCCGATGTGATGCCGTCGTTTAAATCTGCTCGCGTAAAAGATTGGCTGGTAGAGTTTGTAAACGATGAAGACAATCACCTAAACATCTACGTTAAAAGCGAAAACGACAAGAAGTTTGAACACGTTTCAAGTGTGAATGGCGCGGATGATTTCACACCTGCCCAGCTTACGCTTAAGCGAAGTAAGCATTAATCATTACCCACCACAAAAAAGCGACCTTTGAGGTCGCTTTTTTATAATTGATATTCAAGCTGGCGCATGAGGCCAGGCGGGCATACTCAGTTAATTATCTGTAGCGCGGATGATATCGCCCTTTTCATCAGTAATAACGCCACCATGCAAATCGAACAAGAAGTGAGTGCCTTCCATTTTAGCGAGGGCCACCCATTTACCTTCCCGCTGGTAAGGCGCAGAAATCAGTTCGATTTTACCTTCATGATGCCCAGAAGAGTAGGGGGAATAAAGGTCGCCTGAACTTGGGAGCTTTTCAAAAACAAACTGAAAAGTGTCCGTATCGGCGTTACTGTCATTTTCAATAAACAAGTCGACATTAAGCACGTCTTGAAGAGGTAAGGCATGTCCCACCTTTTCCAGCACCTCCAAACATCGCTTAATCTGAGTGACAAAGTTGAACATGTTGCGAAAAGGAAGGTTAGGTTCAGCATAGTTAAACTGTGTTTCGATGACTAAGAACCGATCATCTTCGCCGCCTACCGCCCGTTTTTTATTAAGTTCAAAATGGGTCTTTAAGATGTCGAATTGTTGGTGAGAAAGAAAGAAAGTGAGCATATTGCGCCTTTTTAAAATTCGAAGGTGAACTTGGATAGTTCTTTGACGTCGGCATTAACCCATTCAGCGGGAATTATTAGCTCACGTATCGCGTCCATGCAATTGTCGTTGCGAATAAGCCCAAGTTGCTCTACTGCCGACTCTGGCAACGCGTAAAAGTATTTACTCAGGGCGTTAAGCCAGGATTTGCTAAAGCCTTCTATGTTTGTTTCGATGATAGCGAGTTCCTCTCTCGTCTTCATCGCGACAAGCACCCTCAAAAGCTTTTCATTCAGGGTAAGGAAACCACGATGAACTAAGCGAAGTCTTAAATTTTCAAAAAAACGTTTAATCATCATGGTGTGCTCACTTAAAGGTTAGAAATTTAGGTTTGCCCCAATGGTGAGTGCCAGCGGGGCGACGGTATTACTTGATATCGTCAAGGCTAAGATTGCTTGCCCATTCGCGTAGATTACTAACCTGAGTACGCTTTTTTAACGTCTCGTTAGAATAATCACACAACGGGATGAATTTTTGATGAATAGCGTCCGCTTCGGCAGAACCAAAATTTTCGTAAATCCCCTGCTTTTTGGCTTTCTTAAGCAGCGATTCTTTTGCTCGCTTAATGGCGGTTTGAAGGGTGGCTGCTGATGTGACGCTTTTGGCTACGTTTGTAGTCATTTTATTTCTCTTGTTTGGTTTAAATGATACGAGCATTATAATCAAAATGGTTGTTATTAACAAGAGGTATTTTTCAATAATGACGACAAAATAGAAATCATTTTGATTGATATAAGGTCGATTTGAAGTTATAATACATTATCATTTACACGAGAGGAAACACGATGGAAAAAGAGATTGTAGTCGCACTCATTACCGCGACGGGTGCGGTTTTAGCGTCTGTTGTGGCCGCGTCTGCGGTGCTGTTGGCGGCTAAGCGAGTCGTTGACCGCAAGAAGGTGAAATTGGCTTACATTAATGCGCTTAAAGACGTCCATTACCTTCTATTGGTCGAACAAGCGCATGTAGATATGCAATTAAGCGTGATCGGCAAAAGCAATAAGGTTATGGTGAGGGATGTTATTCGTAAAGAGAGTGGCTTGGATTTGAGCGGTAAAAACTCTATCTCTGCTATTCGTCGCCGGTTGTCACACTACGAAGAGATGGACGATTAAGGCTTTATATCAAAAAACCCGCTTAATTGGCAAGCCGTTTACTTAAAGTGGCTCTAAATTAGCTACAAGTAGCTTGATTAAAGCGTTGAAACAAGCAAAAGCCCAGAAAAAATTTTCTGGGCTTTTTAGTCTTAAACACTTTTATATGGGTTATTTTTTCAGAAATCTATCTATCTTGACTTGCCTGTTAGAGCCAAAAATAAAGCTTACACTGTTAGCTGCGGATGGTTTTAAATCATTCAGATTTATTTCTGCTCTTTTACGTGTGTTGTGAGAGGCGTCCTCACGCTGGTTTTCTGTTCGATGTAAGTGCTCTTTATATTCGGTTACATCACCTGACCTTAATAACATCATAATTTCTTCGTATGATTTATCAGACAACTTTTCTCCATCAGGGTTGATTATTCGAAGATCTTGTTCTCGAAAAGCACTGATCATGCGAGGTGCTTCTGGCAAAGAAAAATCAAATGGAGCATGGTATACCTTAACATTGCGATCTATGATAGCACCGCTATCACTATAGAGTATGTCTGCAATATGACTATCTCGGATAATAAATCGGTGTCCAAAGAGTTCTCCCTTCATTGTGATTTCAACAAGAGTTCCTCGTTTAATTGTCATATTCACTCCTAATTATATTTTTATTACAGAACCACGTTAGGTAAAGGGCTTGCTTAATTGGCGGTTTTTTTTATTGGGCAGATTTTGATTTCAAGCTAATTTGTAATGTGCAACGGCCAGGCGTGTGGCGAACACTCTAAGGTTGTCTGAGGGTGGCATCTTAATACCTTCATCGCCTCTTTGTTTGGTGTGAACAAGCGTGATACTTTCGGTTTGTTCTGCACTGTACAAGCCCAACTCGCCTACACTTTCGATAAAAGGGAACGGATCGTAACTCTTATGTTTAGGTGATGCAGGTGAAAGTAATACCATCGGCATGGCAAAGCGCATGCTAGCCTGATGTATCTCGCTCATAAGATTAAATTCATGATAGTAGTGATAGTTGTCGTTATTATCGCGACAAACAAAATCGTTTGTCGAGGTCACTTTACAATCTGTTGCGTCCAGTAATTTCAGTGCGAGATTGAGTCCATCATCCGATTCGTCTTTGGGCAAATGAGAGGGAGAAACCACTCTAGCGAGTTCAATAGGAACGTTTAATTTACTTTTCATGAGTACACCAAAGCGCACCTTTCGGTGCGCCCTTAATATCGGATTAGATAGCGGAGACGAGCGCTTTCATGCCCTCGAAAGCAGGGGTAAAAGCTGTGACGAAATTTTGTTTATCTGCAAGTGACTCTTTGAACCCGAAGAAAACACTGTATTCGCCATCGCCGTGGTCTTCGTATTCAATACCAGCAAGGGCGTCCATAAACGACACTAATGTTGGCGTGGTGTCAACGGTGAAGAATTTATCGCCCATGCGAACATTGAAGTTTTGAAAGCGTTCGAGTGCCTTGACGTAATCAGAGGTTTGGATTTCAACGTCATCATGAAACACTCTCATAATGGTGGACAATTCAATCATTCCAATGCCTTCGTCGTCAAATCGCCATGTATGTAGGTAATGATCATTACCATTAATGTCATTTTTGTAGTGAGTTACTTCGGAAAGGATAGCTAATTCATCGCCGGAAAAGAAACGAGCAACGGCACGTTCGATAATATCCCACGGCGTCATCGACTCCTGATTTTTTTCCGCGCTTTCTTTAGCGCTTTTTAGTGCATCATCAATAGATGCGCGCAAATCGTTATTTTTATATAGATCGTTATCAGCGAATGCTTTAAGTTCAAACTTAAATCTCATGAACTTCTGCAAAATTTCGATAATTTCATCTGACTCTCGTTTTTCTTGATGAACGCTTGGGGTTGCTGTTAATGCTGACATTTCATTCTCCTGAGTTGATGTTTAAATAGTAACACCAAATCATTTTGATTGATATGATTTTTTTGTTTTTTTATTACACCGATGAATGGGCGTTGAGATGTCCGAACTGCCAGCGAGCCATTAGATGGCATACTGTGCGTGAGCGAGAAGTGTGTTCAATGTATTGCGTCTTACACTCATCCGATAATTCAAAATTGAAAAGCAATCTGGACTCTTCCTCGCTGAGGAGTTGTTTTTCGGTTGCAAGGCGCAAAAAGTTGTAAGGATCATAACTATAAACAAAACTTCCCGCTTTGCTTGTGCGTTGTTGCATTAAAACGCCTAAATTTAACCGGCGAGAATGAAGGATGTCTTCTATTGTCCATTTGTGGAAATAATGCTTATTGCCATTGGCATCGTCGTAAACGTGTCTAATGGTGGCTTTATCGCCAACAAGGGAAGATATAGAGCAGCTTCGCTTAAGAATGGCAAGAGCTTCGCCGTCACGGCCAGGCATAAACAGGGTGCCATCAAGCCCCAATTCGATATTCTTCATCATCGCATCGTGTGCACGGGCGGCGAGAGTGAGGTGCATATTAAAAACCTTAGCGCGTTAGTGATTGTAGTTGTTGTTCACTTATCATACATGATTAAAACACTAATTGACAGTTGAATCGCATTGACATAAAGCTCATTTTGATTGATACTAAAAGCCTAAACACACAACAAAGAGAAAGCAATGTCAGTAAAAATCAAAACCAACACCCCAGAGACCTCGCAAATGGACAGCTTTCAAAACGCGACGTTACATAGCGTTAATGACGAGATAGCTTGTTCTATTGCGGTTCACCCTGCGTACCCAGGCGATATTAAAACCGAGGAACAAGCAAAAGCGTATTTGCAAGAAAAGCTGCGAGCGTTATCTGACGAGGGGTGGCATTTTGATATTCAACTAGGTGAAAGCATGGACTTCGAGCAAGAATAATTGAAACATAACAATTAATCTTTAATGAAAAAGCCTCACATTAATAGTGAGGCTTTTTTGTTGGTTGAATCACTATTAAGCGGCATCTATGAAGTGCGCAGCGATGCTATTGGCAGCCTCTAAAAGATCAGCATCTGCGCGCTCAGCGGGTTGTAATGCACAGTTTACACAATGTGATACCCAAGCCTCTTTATTGCGAGCAGGGTACTCTAAAGCACCTTTGTAGAGCGTGTTAATGGTTGACGCAAAATGTGCTTTGTTATCGGATTTTTCATCGATAGTGTGCAGCGCGGCCATGACATCAATAATACGATCTAGGTTAGGCTCTTGAGGGTCGTTCGTGGCGAGCGTCGAAAAGACAGCCGCAGGAAGTTGAGGTTGCCAGTTGCCATCTAGCTCGACGGTTAAAGCCCCACAATTATTGTGAATGGAACCAAGGTTAATGCCTTTATCCCAATGTCCCATCATCATCGTGCCAACGGGTGAGAATTTAGCATCGCGAAAGTAGCTTGTCGCGTGTTTCTGATTGGATTCTTCCATTATATTCCCCTGTGAGTGTAGTATACATATTAATCAAAATGACTCAATTTGTCAATATTTTTATCACTGTGAATGGGCGTTATGGAAGCTGTAAAAAAGGCATAATGTCGCGGTTGGGATGAGAAGCGATATCCTTCCTGAGCGTGAGCATAATCGAACCCAATTTGAGATATACGCCAAGGGAGCCTAAAAGACAAAAAAGCATGGCGGCAAGGGAGTAGGAATGAAGGGTTAATCCACTTACAATAAGTGAAGCGATTAGGTTGAGGACGAACAATGGGGTGAATAGACTGATAGCGTGAATGATACCCGCACTGATCTCACCCAAAAGTGCGACCATGTAGGCATTAGAGACGGTAGCCCCTTTGGATACTTTGAAAAGTCGACTCAGTGGGCGAAATAGGCTCTTGCTAAGGGAGCTGTGACATCCCGCGATTAACGCGAGTAGAATGAGCCCAGGCATAATCCCATTAACGCCAGAGGCGAGAAGGGAGAGGCTTGCAATGGTGGCGGAGAGGTATAAGCAAAGCGCGAGCGTGCTTTGTGCATAAAAGTAACGTTGTACTTGTCTCATGGCGTTTCCATTAACAGTTAAGTGTTATTATGGACGGACAAGTTTGCGCCCAAAATTTAATCAGGTCAAGGGGGTTGCCCCCCTTTTATTAAACTTTAGTCCAATTAAAAGAGGTTTACATGATCGAACACGTTGTAATCAGCGTCGTACATACCCTGTTTTGTCCGGCGTACATGAATGCCGATTGCGGCTAATTCAGAAGGTTTCCACCACTGGTTTTCAGAGTATTTCACCTGACACCAATTTTCATCATCGGGTGACTCACAATCATCTGAAAGTTCAGCGTAAAAGAGACGGTAACGACTTTCTTGACCGTCAAACCGACGAAACGCCTCTTCGAAGCGGTCGACGCGAATGAAGTGCTTTCCTTTCCCTTGAGCAAGGATGATACTGTCGCGTGGCAGTGCGTCGCCGAGACTGTCGCAAACGTGCACAGGAGCAGTGTTTTTGTAGTTTACCATTTGATGGCTCTCGCGTGTTTTGAATGAGTGTTTATATTAATCAAAATGAGCATAAATAGCAAGTTTTTTGTTTGCTTTTTTACGGCATAAATATTGCTGTTTACTGGTGTGCGAAAAGACAAGGAACGTTGATGACGTGGTTTACTCGAAAAAAGCAGGGTGACGAAAACTGCATGCAAAAACACCTGAAAAAGGAAAGCCAGGACGCGAAGGGGGCGCTTGAATGTGCTTTTATCTATACCGGGAACGTTGAAGCTGGTGGCGATTACGTCTCGTTTCAGGGTGTGCATGAGGTATACACAAGAGAAAGGGCCAGTATTGTTATTGCTGCCCCGCCTGAGGGGTTTATTTTAGCGCTTATGGCGAATCCCGTCGTGGGGGTTAAGAAATTCGCAAACAAAAAAGTGAATGCTTATCTTTTGTTCGCGCGCTCAGTGTCATGTCAAAGCTTAGGGCGTTGGAGTGATGATGTTACGCCCGTTGTTCCTTTTGATGGACTGTTAGGTTACAACCGTGACATAGAGGATTTCTTTTCGCATATAACCACCTGCGTTAAGTTATCGCATACTGGTGATGAAAAGGTGTATCGGCATCTACGGCGCATTGGATATTTAAAGAAAAGTAAGCATTATAAAGTAAAGCGGGTAAGGAATTGGGCGACGCCTTCGTCAAAGAACGTCGCGTGAAGTAAGCTTAATGCAGTGTGTAAGCCGGCGTTCCGGCCGCGAAAATTTCCGCCCAATTGATGTTTCTAATAAACTCATGAGGGATCATGCTCGCCGTGGCTTCTTGTACCATGTCCGGTGAAGCCCAATTATCGATAAAGTAAGTGCGCACATTGTAAGGTTGCTCATGTATCCACATGAGCATGGTGTTTGTACGTTCGTTAATATCATGGCATTCAGCGAGTTCTTTCACTAAACTTTTTCGGTGTGGGAAAAGCATCACCTTTGACATGTTATGCTCCAATGGCCATGCTTGGTGCTTTTTCTTGAGCCGCGTTGTTAGCGTCAGCCTTCGCTGCTTCCATTTCGGCACGTACCGCACGTTTTCTCGCGGTAACGTATCGGTCGAGATACAGTGTCGCACTTTTTGACTCTGCTAAGGCATCGTAAGCCTCATCAACAGGTGTTGCTGTATCAAGACCATGGTTGTAGCAAAACATGTCGTAACCGTCGTCTAGCGCCTTTACAGAGCTCTTATTGGCCATGACAGGGGTTTCTTTAGGTTCATAAAATTCATCTGGTGTTGCGTTGGATAGTGAGATGTTCATTGTCATTTCCTTCTGCTGCATAAAAGCAGCTAATATTATGTGTTTAAAATAGGAATGTTGGTGCCCGCCTAGCGGCGAGCATTTTCAGCAAAAGTAGGCATCTGGCTTTCGTTTTCCATTTCATACGTTTCAACCTTGACCTTTTTCTGCTTCGCATTACAGCATAAGCAAACTTGTTCAAACCCATAAGGTGCTGAGTCAAGATCGATTTCAGACTCTGACCACTGATGGTCGCAATTAGAAAACGCACATCGACCAAGAGCTTTGTATTTGATTGCGAAATCGTCAGTAACGTCAATCCAGTTATCTACGTCAAAATTATTGTCGTAGCTGTTCATCTGAAATTGACCACGATGAGTGCAGCGAATTTTAAGCAGTGTCGCCCCAATAAATTCGCCGTCAATGATTTTTCCAACCATAAGCGTGTCTTGAGCATCCGTTTTGCAACCATTAAAAAAATCCCATGTAGAAATAAACACGCGATTAAAGCTTGGATTCTTTTTGAGAAAGCGGTGAAAGTTATCACTGTAATAAGGCGAACCATCGGTTGGCTTTTGGTTCTTTGATGGTGGAAAGTTTTTGGCGATAAGGGCGACGCTAGGTTGATTGTTCATTTTTTATCTCGTGTTCGTGATTGATAATTTATATTAATCTTAATGAGCTGGGATGTCAACAAAACAATCATATTGATTGGTTGGTTACAGTGTGTTAAATTAACTTTTTTGAAAAGAGTAAAGATTCATTCTTATGAAATATGATTTGCAATATTATTTAAGGGCTTGCATTTTGATAGGGCACTCAGAGAATGCTATGAAGCTTGAAATGAATGGTATTCTTGATGACGTAGCAAAAGATTATTGCGAGAAGTCGCATAGCAGTATTGCCGCAGTGTTAAACACGCTTAACGAAAGAGATAATGCCGGTCTTTCTATACCATTAATTAATCGTACCGAAAGCGCAGAAAAACTGAGTATTATGCTCGGTGATATGAAGCGTGAACTACTAACGCATATTCAGAACAATGTGCCTCTCCCCCCTTCAAGACCGCTTTTTGTTGCTGTGGATTTAACCCAAGGTGAAAGCTATCGGTTATTGGCCAAGAGCAAAGTAAAAAAAGAAATATCACAATCCCAACAGGTATTAAAATTTGATATTGGGAAGTTTGACGCAATGTACGAAGGTGAAGTCCCTTGCTGTATTATGCGAATAATTTAATAGATAAGAAAAAAGCCCGCGATGCGGGCTTTTTATTATCTTATTGTTGGTTATGCGCGTCTACGCATAAAAAAGCCAGCGACCATGAGTGCGCCCCCGGCAAAAACTGGGACTTGATTAATAGGTGCTGCACTGTTTGCGGCATTCATTTCTGGGTTGTTAATAGATGAAAGCGTGACACCGCCATCATTAACCAACCATACACCGTAAAGGGCATGTTCTAAAGAGCTGCTATAAATACTATGTGAGTAGTTTAGATACGCGGTGTTAGTGCCTTTTGCTCCCGTCATTCTCACTGCGCCATTATCGCGATAGTAAAGCCCGTAAGAACGCTGTGTACTGTCATTTGAAGAGAGTAAAACAATTCAATGTCATCAATCAGCGCGTTTGACTTTGTTTCTCCTGATTTGGTCACCACAGCAGGATCGATAATCTCATCAAAAAAAACATTTAATTCGTCAGAGGTGGGTAATCGCCACCCTGCAAACTCACCACCCCCACCGGTTTGAGAAACGACATAATCCATGGACATGCCAACGGTTTCCGATAGGTCTAACCACTCAATGCCAGTGTTGCTATCAAGCGTGGCCAAAGCATCCCCTTCTGCCTTCCAATCGCTTTCAACTAGTTCTGCATGCGCTGCTGAGGTCATTAAAATTGTTGTTAGGGCGAGTCGTGCCATCCATTTTTTCATTATTAGGGTCTCGTAGCTGTTAAATATAAAAATATGCAGCATTGTAAAAGCAAATTTTTAGCCAAAATAACATAAAACAGACAGAGGTGCGAAGGTTTTGTGAACTAGTAAGGGGATTGAAAGGGCGCAAGCGGATTTAAATCCGCTTATTTCTTCCTTTGTGTCTTTTAGGTGCTGGGTATCGATAGTTTTTATTGTTGTGAAGCTTTATCATGCCTGATGACGGGTCGTCGCAATCAATGATGTGATCTACACCTAAATTTATCTCTCGCCTGAAGCAGTAATTTCTAAGCTCAACATGATGTGGCATGATGTGACGGCCAAATGAGCCACCAAGAACCACTAATTGATCTAACTCTTGCGCTTTGGCAAAGTCATCTGCGCAGATGATAGCTCCCCCCCGTGATATCGTTATTTCAATGGGATTTAGGTCAAGTTCGCGAAGGGGGATTAGGTCATTAAGCTCTTTGAGAAAATCACTAGGATTTTGGCTTTCATCCAGATTGACAACAACCTGATCTCGGGCATCATTAACAATGAAGTTGGCAATGACTCCGGTTGCTCGCACATGGCTTTCAATGGTTTCCACACAAATCACGGCGGCGGTGTTATCGTTCATGGAGTGTACCTATTATTTATTAGTGAATGAATACCAATAATAACAATCAAAATGAGCCAAGTCAATAAATGAACATTTACCAGTCGAGTTTTTTTGCATTTTTTCGGATGCGCTCAAGTGCTGCTTTACGCTGTGCTTTTTTCCGCTGACAAGCGAGACAGGACACCCCTTCTTTAGCGCCGTGGTTACATGCTGGTGTGTTAGGATTATTCATTTGAGCAATTTAACCTTTGCCATTGAAAGTATCTCGTTCTCGTCGCTTTCGTAATAGAACTGAAAATCCACCACGCGCCCTTTGTAGTGGGTTTGCTGAGCCTCCAATTCAAAACGTGAGTGATATTGCTCGCTCACCTTAAGGGCGGATTTCCCACGCACTGGCGGGATAACAAGCAGGATGTCTATATCGCTTTCTGGGGACGCCTCCCCACGAACCACACTTCCGGCCAGGTAAGCACGCAAGATAGGGTATTTGCGTTTAACCCAGCGGTTGTTTCTCAACAGTACCCCCGCCTCTTTTAGCGAGGGGATTTCGATGGGTGAATTTGTTGAATCGGTATACATGATTAAGCCTTACGATTAAGAACAAGGCTAGTATTAATCATTTTGATTTATTTTTCAATGATTTTCTGCGAGTCAATGCAAGAAGGGCCAGTAAACCCAATGCAGCATGGCCAGGGGTGTTGACAGCGCTTATGTTCACCGAAGAGAGATCGTCGTAAATTAAGAAGTAACCCAAGTCGTCATCGTCGATGTTTTTGTTTTGGTTATTATCGGCGTAAGTATAATTATCGCTGGCGAAAAAATATCCACTTTCGTCTTTTACATTGTATTGGGCGTAATAAGAATAGGCATACTCAGAATCGTATTGAGTTACAATCTCTATGGCTGTAACGCCCCCGAGCGTTTCTAAGTTTGCATCGTACTTATATGACTGGCCATCAGTGAAAGCGTCAGCGTAGGTGTCAACAAGTTCAGAGCCTTCGAAAGAGTTGAAGGTGCGAGCTGTATTGACTGCACCGTCAAAGAGAGAATCAATCATAAGGTCTACGTCACTTCTCAAGGCTTGTCTAAAACCTGCATAAGCGTCAGTTTCTAAGAGTGCTAGAACTTCATAATAGGAAAGATTTTTAGTGACATTTAAGTTTAACCAACCAATCCCAGTGTCGGTATCAAGAAGGATTAATTGATCGCCTTCCTCTTGGAAGTCTTTTTTTACAAAGTCTGCGCTTGAGGGGTTCGCGAAAAGTAAAGCGCTAGTGATGAGTGCTAGCTTAATGACTGATTTCATTTTTTTTATTCTCGGGCAAAAAAATATATAAAGCAAAATCTACGCCAAAAAAAAAGCTAACATTCTGTTGAATATTAGCTTTAAAAATTTAACAGATTGCGTTTAGTACGCCTGTTTAGTGCCTTTTTCTGCATATATAACGCCGCTGTTTTGTTGGATGAAATTAAGGTAGTTAGCCAAGCTGTCGTAGTTGTCGCTTTGCGCATAGGTGTCAACATTGAGATAAACCTCACCCTGTGCCGCATCTGACAAAGACGAGGTATCAAAGCGAGGAACGGTTACCATAGCTTCATCACTAAATCTTTCAACAGTCGGGGTAAAGTAAACATAGTGAGATACGCCTTGCATGACACCATCAGCCATTTGAGGGTAGGAAAAGTTAGCCTGCACAAAGGCAGCGTCCACAGCACCTTCCATCGCGTATGTTAACGCGTTGCTTGAAACGATGGCATCTACGTTCGTTGTAAGAGCAGCACGAGCGTTGTCGAAATCGAAATCCAAAGATTGTGTGATATCAACGTTCATTGAAACATTGAATAGTTTATAGGTTTCCTCGCGACTGCCAGAAACGTCTTGAGATAAGGCGTATAACGAATAGGCTTTAGGTGCAAGGGTAGAGGCGTTTAACGTTACAGTGTTGCCGCTAATGCTTTCATTTGAACTTGAGGTCAAGCTTAAGGCTGAAACGTTTAATGCCGCACTCGCCATGGGTAAGCCTAGGGCATTCACGGTATAAGGTACAGCAGGGCTAAAGGTAGCATCTTTAGACTCATTGCCATTAAGGGCGACGATGACTGAGCCTTGTAGGTCTGTTTTTTCGGCACTGTAAAGACGATCTTCAATGTAAAGTGATGTTTCGTCACAGTAATCTACCGTAATGGTGCGCTGACCGTTATTTAAATCACCTTGTGATGTGATCACTGCGTTCTGTTCACCGAAATTAGTATCCCCAAGAGTCACTTGGTTACCTAACGCACCTGATAATGTAATGTCAACGGTGTTGCATGATGGTGTACCCAAGAAATAGTTATTAGGTACATGCAAATTAGTGAGTAAGTCATATTCACCCATCGGAAGTGAAACAAAAGACTCGATGATGATAGGGGGTAGCATGGTGTAAACATCCGTCAAATCAACAATAACAGAGACATTAAGCGCGGTTTCGTTATCGTGGTTGTCAAGAATCAAAGGGGTGTTAGCTTCAACGTTGTAACGCCCTGTGATGGTATCGCCACCGTCAATCCATGTAACCACTTCTACATTGTCAGGGTAAGAGCAAATAACATGCAAAGCCGTATCGCAGTTAACAGGCAAGATGGTCATCGTTTCAGCGAGCTTGTCGCGAGTATTGATGTCAAGTAAGCCAAACGTGTCACCGATAAGATAAGCGATATCCGTTGAGTAACCGACACCATATTCCTCTGGGATGGCAAGCGAAATCTGAATTTCACTTCCCGCGCTTGCATAGGTGGTTGCCCCTCTATCTTCGCCATCGACAATGATACTGCCACTTTCAACGTTAATAAGCGTATCGACATCAACCCCAGACAGTAATAAGACAGGCGAGATTGCCTCTGTGCCAGGCGTTGCGTCTGTGATGGGAGCAAAAGCGGTATTTTCAGGGGTAATATCGCCATCAGGTTTTTGCCCTGTTTCCACATAAAAAAGCGCATTTAAATTGCCGACCTGCACCGTCATGGTGGAGAAGTTGCTTTCCGGCAAATCATCATTGTTCCGTAAGATATAGCTATCAGGCGCGGCTAAGCGGAGCGTTAAGGTGTCGCCCTCACTTATTGTTCCTGCTGCGTCTGACCAAGCACCGTTATTGATGCGGTATTCACCGCCCAAGACCGTGACAGGAACATCACCGCTCACGCCTGAAATAGTGATAGTTTCAGAAATCACCATTTCAGACGGAGTGTTATAAAGACTGCTGGTGAAAGACAAATCATCCGGCGTGATGTCAGTTATTGGGTCAGTTATTGGGTCGGGTGTTGGTGTTGGGATCGGTGTCGGTTCGGGTGTAACGGCAGGTGTAGAGTCTGAACTGCCACCGCAAGCGGCAAGTGCCAATGTTGCCGTGGCAACCATGAGTAGTGTATTAAACTTTTTCATCTTTATATCCTCTGTTTTCATTATGATTATTATACTAAAGATTAGAGTTCAGTGCAAGTAATAATCAAAATGATAAATTGGCACGCACTTGTTGTTCACTAATCTTTTTCAATTCAGCATTTAAAAGATTGAGTTTTAATCCGCTGCCAGCGAGTTCATGAAGCGTTAATGCAGCCTCTTCGAAACCGTTATTAGCAAGAAGTTGTAAAGCCGCCTGTAGTGTGTCTGAATCAACAGCGGCGAGCTTTTTGGCGTTGTTGATCAGCTCTTCTTCGCACTCATCGTGCGCGATAATATCAAGCGCCCCACTTTCACTGCTCTTGATGATGTCCTCTTTCATCTTCTCAGGCGACGTATCTAAACGATAATTGTCGGCGTTGGCACGCGGTGACAACCAGCTTTCCCACGCTGTCACAACCTCTTCGGAGGTTATTTCGCCGTCGTTGTCGAAATGAATGTCAGTGCCCATATCAACGTTATCATCGAGCCATGACTTAAGTTGCTGCATCGCATAAGGCAGAGGGGGAACGTGTGGCGCTGGCGATGAAGCGGCAGGTTTTAACGCCGTTTCAAGTGCTTTGATATGAGAAAACCCCGCCCCTTTGGCGATGGCGCTTTTAAGGCGTGTTTTGGGGATTTTTGTGTGTTGTTCAGTATTAGCTGCGAACTTATCAAGCGCTGCTGGTGAATCTATGATGATTTGCATGGTACTGTCCTGTTAGTGTTAGGTTGATATGAGAGTGACCGTTGCTCTTTCTACCTGACTAAACAATACAGTGGTTGAAAGGTATTTTAAGTCGTTTTTTACCCTTACACATAATGTGCGAGGTCACAGTGGGGAAACGGCCCCAGCGTTGGCCTATCGAATACAAAGAAACGTGCAACGCGTAGGGGTAATATCGCAGGAAAGGCGGCGGGGGTCAAGTGAATCCCCGCACAAAATCACAAAACCGTAGTATTTTTTAACGCGTCGTTTGTTGTACCTAAGTGCAGGATGGAAGCATTACTGTGGGAGGTGCGAATTTTATCTTCGGCTTCGGCTTTAGTGGGGGCTGACACGCTAAACAAAGCGGGGCCACCATCATCGACCATAAATAAATGGGCATCCGTTTTTATGCGTAGGGCGTCACTCTCTGGGAGAATGCTTGCAACATCACCGACAAGGTAGCTTGCGTTATTGAGTGCGGCCAGGGCGGACTCTGCCGTCTTGTTATCGAAAGGGACACGGTTGTGGTATGTAATGTAGGGTAAGTAAAAATCGCCATCATCAATCATCGCCCAAGCTACCGATGCCTGAATAAACATCATTCGCAAGTGACTTTGACAATCAAGGTTTAATTTACGGGGGAAGAGGCACGATACATTTTCAACAAAACGACCGCCGCTGCGATGCTCCGCATCGACTTCAAAATAAGCCTGCGTAGGGGGTGACTCAAGCGCGCTTTTGGTGACCGCCATTTCAATATCATTGATGGCGCATTCAATGTCTTTGGTATCATCCGGCAAGACCTCAGCTACGGCCTGTCGAGCAAGTGCGGGATCGCGCTTTTGGTGGTGAGCGACAAAGTAGACGGCATAGGGTAAAGTGTTCATGATGTTTTTTCCTTAAATAAATGCATTTAATACGGTGGTGATATCTTCGCTAGGGCGAGCAGCGAGATAATGTATGCAACTGCTTTGAAAATCCTCAGGTGTAACGCCGTCCAGCGCCTCTTTGGATTCCACAGCAATGAAATGTTTTAAATCGTGGTTGGAAAAGCCATGAAGCGCATCAGAAAGGGTTTCTTTTTGTTGTGTTTCCAAGGCCGTGGCCAACGCTTCAAGCTCACTAAGCGCAACATTGGCGTCGTCGATGAAATCTTCACAGTAGTGCTTTGAGACTAAACGCCAAAGGTAAAAAAACATACCGTCCATACACACTTCAATGGTCATAGATTCTGTTGGAAGGCAAATGTATTCAGATAAATTGAAACCAAGCAGGTCACTCGATGGGTAGTGGCGCATTAACAGTGCGCGATTCATAACGACATCGTCGGTTACTAGGGGAACTGTATGTGTGTTTTTCGTAGCCGCATCGCTCGCTTGAATACTATGAAAGTGAGCAGACTGGGTAAGGGTTTTAAGCACGGTTGATTGCTTTACCTTTTTTGCGCCATCGTCGCGACATGCGAGAGTAATGGTGGTAGCAAGCTGGCGTAACGAGTTCTTTTCGTTGTTCATATTTATATCCTTGGGTTGCGTTTCAGTACAGCCGTTAACTCTGATTTCACAACGTAGAATAAAAAACGAAATGAAGATGGTAGAGGCAAGAGTGGCCTGTCGTTTTGACGCCCTTTCGGGTGGCTGTGGCGTGTGCTGCTACACACAATTCAGTCATGGCACCGCAGTGCTACTGAACATACATTCATATTAATCCAAATGATTTTTCGGTGCAAGTTATATTTTGAAATAAAAACAGTTGAAATAATCAAAATGATTAATTAACATAGGGTAAATCAAACAACAAAGAAAACACGATGACTGCTATATACACGCCGTTCGATACCGTAAAGAAAAACCTCATTGAGAGCGCGCCGGGAGAGAAGGTCACTTTTCATGAAATGCCAGGTGGACGAGTAGGTAAAACACTTCACTATCAGGTTAAAGCGGGCGAGCAGGCCGTGGCAAGTTTGACGACAACGCATAATAAGGTGCGCATTGATGACGCCATGAAAGCGCAAAACGAGCTTATGGCATATTATCAGGAACGTAAAATAGTTCGCACCTTCACCCCTTTCTTTCCAATGCTAGGGGAGCCTAATGAGGTGTCTATGGAGGTATTGGAAAGCCATTACCGCAAACAGTTTGAGGAAAAGTCAGCTTACGATATAGCGTATCGCAAAGGTGATTCATTTGATTTTTATGATCGAAAAAGTGTCACTATTGAGCGCGTTGTAGATGAGCAGACTTACGTATTCACGATTGTTCATATGCCGTCAGTTAAAGCCTACCTGAAAACCGCGCTAAAAGTGGGCAAGCTGACACATCACAAGCAGGCAGGGATAGAGGGTACGTTTGGGCTATTTTTAGATTGACAGCTCGAACCAACCGATTGATCATATTGATTGATATGAGCCAGTGTGATAACATACATAAAACAAACACAACAATGAGAATTGCGAAATGAAAACGTTAAATTTAGTTTTGGGAATAACCGTTACACTTGGCGCTGAGGGACTTGGTGGTGGCTCGATTGAGTCGAATCTAAAAGCGCAGGGTTGGAAAGAAAACGAAGAGTTTAATGCCGGTGTGGATATGATGGAGACGCTTATATTGGCTCATGCTGAAGCGGGCATAGACGTGACGGCAGAAGCGTATCAAAAAGGGATAGAGGTAACTTATGAAACGTTAACAAATCGTTTTGATGTTGTCGAAGTATCGTATGACGATTATGTTATTGTCCGACAGGAGCTAGAGCGCGCCACGGCAACAGTGAATAAAACCTCTTACTTCAAGGTGCCAAAAGGTGACTGGGAACGGGCCATTGAGTCCGGCGAAGACGAAGATGATGCATTGACCGATTTGCGTAGCGAAGGTAAAGCCATGTTGGTTTCTACTGAGGGTGAAATCGAAGACGTTTCAATGACATTCCATGAGGAAGTCGTCTCGTTATAGCGAGATAGGATAAAAATCCCCCCCCTTAAGTCCATCTTTCTTTTTTTGTGATAAAATAGCAAAAAAGGAGAGATGGTTTTGCTTGTTCAACGGATTGTAAAAAACACCCCCACAAAAATCGCGCCATCGGTGCTGCTATCGGCGGCGAGTGCTGCATTAAGTGCAATTATTTTTTTCCATGCTTGGGAAGGCCAGGAGTGGTGGCAGGCTTTATTGGGGATAAACATGGCGCTGTTATCGCTGTGGCAAGTTGGGCGTTATTATGTGGTTAATCGTGACTTTGTCATGACCAGCGATTATTTTTCATCCCGCATGGGCACATGGTACAATTGTGCGAGTGAAATTAAATCAATACGCAACGTGGCCACACTTGTTCTAATAACGTCGTTCGTGCAGTTTTCGGCTGAAACTGTTGTGGTGGCGATGGGTATTTGGTTATCGGCGCATCTTTTCTTAACGCGGTGCCAGCAGACAAAAAAACGTTTGTTACAGCGCGACAATCACTGATTTACGTAAGAGGGTAAGCGATGGCGTTTATATCAAAGCGCAGTACAACAACACCCCTTTCAACCCCGTTGACCGAAAAGCGCGTACAAACCCTTCTAGGAACGTACATTGACCACGCAAGGCGATATGATGCGATGATCCCAGGTTGCATGGTGCAGGTGGATAGTGAAGCGGATATGCTGGGATTGAGGAAAAGCGGGTTTTGCGATGAATTTGAAATAAAGCTATCAAAAGCTGACTTCCTTAAGGATCGCAAAAAGAAAGTGCAATACAAAGCGCCACCGGCATGGCAGGAAGGCGAACACGATACATTCAGTGGGACGCAAAGCGAAAGAGGTAGTCTCGCGCCATGGGAAAAATTAAAGCTGACTGCGCTCGCCGACGGTGACATGATACCTAATTATTTTTGGTACGTTATCAAAGCGGGCATTGTATCGAAAAGCGAAGTTCCTCGCTTTGCAGGTTTAATCACTGTTAGTGATCAAGGCGAGATAATTGTAGTGCGTCACCCAGAGAAGTTGCATGGGCGAAAGTTGAGTTTTGAGCAGCGATACAAGTTCGCCGCATTGTTAAATGAAAGATTTTGGGCATATAGAGCGAATGGTGCGTAAAGATAGGCGCTCCGCTGAGTTAAGAGGTTGATTGGTATGTCAGGCAAGGTAATGGTAGTGAAAAACGGTCGAAGTAAGGCATGGAATCCGAAGGCATGTGTTGTTTTTGGTGATGCGGCCAGCGGTGATGTGGGTGCAGAGGATGTGGTGGTGGTAGAAAAGTCACACCGTATGCTTAATGGGCATATCAAGCTTGCTTTGGTGTTGAATGCGACACTATTAAGAATAATGGTATCATCAAAGCGATAATACCATCGAATGCGAAAAGTAGCCTATGGCTACTTTTTTTGTGCCATACGGGCTCTTGCCCAGGGTAAAAAAATCAAACCCAAGGCCATCGGTGCTAACGGTAATGGTACATCAGCTACACCATTTCGCGATGAGTATGTCAGCCCACCATCGCTCACCAGAAAGATGCCTTGACCATTGTTCGAATAATCTACGCTGTAATCATTGTGAGTGAAATTACGAAAGATAGAAACGGTGCCGTTTTGAATAAAGACGCCCGTAAGCGTAACCGCTTCGCCATCAACAAAGGCATAACTCCAAGAACGCTCACTCGTGGTGTACGCTTCACCGATGTGAGTAAGCCAATGATTAGTGTCGTCGTAACTTGCTGAGGAGGACGAATAACTTGTCGTATAAAGTGTGGTTTCATCTGAAAAGGAGATATCCTCAAAAACAGAATCAAGCAGTGTAGTCACTTCATCCTGTGTAGGTAATCGCCAGCCATCGAGTTTGCCACCATTGATAGCATCGAGAGCGTCGTTTATTGACATGCCATTGGTTTCGCTGAGAGATAACCACTCAAGCCCCGTTTCCGTGTCCAGTGCAGCAAGGCTGTCCCCCTCGCTTAAATAGTCAGAACTGATAAGTTCTGCCTGTGAAGGTAATGAAGCAGCTATCATGAGTGCTGCCGCCAAGTAAGTTTTCTTTAATTGCATGTGTAACTCCCTTTTTGTGTTTTAGTTCAGCAATATTTATGCCATTTGTCGACATGTGTTTTGTTTGATTGACAGGCTCATAATGAGGTATAATGAGGTGTATTTTTTTTAACGGAAGATGAAACTGAATGAAAATGACAACAAAGGATATGGTTGGGTTTATTGAGCGCGTCCAATCGGCCAAGTTAAGTAATATCGAAGATGCGAAAGGGGCAGGCGTTTATGCTATCAATCTTGCGATAAGTAAAATTGATGAAGGGTTAAGAACGAAAGACTTCGCGGCATTTAGTGTAGTTGCTGATTTGGTCACCGTTGGGTATTTAGATAAATTACTTATCTCCTTGAGTGTGGTTAACATGCTGCCAACACAAGATAAGGTGTTGAGTGTTTATCAAAGGGTCACTCGCTCCCTTGAGTTGCGTCCCGCGATAGACTTTGCCGATGCGGCCTTGTCGAGTAAAGGTGGTAAAGGGGTTAAAGCCGTTATTATTGAAGCGAATATGGTTGAGTTACGCCAGGTGCACAAACTCTGTGTATTGTTACGCCAACAAAAAGATGCTCAAGCAATAGCGACCGCGCTTCGTGATTTGATCGAATGTGACGACCCCAAAAAGAAACGAAAAGGGGGTACCGTTGATATCGCCTTTACTAATTTATTTTCCGGCATTGGTGAAGAATTGGGCGCAATGGCATCGGCAAGAACCAATTATGCCATTTCACAATTGTTTGCGCGGGAGGAAACCAGAAACCCAGCGACAAAAAGATACATTGAAAAGACATTAATGCCTGAAATGATGATGGCGTTTGAAGGTGAAGAGTCCGTCCCTGTCATTTTTGAACTCATTAAAGATGAATTGGGTGTGTTGCGTAGTAGTCTGATGGCATCTATTTCTCACCTTTTTGATGCCCCCTCATTGCAAGGTGCAGCTATTGAGTTTTGCGACGTGATCACAGACATTGATGAAACAGGAAAATCGGTTGCCCAACTCCCATTAGTGGTAGATGGTGAAGATTATGATTTATTGATGGATATTAACTTTCGAAACTGGTCGCTGCGGGAATCAATTATGCTAATCCCTTTCAATTTACAGTTGATTGAGCGAGATAAAGGGTTGATGGTTGCTGATGATGATGATGATGATGACGATTAATCTTCATATCAACAAGTAAAAAAAAGAGCCTTTACAGGCTCTTTTTTGTTGCTGAGGTTAAAGCGGCGCTTCGTTTAAGAAGAATGCCGACAACGTGCTTATGTTAATAAAAAGCTTGGATGCATCGCCCGCGCTGTTGCCATAGTCAATAATGATCAAGTCAAAGGAAGAATTGCGTATTTTATCGAGCGAAAATAGAGTTTCTAACTCGATGCGTTCGGAAGATTGTCCAAGCTTAACGCCAAAAACGCCACCCATGGCATCATCTTGGCAATAAGGCAACAGTGTGTGTTGCATGGCATTAAATTGCGCAGGATTTTCAAGATCATAAAAATCACTGGGTTTTTCTTTTTTCATAAGGTGCCTTAGTGTCCGGTTTGTATACCCAAAGGAACCACGGCATTAATATGCCGTGATGTTTCCCGTTTCGTCGAAGTATGCCCACTTAGTGACATCGCCGAGCACTAACACGGCATGATCTTCGGTTGGTGACACACAGACAAATGTCATATCGTCAATCACAAACGCGCCGACATGGTCTTTATCGCCAACACGAAGTAAAACTTCAACACCTTCATCGGGTAAGTTATGTCGCCCATCATCCCGCACCGTCTGAACCCAATTGACTGCATTCTTACAAGACGGTGAAGACGGCATTTCTTTTAAAGCGCGCAGGTGCGAGGTGACCAGACCTTCAAGTGACTTTGTTCGCATATCCATGGTAATGGTCGGTGATAATGCCTTACGCGTTGCCACGTACGACTCGGCTGCACCAATCGCCAGCAGCATGTCAGGAGAGAAGGGCTCCCCCTTGACGTGGTTGCGCATGGCGAAGGCAAGTTTCTTTTCGACGTCTCCCCCTTGGGAAAAGAGTCGTGAGCGTAGGCGTTGATTGCTATTGTGAACTGCCGCTTGTGTATTTTGTCTTGCAATAGGGTCAATCATCACGCTTAAATCTCTTCCATTTGAAGGTATTCGTTAACTTCATTCATGTCGCCTAAAGCCTCAAGTTCTTCTAGTGACTTGAACGTGCGACCGAGCCCTAGACGCTTGAACATACCAAACTCATCGTCTGACATGGGTTTAACTTGGTCAGGGCAGATTTTCAGTTCATCATTACCGAAACAATTATTGTCCGCGTCGTATTTTTCACCTTGATAACCATGCGCAAACATTACACAAGCTTCATCTGCATTCTCGCCGTCTTTTAACGTTACCGCTGCAAACGTTTTGCTGCTGCTGTTAAGGTCTTGGATTTTGATTGCTAGTAAAAATGTTTTCATTTTATTTCCTGTTTTGGTGTGTGTGTCGATTTGATAAGTCATTGTAACAAGCCAATTCATAATAATCAATATGATTTTATGACTTATTTAAAAAGCCCTCATTATTGTTTCGTGTAAAGTGTGATATTATAGCCAAACAGACACATAAGGACGCTGTGTAAATGGATTTGTATTTTAACTTTTTTAAAGCTAACCCAGCCTTGTTTTCTTTTAGTGCTGCTGTCATAGGTCTTATGATTGGTAGTTTTTTAAATGTCGTCATTTATCGCTTACCTATCATGATGGCCAGGCGAGCGGGTGAAATCAAAAAAGAGGGCGTATTTACGCTTTCTCAACCCGCAAGTGCGTGTCCCAGGTGTGAGCATAAAATACGCTGGTGGGAGAACGTCCCGGTATTAAGTTACCTCGTCTTGTGGGGTAAGTGTGCTGGGTGTGGTGTGGGGATTTCATGTCGGTACCCGCTGATTGAGTTATTGACGGGCTCCTTATTTTTGACCATTGCCATGGTGTGGGGCGTGACCCTTACCGCGTGCTTAATGATGCTTGCTACGGCATTGCTGGTGGCGTTATTGTTTATTGACTGGGATACGCGCTATTTACCGAATGTCTTGAACTATCCCTTTATCGCCATTGCGTTACTCTTTATGGTAACAACGGACGTGATTGACTCACATTCAGCGTTATGGGGGGCGACAGTAGGCGCACTCCCTTTGTATTTACTTGCGGTCGGTATGATGTATTGGCGCAATACAGAGGTAATAGGATTAGGCGACATCAAGTTGTTGCTAGGCTTTGGGGTTATGCTCGGTGTTGAGGGGGTGCTTAATACGCTCCTGTTAGCCTCTGTGCTCTTTGTTGTCGGTTCGTTATGCAATTTCACGGGTGAGAAAGAAAATGGGCGTCTGAGCGCGTTTGGGCCACATATCATCATCGCCGGATGGATGCAGATGGTGTGGGGAAGTAGCATTTACCGATTAGGATTATTTGATCTGCCAATATAACAAAAAAGGTGGCTTTTTAGCCACCTTTTTTGTTGTCGTTAATGACGTTGTTGGATGCGTTAGGATTTAAGCATGAAGAGGGAAGTCATTGGCATCCAACCCTTTAAAATCACCTAGTTGGTATCCGTATTTAAAGTAATCACTGTGCTTGCCTGTGCATGAGTTTTCAGGCACCCCAAGAGCAAAAGCCTTTTGACCTTCAAGAACCGCTTTCATTTCATCAGTCCAATCTGATTCAGGGATTTCATCGACATAAGCTGTATTCTTTTGGCCTGTCTCAATAAGTTTGATGTGGAATTGAGGCATTGAATCGGGATCAAGAATACTATTATCATTAGGGTTGGCAACGACGCCAAGTATTTCTACTTTTTTACCATCCCAGTCCGCAAATTCATTAATGTCGTCTATGTTTTGAAATACGCTAATCATGTGTGTGAACGCCTATATTTAAGTTGTGAACTCATTATACTTGCCTACACGACAACTGCAATGTTTTCTGGACAATTGGGGGGGAGTGGCGATTTCAGCCACTTTTTTTTGTCGTCAAAGCATGAAGGCGTAACCAATGATTAAGAACGCCCATGAAATCACAGTTTTGACACTCCACTGAAAACGGTCAAAAAGCACCTCATCTGCTTTTTCGTAAATGCCATACATTACTGCTGCCGCAGGGGTTTCGTGCAGTAGCCTAAATAGTTGATCAAACCTGATCATTTGTCATAATCCCTTATTTAAGGTATATCTATAATGAATGGTCAACAATGTTACTCAATAGGCGAAACAGCATTAAAGCTAGGTGTCTCTGTCGTCACGCTCAGGCGATGGGATAAGTTAGGCAAGCTATCGAGTCAATTCCGCACGGTAGGCAATCACAGGCGTTTTACGGCCAAGAGTATTGCTAATATTTATCAAGATAAGGCTAGGATCAATGTTTGTTATGCTAGAGTGTCCTCTCACGATCAGAAAAAGGACTTAGAAACCCAAGCCGACTATTTAAGTCACTATTGCCGAGAGCGCCAAATAGAGCATATTGTTATTAAAGACTTAGGCTCTGGCCTTAACTTTAAGAAGAAAGGCTTAAATAAACTCATAGGCATGATCTTGTCAGGCGAAATTGACACAATTTATGTATCTAACAAAGATAGGTTATTACGCTTTGGTAGTGAATTAATCGTCAAGATTGCAGCACAATTTAATACCAATGTTGTGTTTTTAGAAGATAAAGCGCAAAACTTTGAG
>OJGO01000030.1_pt1 | contig 117381 bp, 83 predicted proteins | sample 1594871 | NCBI WGS metagenome assembly OJGO01 (sample SAMN05416798, study PRJEB24817) | seawater metagenome | isolation source: Sea water | place: Canada:Atlantic | collected 2013-07 | reverse complement strand
TTTGAAAGGGAACAACCATTACTACATAGCGACGCCTTAATCAAAAACCGCTGGATGCATTCTGAGGCGGTCACTTATTAATGCGGATTGGTATCAATGGAATTTTGTCGCTACAAAGCGTGCGTCATGCAACGCTAGCGAGCAGTATTGGAGTGATTCAAATGTACATGGATGTACCAAGTGAAACGTCAGTTAACCTTAAAAAACTTAGGATAACCTTAAGTATGGGAGGCTTATTGATACTGAGTTTTATCGGTATCGATTTATTATTGCTGCCCGAGGTGCTTCACCAAGCGTATTACATCTCCCGGCTGGGAATGCAGTTTCCATTCTTGTTAACCCTTTATCTGCTGACTTTTTTGTCAAATTACAATGCGCTTCACAAGCATGTTTTATGGCTTGGCGTGCTTGGCATAACCTATGCGAATTTCTGGTTGCTCGTTCAGTGCTGGACCCAAGCTGGATTAGTGTTCGCCTGGGAAGGCACGCTGTTATACGGGCTTTTCGGCATGTTCATTCTTCGCATTAACTTTATATATTCACTTATGTACGCCGTGCTCAGCCTTGTGGGGTTTGCTTGGATAATCATTCACTATCCGATGTATGGTGAGCTAGGCTCGATAAAATTTGGCTTCTTGCTGTGTGGCTTTGCCGTTAGTTTAGTGGGGGTAAAGCAGATAGAGAGTGGCTTTAAGCGTTTTCAGCAAGTAAATAAGAAGTTGTTATATTTAAATCAAATTGACCCACTTACCGAGTTATATAATCGAGGCGCAATGGAGCAAAATTTCCAGCGGATGCTGTCGATTGCTGCACGAACGAATACCAGAATAAGTGTTTTTATCGTCGATCTAGACAATTTCAAGGATTTCAATGACGGATACGGGCATTTGCGCGGAGATGACGTTATTCAATTGCAGGCACAGATCCTGCGTCAAATTTTTAATCGAGAAACGGATATGGTCGCGCGCTTCGGTGGCGAAGAGTTCGTGGTGGTCTCTCTTGGCAATACCACTGCAGAGTCCGAGGCTCAGGCCGCACGCGTGTTAGCAGCATGGCAGCAAAATAATGTTGCCCACGGTAAAGGTAAAGGGCAGCGTATTGTAAGCTGCTCCATAGGTTTAATTAACACTGAAGTTAATAAGAGCACTGAGAAAGAGCGGTTGTTTGAAATGGCTGACAGTGCCTTGTATGAAGCGAAAAATCGCGGCAGAGCGCGTTACGTCAGCGCAATAAGCTGCGAGCTTGCCCCTGCTTAGTACATGAGCTCATAAGCTGTCTGTACTGATACTCAGTGCCGGCATGCTTTCGTGCCTAATTTATTTCCTAGGGGTACACACCCTGAAATACACAGATCCTGAAATAATTACTGCCTAATAAGAATATTGGTTTTCATCAGGCATCATTAATTTATTTACGAACACTGGGCAGGCCCTGTGGTTAGAGGCTTCAATGCTTAATTCACTAAAAGCACAAGCGTTGGAATAGCGCTTGCTTACTCCGTGGCAGATGAACTGCTTATGATTTGATAATTGTTTTTGTTACAGGTTGTCGATTACCTCATAGGTTTTCGTCGCACTTTATCAAGGTTATGAGCAGACACGTTACCAGACAAGAGGAGCGAAACATTGTCAAATTCCCAGTCACATTCCCAACATGCAGATAATTCAAACAAAGCCCAGCCTTCAGAACAGGCGTTGCTAAAGCCACTGGCGCTAGGGCATTTACCCCTTTCTAATCGTGTATTTATGGCGCCATTGACCCGCTCACGTTCAACCGCAGGTGATAACTTACAAACGCCATTGCATGCGCTTTACTATGCCCAGCGCGCTACAGCGGGGCTTATTGTATCTGAAGCGACTCAAATTAGTCCTCAAGGTCAGGGCTACGCGTGGACTCCGGGTATCTTCAATGATGAGCAGGTAGCAAATTGGAAGGTGGTGACGGATGCAGTACATAATGCAGGGGGGCGCATTTTCTGCCAGCTTTGGCATGTAGGCGCGATTTCTCATCAGGTATTTCAACCTGACGACGCTTGTCCTTTGTCATCGAGTGATTTTCAACCTGAAGGTGAAGCCTTTGTCGGTGATTTACTACCTGATGGACCAACGGTGCCGCACCCTAAAGCGCAAGCGATGACATTAGAAGACATTGACAACGTAAAACGTGATTATCGCCATGCGGCAAAATGCGCAAAAGAAGCTGGGTTTGATGGTGTTGAATTGCACGCAGCGAACGGTTATTTGCTAGACCAATTTATACGCTCATCGGTCAATAAACGTGACGACCAATACGGCGGCTCTGTCGAAAATAGGTTGCGTTTACTGCAAGAGGTACTCGATGTTATTGCTCAAGAAATTCCACGCAAGAATATAGGTGTACGCTTGTCACCAACGGGTGGGCCAGGCGGTAGCTATGATGAAAACCCTCACGAAACATACGTGGCGGCGGCCAAAGCGGTGTCAGAGAAAGACGTTGCGTATATACACGTGGTACGCCCAAACGATCACACGGGAGATGGCTCTGGCCTTGAAGAAGGTAATCAATTGCTTAAAGACATGCGTGCTGCCTTTAGCGGCGTGTTTATCGCCAATGGCGAATTTAGCCCCAAAGAAGCAAACGAATGGATTGAAAACAATGACGCCGATGCGGTGGCGTTTGGTCGTATGTTTTTAGCCAACCCCGATTTACCCGCTCGTCTTGCCCAAGAAGGCCCTTACAACAAACCAAACGAAGAGACATTCTATGGCGGCGGCAGCGAAGGGTACGTTGATTATCAGTCACTTACTTATCTCAAACCCGCTTTGTAACGTCTTATCTTTTTTCTTACTGAAGGTGCTCGTTTAACCATTAAACACAGCACCTTTATATTTTCACCGGTTTTATATTTTTATAGGTTTTATATTTTCAAAGGTGTAATGCAGGTAATTGACTAAAAGTTTGCTAAAGCAAGCTAGGTCAAAAAACGCTACGCCAAATTAACAGCTAGGCCTTGTAAAGAGCTAAGCCTAAAAAGGAACAAAATCATGACAACTATTTCAGCCTACGCAGCAAAATCAGAAGATGGTCACATGTCACCTCACGACATCAAACGCCGAGCGCCTGGTGCCCAGGATGTGCAAATCGATATTCAGTTCTGTGGTGTGTGTCACAGTGATTTGCATGCGGTTAAAAACGACTGGGGTAATTCAAATTATCCATTAGTGCCTGGCCATGAAATCATAGGCGAAGTGAGTGCAGTGGGTAGCGATGTTAAGAACGTTAACGTTGGTGACACCGTTGGTGTGGGCTGCATGGTGGATTCATGTCAAACCTGCGCCGCATGTGAAGAACACCTTGAACAGCACTGTTTAAACGGTGCGACCATGACGTATAACAGCAAAGTAAAAGATACGGCCCAAAACGAGGAGAGTATCACGCAGGGCGGTTATTCAAAGCGCATTGTCGTCGATGAAAAATTCGTACTTAACGTACCGAAAAACTTAGATAAAGCCGCTGCTGCCCCACTATTATGTGCGGGCATTACGACGTACTCACCATTACATCAGTATGGGGTTAAAAAAGGTATGACAGTGGGCGTGATTGGTTTGGGCGGACTTGGGCATATGGGGATTAAATTCGCTTCTGCCATGGGGGCACATGTGGTGATGATAACAACCTCAGAAGAAAAAGCCGAAGACGCAAAAAGGCTTGGTGCAGATGACGTATTAGTGACCAAAGACAAAGATCAAATGAAAAAGTGGCGTGGAAAGTTTGATTTCCTGCTGAACACGATACCGGTAGGGCATGACGTGAATCCGTATCTTACCCTGCTGAAATACAACAGTACCATGTGTTTCGTTGGTGCCATTGAGCCTCTGGATGCGGTGAATGGTGCCTACATGATTGGTGGGCGAAAGGCTTTGGCAGGCTCGCTTATCGGCGGTATTAAAGAAACCCAAGAAATGCTCGACTTCTGCGGTGAGCATAATGTGGTTGCTGACATTGAAAAAATCGATATTCAAGACATTAATGACGCGTTTGAACGCATGAAGAATAATGATGTGCGTTACCGCTTTGTGATTGATATGCAGAGTTTGTAGAACCGCCAAGGTTTGATTAAGCCCAAGCGGTGACCGCTTGGGCTTTTTTATTGGGTAATTTTTTGTGCCTTTTGACGGTGCAAAGCAACTAAAATGGTGCTCGCACTAAAAAACTTCTTCGAAGGCGCTCAATCTTAGGCACCTTCATTCGCCGCCATCCGTGTGTAACTGCCTGATATTTAGTTAAATTAAAAATTTTATAATTAAAAACAACTAAGCGGTATGTTTCTCGCAACGCAAAATTAACAAATAGAAAAGTAAATAAGTTAATGAACTCATAAAGTGAATTAATGCATTTTTTACCGTTTTTGAACTATTTTTAGGTTGTTGAATAAATCTACATGCATCAAGGAAAAACGCGTTACGCCACTAGCTGGTCTCTACTTACAAGTTTGATTGAACGGCTAACATTGAGCCACTTTGTAATGGATATATAAATGAGCCAGGGTTATCGACACACGGTCGGCAGTTGCACATATCAATTTGAAAATTTGGCCCAATTGATGGCCAAAGCAACGCCAGCACGTTCTGGTGACAGGCTCGCAGGCTTGATCGCCCAATCCGCCGAAGAGCGGGCAGTTGCGCAGCTAACATTGGCGGAGGTTCCCCTAACCACATTTTTAAATGACGCGTTAATTCCTTATGAAGATGATGAAATTACCCGCCTAATTATCGATGAACATGACTTAAAAGCATTTGCGCCAATTGCGCATTTGACGGTGGGTGACTTTCGAAATTGGTTGTTGAGCGACCACGCAACCAGTGAGGTGCTAGCTACTATCCGCCAAGGCATTACCCCAGAAATGGCGGCTGCAGTAAGCAAAATCATGCGCAATCAAGATCTTATTTTAGTCGCTAAAAAATGCCAAATCAGCAGCGCATTTCGCAGCACAATCGGTCTGCCTGACAGGTTGTCGACACGCTTACAACCTAATCACCCCACTGATGACATGAATGGCATCGCGGCCAGCATGTTAGATGGTCTGCTATACGGAAGTGGTGATGCGGTCATTGGGATTAATCCAGCAACCGATAACGTCAAACAAGCCACCAATTTACTGCATTTAATGGACGATGTTATTCAGCAATATCAAATTCCGACTCAAAGCTGCGTGCTCACGCATGTCACCAATACACTAGAGTGTATTGAGGCAGGAGCGCCGGTGGATTTGGTATTTCAATCCATAGGCGGCACGCAGGCCACTAATGATAGCTTTGGCTTTAATCTAGCCACGTTGGCCGAAGCACAAGCGGCGGCGCTGAGTCTAAATAGAGGCACGGTCGGAACTAACCTAATGTACTTTGAAACCGGACAGGGCAGTGCGTTATCTGCCAACGCCCATCACGGGGTCGATCAACAAACCTGTGAAGCGAGGGCCTATGGGGTGGCACGTAAGTTCAACCCTTTGCTCGTTAACACTGTGGTGGGGTTTATTGGCCCTGAATATTTATATGACGGCAAAGAGATCACGCGAGCAGGGCTTGAAGATCATTTTTGCGGAAAATTGCTTGGTCTGCCGATGGGCTGTGACGTGTGTTACACCAATCATGCTGAGGCAGATCAAAACGATATGGACAACTTGCTGTCGTTACTCGGGGTGGCGGGTTGTTCATTCATTATGGGGATCCCAGGCTCTGACGACATTATGCTGAATTATCAAACGACATCATTTCACGATGCCTTGTATTTACGCCGCGTTTTAGGTTTGCGGCCAGCGCCGGAGTTTGAGGTGTGGTTAGACAAAATGAATATCATGAAAAAAAACGGACAGCATGTGTTATCCGGCAATGTTCCCGGACCATTTGCCCGTTCGTTACATGCAATAGGGGGCAATTAACATGAAAAAACACCTCGATAGCCAAACTGCAAGCGGGGATCGCCTCGGGCACTTAAAAAACGGTAATGTAGTGGACAACCCATGGCAAACGTTACGCCGATACACAGATGCACGCATTGGTCTCGGGCGGGCGGGTATCAGCTTGCCAACATCAGCCATGTTAGGTTTTCAGCTTTCCCATGCCAAAGCACGAGACGCGGTGAAACTCAGACTAGACACTGAATTGCTGAGTCAGCAGTTACAGCAGCAATTGGGAGAATTTAGCGCTGATTTTCCTCATTCGCCTTTAGTGCTGCATAGCCAAGCGTTTGACCGAACAAGCTTTTTACAGCGGCCTGATTTAGGGCGAAAGTTAAACGGTGCGTCTAGAAATACCTTACTCAACTTTATGACGCAGCAACAGGGTGATAGCGAACCTGAATATGATTTGGCTATCGTGCTGGCTGATGGGCTTTCCTCGTTAGCGGTACAGCACAATGCTGCGCCGTTTTTGAAGCAGTTTATGGCGCGTATACACAACGAAAAAAGTCCTTCGAAATTAGCGCCACTAACCATCATCGAACAAGGCCGTGTCGCCATCGGTGATGAAGTGGGGCAGTCTTTAAACGCCAAAGCGGTACTGCTATTAATTGGTGAGCGCCCGGGATTGAGTTCGCCAGATAGCCTAGGGGTATATTTTACGTGGGGCCCAAAAGTAGGTGTAAACGATTCACAGCGAAATTGTATTTCGAATATTCGCCCCGCGGGATTAGGCTTTGATGATGCTGCACAAAGAGCTATGTATTTATTAACCCAAGCAAGGCGTATAAAGCGCTCGGGTATACAGCTTAAAGATCATTCTGATTACACCTCACGGGACGCCTTTGTGCAAAGAGGGTTGCCTAAACGAAGTTTTCTGACGAAGCCGAGCTAGCCTAAGCCGGGTGAGCTTGTAGCCGACCGAATGAAATTTAACGAAAAACGGGCCGTTAAAGATTACGACCCGTTAAAAGTAAAGAGCGAAAAGCCACTCTTCGTGCTTTATGCTTATGATATGCCAGAGCGCGCAGTTAAGGTGCGACAGGCTTTATAGCACGAGACGGTACAAAACGTGCGAAGCCGAACAACCCTAAAAATAGCATCCAAAAAGCGCCAGCACCTTGACGTTCATACTCTTCTTCATAGGCTTCACAGTTGTCAATTGAGCCGCCTGGAATAGGCACTAACTTAACGGCCACAACGTGTGTGCTAAAAGACTGTGCATCAAACTCGTCTAGTTCTATTTCCCCAGTAATGTCTTTATTAACACTTGATACAGTGGCTGTGGCAATGATTTCGCCGTTTTCATTTATGCCATTAGCTTGGGCAATTGTGTATGGGCTATTGCACTCAATTAAATCATTCAAGCTAGAGAAAATATCGTTACGATAATCATAAACAAAGCCTTCTACGCGGCGAACCCCTGAACTGGTTTCTTCAAACTCAGTAAAGCCCACTACTAGGTTGTCATCGTTTATGGCTGTGGGAACGGTAGATGCGCTGTCAAAAAAATCATTTGGGTAATCGATTATGCCCGAGTCGTAGTCATACACGAAAAACTTATTAGGTGTAGAGCCCAGTATGCTTTTGGTGGCATAGCCTACAACCAAATCGTTGTTGTTGATGTCCGTCGCATAGCTGGCGAAGATATCGTATTCTTCATCGTTGTCTTCGCTGATGGTGTAAGCATTGTCATTGTCATAAATGACGGCTGCTGAGGTCAGGGTATCAGTATTTTGGTAAAAGGCAGGTGATGTGCCCACGGCAATACCTAAATCGTTGATCGCCACCGCTGTGCTGCTGTAAATCGTGGTGTCATCATCGTCTGGCTCAATAAGCATGGGCAGGGTGTAGGTATTGGCTACGTTGCCATCGTCCAATTGCCAAATAATACCTCGTTGCTGAAACACGGTATCTAGACTAGCAAACGTACTGATGCTAAGGCTGCGCAAGCACGAGGCCTCGGGTATATCACCTCGCACGCTTTCATCAGCACAATCGTCGATGCTGTCTTGCAACGTCGTTGATACAAGTTCTGTGGTACCGATACCCACAACTTGATTCAACTCGTTTATGTCGTAGGCTTCACTGTAGCCACCTATGGTCTCTTGTGGTGGAGCGAGTTCTACAACATCATCTTCTATTTGGGCAAATGCACGGGCATAAAAATCGTTAAGTACATATGTAATGTCTTCGATGTCTTCAGTGACATATTCAAGCTTATAAAAACCGTCGTAACTCACCCCCACCGAGTAGCCGAAGTCGTTTATTCCACGCACAGTGGTGGTTGCACTGTTACGGTATTCATCAGTGTCATTGTCAATGGTGTCAAATCCGTGCAGTAATATGCTGGTATCTTCCGAGGCGATATAGCTATTTAGACCGGCAATTTGCTGAAAAAACTGGCTTTCAGCATTGGAAATTATATAGCTGTACAAAAATTCGTAGTCAGCGGTATTGAAGTCACCAGAGCGGGCATTTTCTAAGTTTGTTAGCCCAGCGATAAGAGTGGCTGAGTCGAAGTTAAGCAGAGAAACATCAATCACAGGGTTAAATTGAGAGGAAAGGTTAACCGCTATTTCACCTATGCTGTTGATGGCTGTGGGATAAGAGTCTACACCTAATTCGGCTACGGGTAGCTCAACTACTTGATACTGAGCGCCAAACGCAGCAGGAATTGATAAAAAAGCGCTGGATAAAAGTGCTGCTATTCGTGTTTGTTTCATAGTTTTTTTCATGGCTTTTTTCATTGGTTGTTGCGGTGCATATGTCATAACGACCCCTGCTCAAAACTAAATGTCTGGCTCTGTAGCGTTATCGGTTTATCAGGCTTGTACATCTGCTTTCCTGAGCTTTAGGCACAGCGGTCTTAACTGTGATAAAGCACGGAGCGTTTCACAACGAATGAGTTAGATATCGGCTAATGTGAGTCTTGGGTTGTCACTTGAGAAAAGTGAATCAGCGCCAAGGAAGGGCGAGCCTTGCCTTGACGCTACTGTGATAAACGCAGTTAGTTAACTTGGTTTTGATTCACTAAGGTCATGCTGAACCCGGTAGATGCACTGTCATCTGGAGCAAAAATCAAGTACTGCTCAACGCTGTCTTCGTCTAACGTCAGTTGGAAGCTGTCCATGATAATATCGCTGCCGTCAATTGTGGCGATGGCAAACACGTCATAGGTGTTATTGATAAGCGTGATTGAGCTGTTACTTTCTTGCAGTACAGACAAGGTATTGTCAGCGGTCGAAATAACTTCATCGTTTTCAACAAAGTAGAATTTAACGCGGCTGAAATCATCTGAGTCGCTTAAGTTCACGACCTTGATACCATGGCTATAAATACTTGAGCTGGTGCTCTTAGTGATAGTCAAAGATTTGATGATCGACTCGTAGTTATCGACGATGCCGTCTTCGTCTTCATCAATTACATCATCTTCATCATCATCGACTGGATCGGTTTTTGAGTATAAGAACACAATGTTATCAGCGTTTTCCTGCAGACTTAATAGCGCGTCATGAATAAAGAGATCATCGTTGTCAGCGTTTATTATATCGAACGAATAATCGCCATTGGCAGTGGTTACCGATTCACTAAACTGACCGTAACTTAGCTCATCTACCATCAGTTCACCGTCGTCATCTAGGTCAACGTTTAAGTCAACTACGCCAGTGTAGTTAGGCATATATTCATTTGTAGCAATACCGTTATAAAACCCGAATGAGGCTTCTGAATCGACATCGTTTAGTTCTACAACACTATTTACCCCTATGCTATCGACGGTGAAAGGTGAGCTACCAACGCCCACGTTGTCACGAAGTACCACAACATATTGGCTTACCACTGAATAAGAAATATCTTCAGAAGTAAAAATAGGCTCGCTGCCACCAGGCTCAGTGATATAGAAAATATACTGATCTTGTTCGATTTTAATGTTGTCGGTCAGGCTATTTAGTTCAACAGTTGAAACAAACTCAGCTTCATTGAAGGTTTCATTATCTTCAGAGATATACACATCAACGGTTGAATAGTCAGTATTAAGGTTTAAGAAGCGTACGTTAAACAAATCATCGTCGTCGTCATCATCGTCATCTACCACTGGGATGTCGAACGTCAATACGTTAGGGGAACGAATATCGTCCGTTAGGGTGACAAACGTAATAACCTCGTTTTTGATTTGATGTTGCTCTTGATAGATCACCTCAAGATCGCTGCGTTCGCTGCTTTCTTCATCTTGCCAACCAAGCTCAACCCAGTAGGTATCATTGTCTAGCGCATTGTTTGAGGTCACATTTCCAAAGGTAACGGCGCCGTAGGTGATTTCAACTTCATCGTCGTCATCTTCATCTAAGTCTTCATCAACGGTGAGATACACAGCCGGGGCATTATATGAGGCGTTGTAAAAGCGGATAAATCCGGTGTTGTCATCGTCACTTGAACCACAGCCAGTAAGGGTCAATACCGCTAAGCCCAAATATAGGGCCGGGGAGCGAATTATCGACGATGTCGTGTTGCTTAACTTCATTGTATCTCCAGGTTTATTTTCTTGAGTGAAAAGTGGACATATTTCACCCAAGGCTTTTGTTTATTTGCCATTGTGACGTAAGGATAAAACGTTAAGTTCATCGCCTATGAGGGGCTTTACATAATCTTTACCTTTCTTGGCAATCGCTGACATTTCTATACAAATAAAGACAAAGGTAGGGGGAATTTTGAGCAAAAACTGACAATCTGGATATCTAACTGGACTGTTGCAAAAAAGGCTAAAAGAAATCGAGCAGCAAAGACAAAAAGCAGAGGAAAAGGGATTGAGAACAAAGATCCGCGAGTAGACGAGCAACAGCAAAAGCGCATATGCAAAGAAGAGTTCGAGTTTACTGGAATATGGCTGAAAGGATAAGTGTTAAAGAATAAGCGGGGAATACTCAGTATCTGCGCCCGAGAGACCATCTAGCAAGGCATTCAGCGTTTTTTGAAAAGCCCGCAAGGCGGGCGATAGCGTTTCGCGTCTAGGCGGTTAGCTTGGGGTTGTATTTGACCGGGTATTGATCTTTTGGTTTGCGTTTCGCATACGGAATGCAACATACCCACCTAATAGCAACAGCAACCAAGCGGATGGTGCTGACGCGTCTACCGTTGGTGGTGCAACATCGATATTAAGTGTGGCAAACAGCGATGAATCAAACTCGATTGTGTCATTACCCGCATAAAGTAAGCTAACGCTACTGGCAGTGAAATCAATTGAAAAATCAGACAAAAAAGTACTATCGCTAATGCTAGCACCAATTACTTCGCTGCCATCAGGCCACTCAATATCCTCAATGATCATATTCCAACCATTGGTAATTGAGAATAAACCGCCTGGACCATTTCCTGAACTATTCAAAAACTGGCGAATGACGATTGAGCTATCAAAAAATGAGGCTTCGAGTTGGGTACTGTCAGAAATTCCGGCCGGTAGTACAGGCCCAAATGTTACTCCTGGTATATACCCTGTCGCTAAATTGTTTGCATCAAATCCTGAACCAACAGACCCAAATTCATTGTTAGTTAACCCGTCTTCAAATAATCCTACGTTGAGCCCATCTGCATCTGTCAGTAAAGTTGCGCTGACATCCTTCACACTGTCAGCGAAGAAAATAACGCTTGTTATGAGTGTTAACATTAATCTGTGTGACATAAAACGCTCCTATTTTAGTCTCGATATAAATTTGTATGATCAAAAAATAAATTTATTGATATATGACCGTTTACATCAAGGAAATAGGGCACAACATCATCCGTAAATTGTTTGCATAATAGTCAATGCATTTTTCAATCCAGGTAATGTTTTTATGCATAAGTTCAATATGTTATAGAAGCCAGTGCACGAGAAATGCTCGCGCTATTATCTAAATGTAAAAATATATGACATTGATTTTTAAGACGAAAGTAGCTAAATGGTAACACTTTAGGGCAACGTGCGTGTCTTATAAGCGCTGAGCTCTTTGCGCCGCGCACTTTTTACGCCGAGCACTCTTTACGCCAAGCAGCGATCAGCACAATCGTCTTTAAGATGCTGAGGGCTCTACATTTTAAGGTTTTCAGCCCCCGTTCTTTTTAAGTGTGCTCTTTCAAGACTTGCCCTTTAAGACATTACCTTTCAAGATCCTTCCACTACAGAGTAGGTCTTAAGAACTGTGGTTTTTACGTACAGCTCTGTGCCCACAACGCCACTATCTTAGTGACTTTGTGGAGTGACTAAAATGATTCGGTTGGTGGCACTTTGGTGTATCAGCAAGTTTCCGTCTCGGGTAGGGCGCATATGGCGGACTATGCCTGAATAGATACGTTCGTCGCCTGTACCTGTAGGAATAGGCCAACTCTGAAAAGCTTCTGTTTTACGGTCAAAGCGCACCAGAGCGTCAGGGCGCATGCCCGACTCGTTATACCAAACAGCATCGCCTATGACAGCAATTGCGTAAGGATGGGAGCTCGCCCCGCTGGGTGAGGGCCATTCTTTCACCTCGCCTGTTTGCGGATTAAAACGCCCTAAGCGACCTCGCCCCGAGTTGACATACCAAATCATGCCGTCGTCAGCAATATCTAGGCGTCTAACGGTGGTGTTGTTATCAGGAAGTGGGTACTCACGTAGCGTCATAGAGTTTGGATCAACTTTGACCAAACAATTACTGCCATTACACGCCACCCAAGGCGTGCCATTTTTATCGATTTTAATGCCATACGGCCGAGCGTTTTTTGTCGGCATTGTGACTAATTTTATTTTCTCTGTCTTCGGGTCTAGTCGCCCAATCATATTGCTGTGCTGCAAGGTGAACCAGAGTACGCCTTCGCTATCAAATATAGCGGTATGTGGATCTTTCGCGTTAGGGTCTGGCATCTTGTGCTCAGTGATCTTACCTGTCTCAGGATTGAGCATGCCAACTGTGCCGTTCTTATTGCCTGTATACCAAATATTGCCTTGGCTATCGTGAGTCACTGAGTGAGGCTTCGCCCCTGCTGGCAAGGTATATTCGCGCATATCACCTGTTTGGGGATCAATTCTGCCGATAATATTACCCCACTGGCCAGCCCACCAAATAGACCCGTCGGGGGCTTCTATTGGGTCACGGGAGCGTTGCCCTAGTGTTGGCACTGCCCACTCTTTAAAGTCAACTGTGATCTCTCCTTGGGGCAGTTTGGGATTGCGTTGCGTTGAAGGAGGGAAGTGCTCGGCTAAATACCCTGTTATCTTCGCCTGATTTGGGTTGTCGCTTAAATCGAGCATGGTGGCAATTAAAGCCTGCCAATCCGATTGACTATAACCTAGGCTAGATGAAATACGGTTGGTGGCGTGACAGGAGCTACAATGGGCTTCAACCAGCTGTTTACCTGCTCCCTCAGGAAGCGGTTGTGCAAATGCGCGATTAGCACTGCCTAACGAGGCTAATCCCATAGTTGTTAATCCCATAGTTACCATTATTTTAACCGAGTGTTTCATGCTTCCTCCTAACTGAAAAATACATAATCACATTGACGCATTAAATGGGTGAATGCCCCGTCACAGGTGGTTGTTTATTAACCTGTTTTAAGCCTACATTAATTCGTAGGCATTAAAAATATTTCCCGTACGCTATTTCGTTGATCTGCTTCAACAGCAAACAGTACTGCATCAGCTACGTCCACAGGAGAGAGCTTATCTGGCTTAGCTTCATCAAAGAAAGGGGTGTTAACCATACCAGGAGCGATCGTCGTGCAGCGCCCGCCCCATTCTTCCATTTCTTCTACTAGGTTTTGACCAAACCCATAAGCGAACCATTTGGTTGCACCGTAAACTGAGCCTTTGATAGGTCGACGTCCGGCAGCTGAACTGGTGATGATAAACTGACCAACAGATTCGCGCAGATAGGGTAAAGTCACTTTAGCGGTGTAAAGAAGGGCATTTATGTTTATTTGGATCATTTTATCCCACTGTTCAGGCTCACCTTTTTCGACACCAGCACTGGAAACTCCCATACCTGCATTGGCAAATGCGACGTCTAAGCGGCCAAACTTTTTAAGCCCTACTTGCACAACTTGCGTCAGTTCATCAATTTGGGTGGCATCTGCTTGGGCTGCTACGGCGTGATCTTCTCCCAAATAATCTACCAATTCGTCTAATTTTTCCTTTCTTCTGGCCGTTAATATCACTTTGTGGCCATTCTGCACTAGGATCTTCGCGGTCATTGCCCCAATACCGCTGGAAGCACCGGTAATGAGTACGACTTTTTCTTTCGCCATGTTACTTTCTCCTCGTGATGTGAAATTGATGACTGCGTCATAAACTGCTCATTAACAATAGAGCTGATGCTTATTTGGCTAAATTCAACCAGCTAGTTTCATTATTCTGTTGAAGTGCAGCAATAGGTGGCAAACAATCGATACACTCTATGCAGCAGTTCACACAGTTGGATTAGTTTAGCTAATGCGACTGAGTAAAAAATGTGCGTTGTTAAACAGCGGTATTGTCACTAGAATCCGCGAAAATTTAGTCTGAGCCGAGAATTCAAGGTCTTTGGTTCAATGTCGTTTACATTATTTTATCAAATATCAAAAGGAGGGCGCTAAGTGAACACTGCAGAGTTTATTCAAATTCGAAAATTTATCGTGAAACTGGGCATTATGTTGCACAAGTACGGTACACCTGCATTTCGCTTAGAAGCCTATTTAACGGAATTAGCTACCTACCTTGGCGTACGTGCTTCGTTTATCGCAACGCCTACTGCTTTGACCTTCGTGATCTGGAGCGACAGACGAGAAGACGAGTACAACCATTCAGTGCGCGTGCAACCGGGCGACTACGACATGAATGCGCTATCGCGAACTGATGAATTGGCGACGCGATTGCTCGCAGGTGAGGTTGGGCTAGAAGAAGCTGACCATCAACTTGATGTGATTAACCAAATGCCAAGCCCTTATGGCAAGGTCTTAACAGGGTTAGGGTTTTGCGGTGCCACCGGGGCATTTGCCATGTTGATGGGGGCGAGTTGGCAAGAAATATTGTGGACCTCCTTGATTGGCCTCGTGGTGTACTTTTTAGTGCTATGGTCACAAATATCTCGCCGGGTCACGCTCATGTTAGAGCCTGCGGCTTCATTAGTGGCAGGCCTTATTGCCTGTGCGATTAGTTTTTACTTTGATCATGGGATCAATATTCCGCTGGTGGTGCTTTCATCGGTAATCATTCTTGTACCTGGGTTAGCCTTAACTATGGGCTTAGCCGAATTATCGACGCGCAATTTGGTTTCCGGCACCGCGCGCGTCATGGACGCCGTGATGCAGTTGTTTAAATTGTACTTCGGCGCGTTTTTGGGGATCAGTATCGGCTTTGGTTTATTCGGCCCAAACGAGTCTCAGGTGGCAACCTCTTTACCAGAATGGTCGCGCTGGTTTGCTATTTTAATGTTGTGCTTGGCGTTGGTGGTTATATTCAGAACACGATTTAAGCACATCCCTTGGGCGTTACTGTCAGGCTTTATTGCTTATGGCGCGACAGTATGGAGTGCAAGTTATATTGATCAAGGCTTGAGTACCTTCGTTGGCGCTTTTGCCCTTGGTATTTACGCTAATTTATTCACCCGAATTGCTCATGCACCTGCATCACTGGTGAGTATGCAAGGCTTAATTGTTCTCGTGCCCGGCTCAAAAACCTATATCGGCTTGAATTCTTTTGTATCTGGTCAGGATTTTGTGCAGGCCGAACATATAGGGCAAGAAACCTTCTTGATTTTCATGTCGCTGATTGCAGGGCTTATTTTCGCCAATGTCGTTATGCCCACAAAAAAGGCGCTTTAGGTAAACCTAAGCGCCTTTGATGGTTTAATAATAGCTTCGTGTTAGAGCCATTGAAGATTAGCTCACTTCTTTTAAGCCCTCATTCGTTTCAGCCATATAGTGTTTTGGATAAAAACTGTCTGGGCATGACTCTTCAAGCGCTTGGGCGAACTTAGTGGGTTTTTCGTCATCAAAAAAGCTGCCGGGTGTGGGGCTTTGGTATATCTCGTCAAAACGGCGTACTTCGGTTTGACTGACACGGCGGAAAATATGCGAGCGGTTAAGATCTTCTGTGCTGCGCAGGCCAGCCGAGGCGATAATTTCTAGTGCTGAATTCACCGTTGCCTTGTGGTAGCGTGCCACCCGTTCGGCTTTATCTGGCACCACTAAACCTCTGGCTAATTTTGGATCTTGAGTAGCCACTCCAGTAGGGCATTTGTTGGTGTTACATTCTAATGTTTGCACGCACCCTAACGCTATCATCATGCCTCTGGCGCTATTACACATATCTGCGCCTAGCGCGAGGTTCTTCACTAAATGGAAGCCGCTGAAGGTTTTACCGCTGGCGATTACTCGAATGTCTTTTTTAAGATCAAAACCAACCAGTATATCGCACACAAAGGAAAGAGCTTCACGAAGAGGCATACCCACAGAGTTTGAAAACTCTAGTGGAGCGGCGCCTGTGCCACCTTCACCGCCATCAACGGTGATAAAATCAGGCTTGATACCGGTTTCAACCATGGCTTTACACACAGCAACAAACTCGCTTGCACGACCAATGCACAGTTTAAAGCCTACTGGTTTGCCGCCAGATAGCTCCCGTAGTTGCTTAACAAAGTGCATCATTTCAATAGGAGTATCAAAAGCGCTATGCGACGGCGGCGAATCGACTTGTGTGCCGGGTTCAACAAGCCGAATTCTGGCAATCTCGTTAGTATTTTTATCAGCAGGTAATAAGCCGCCATGACCCGGTTTAGCGCCTTGGCTAAGTTTGATTTCGATCATCTTGACCACGTCTTTTTGGGCAACTTTTTGAAATGCCTCTGGGGCAAAATTACCCTCTTTATCACGACAACCAAAATAGCCAGTGCCAATTTGCCAAACAATATCACCACCGTTTTCTAAGTGGTAATCGCTGACGCCGCCTTCACCGGAATTATGATAAAAACCACCGATAGCAGCGCCTTTATTCAGCGCGCGAATAGCGTTATCACTTAGGGCGCCAAAGCTCATCGCTGAAATATTAAAAAAACTGGCTTCGTAGGGCTGAGTGCAATCTGGGCCGCCCACGGTAATGCGAGGGGCGGGGTGTTTACTGTCATGATGTTTGGCTGCCATCGAATGACCAATCCATTCATAACCTACTCTTTGGGTATCGAATTTCGTACCATAGGGGTTTGAGTCTAAACTGGCTTTGGCACGCTGATATATCAGTGAGCGGAACATGCGTGGAATGGGAGTACCATCGGTTTCGGATTCGAAGAAATACTGACGTACAAATGGGCGAATACGCTCCATAATCCAGCGGCCATGTCCGATCACCGGGAAGTTACGTAAGATACTGTGCCGAGTTTGATGGTAGTCGTAATAACCCAGTGCAACGATAGGGATAAGAATGACAAACAGCCAAAGTGTGGGTAGCCATAATAAACTCAGAAGTAGAATGACCACAGCTGTCCATATGGCAATTTTTATCAGTTTGCTTTTCATTGTTGCTCACTATTGTTGATTTTTGAAAAGATTCGTCGTTAACAGACCCAAGGATGTATCCAATTTTGCACGGCTACGAATTCATCCTAGTCGTGCAAGTATTTTCAATGTGATCTGTAAAGTCCAATGGGTTGTGTTTCTATATTTTTCAAGGAATTATCAGCATAATCTGCATGTTCTTTTATCTGTGCTGATCGACCAAAATCGGGTTACCGTCAGGATCCATCACCATGAAACTGCCTGGGCCGCTAGTGTTTTCATCAACTTCACTTATAAAATCAACGCCTTGTTCTTTTAATGCGTGCTGAATGCTTCGCACATCAGTGAAGGTTTGTGTGGGATTACCCTGGTTGTCCCAACCTGGATTGAATGTCAGCATGTTTTTTTCAAACATACCTTGAAACAAACCAATGGTCTGGCTGCTATTTCTCATGATCAGCCAACCTTGTTGCTGATCGCCCCCTACTACTGTAAAGCCAAACTTCTGGTAGAAGTCTTTTGATGCCTGAATATCTTTGACCGCTAAACTAAGTGAAAATGCGCCGAGCTCCATGGTGTTCTCCTTATCGTTTGCTCTTATATTGACGCTAGCACCAAAGCGCGCCGCGTGCAAAATACAGCGCCTAAACCAAATGCTCAGCTAAGTAATCAACTAGCGAACGAATTTTGGGCGATAAATGCCGGTTGCGCGGATATATCGCCCAAATACCTTCTTCAGATTCACGGTAGTTATCAAGCAGGCTCACTAATGCGCCACTTTCGATGTGTTCTTGTACGTAATAATCTGGCAGTTGCACTATGCCTAACCCTTTGAGCGCGGCATCAACCAAGCTAAACCCACTGTTGTACCTTAGCCTGCCTTTCACGCGGATATTTCGCTCTTTGTTCTCGTCTCGAAAGTGCCAGTAATCCAATGTGCCCAGCAAACAACTGTGTTTATTTAGCTCAGATAAAGAGTGAGGAAAGCCGTATTTGGCCAAATACTCAGGAGAGGCACAAACTGAGTTGGTGCGAGTTGCAAGCTTTTTCGCCATCATAGATGAGTCGCTTAATTTACCTAAGCGAATGGCCAGATCGTACCCTTGCTCTACTAAGTCTATTTTCTGGTTACTTAAATATGCCGACACCTCTACGTCAGGATAAAGCAGCATAAAATCATTCACTAAGGGCAGAATTTGTTGCTCACCATAGGTCACGGGGGCGGTGAGGCGGATCGTACCTTGGGGCTTAGATTGTAAATTGGTGATAGCCCGTTCTGCAGCTTCAAGGCCGTCAAGCACGCTACGACAATGTTGATAAAAAAGGCGGCCTTCTTCGGTCAAGGACACTTTGCGCGTGGTGCGATAAAACAGTTTCACATTCAGCCGAGTTTCCAGTGCGCTAATTTGGCGACTGACTTGGGCGGTAGAAATCGCCAAGTTTTTTGATGCTTGAGTAAAACTTTCAGTTTCAGCCACGTAAACGAATTCGTTGATCCCTTCCCATTGCATTATTGTTACCTGTGAGTAAAAGTAATTTGCATAAACAGTATATTATCATTTCACAGGAAATAAATATAATGCTCTGCATCGATAACGCAGCGCGTTCAAGCACAATATGGGAAACAAACATGAGTTGGTTATTTTTAATACTAGGTGTGGTTGCAGAAGCTATGTCTCACGTGGCGTTAAAAGAGACGAATGGCTTTACCAAAGTTATCCCTAGCGCCTTGGTGTTAATGGGGCATTTGGCCGCTTTTGTCTTTTTAGGACAAGCAATGAAAGGCATGCCCATCGGCATAGTGCATGCACTGTGGGCGGGCTTAGCGATAGTGACCGTAACGTTATTGTCGACGGTTATTTACCGCCAACACCTAGACTTAACTACTTGGTTTGGTATGGCCTTTGTCGCCATTGGAGTGGCGATGATCAATTTGTCGCAAGGCCATAGCCATTAAGCGTAATTGCGGTCAGGTATTTTTCGAAGCTATTCGGCCTTGTTTGCGGTTTAAATCCGCTGTGTAAAAGGATACGAACGTCGCTGAAATAGCCAAGGTTTTGCAATTTAAATATATGTAATTAAGCACAAATAACGTAACGAGTTAATTAACTAAAAGTGAGGATCATAATGACAGATCAATTTATTAAATCTAAAGCCGCCATTGCTTGGGGACCTAAGCAGCCATTGTCTATCGAAGAAGTAGACGTGATGCTACCGCGTAAAGGCGAAGTATTAATTAAAGTGATTGCCTCTGGTGTGTGTCACACAGATGCATTTACCTTGTCTGGTGAAGATCCTGAAGGCATTTTCCCTGTTATTTTAGGCCACGAAGGTGGTGGTATTGTTGAGCAAGTAGGCGAAGGTGTAACCAGTGTATCGGTTGGCGATCACGTTATTCCGCTTTATACCCCTGAGTGCGGCGAATGTAAGTTCTGTTTGTCTGGTAAAACGAACCTGTGCCAGAAAATCCGTGAAACCCAAGGTAAAGGCTTGATGCCAGACGGCACCACACGTTTCTACAAAGACGGTCAGCCTATTTTTCACTACATGGGTTGCTCAACGTTTTCTGAATATACGGTTTTACCTGAAATTTCATTAGCAAAAGTAAACAAAGAAGCACCGTTAGAAGAGGTGTGCTTACTTGGCTGTGGTGTGACCACAGGCATGGGCGCAGTGATGAATACCGCCAAAGTAGAAGAAGGCGCCACTGTGGCCATCTTCGGTTTAGGTGGCATTGGTTTATCTGCCGTGATTGGGGCAACCATGGCGAAAGCCAGTCGCATTATTGCAATCGACATTAACGAAAGTAAATTCGAATTAGCGAAAAAATTGGGTGCAACTGACTTTATCAACCCCAAAGACTACGACAAGCCTATTCAAGATGTCATTGTTGAGCTTACCGATGGCGGCGTTGATTACTCATTTGAGTGTATCGGTAACGTTAACCTAATGCGTTCAGCGCTTGAATGTTGCCACAAAGGTTGGGGCGAGTCTGTGATCATCGGTGTGGCCGGTGCGGGTCAAGAAATAGCAACACGTCCGTTCCAATTAGTCACAGGCCGCGTATGGCGTGGTTCGGCATTTGGTGGGGTGAAAGGTCGCTCTGAATTGCCAGATTACGTAGAGCGTTACCTACAAGGTGAATTCAAACTAAGTGATTTCATTACGCATACTATGGGCCTTGAAGACATCAACGAATCATTCGAGTTGATGCACAAAGGTGAAAGTATTCGCAGCGTTATTCACTTCTAAACGTACATCTTCTCTATGACTGTTTGCCCTTGGGCAAGCAGTCATTCTTTTCGCTGTTTTAACGATAGAACGATAAAGCCATAACGGCTTCTAGATGAGTTTTAGGTGAGCATATGACAATTGAAAATCTCTCTGTAAACAAAAGTTTTGCTGGTTGGCATAAACAATATAGTCACCAATCAAAAACGCTTAATTGCACTATGCGCTTCGCGATTTATTTACCGCCGCAAATCTCAAGCGGTAGTAAAGTACCCGTTTTGTACTGGTTGTCAGGCTTGACCTGCACCGATGAAAACTTCATGCAAAAAGCCGGTGCACAGCGCATTGCGGCTGAACTAGGCATCGCGATTGTCGCCCCTGATACCAGCCCTCGCGGAGACGACGTAGCAGACGACGAAGGCTATGACTTAGGCAAAGGTGCAGGTTTTTACGTGAATGCGACTCAGGCCCCTTGGGATCGCCATTACCAAATGTATGATTATGTGGTAAATGAGTTGCCACAGCTAATTGAAGCGACATTTCCCGTATCGGATAAACGTGCCATTTCCGGTCATTCAATGGGGGGCCACGGAGCGCTTACTATTGCAATGCGTAACCCTGATCGTTACACGTCTGTGTCGGCATTTAGCCCGATCAGCAATCCACTGAACTGCCCTTGGGGTGAAAAAGCGTTTAGCGCTTATTTGGGTAAAGACAGAGCGACATGGCGTGAATACGATGCTAGTGAGCTCATGCGCGCAGCCACTCAGTTTGTACCTGCTTTGGTTGACCAAGGGGCGTCTGATGATTTCCTAACTGAGCAGTTGAAGCCCGAAGCGTTGCAAAGTGCTGCAAATACTAGCGGCTATCCCTTAGCGCTGAATTTGCATGAAGGCTACGATCACAGTTACTACTTTATCAGTAGTTTTATCGAAGGACATTTACGCTTTCACGCTGAGCATTTGAACAAGGCGTAAGCCCAAAGCCAATTCTCTCGCAGTTATCCTTGTTGGTTCAGTACCAAAGAAGGTGAGCGCTTGCGCTTACCTTTACACAAGTTTACCTGCTTACTTATTTTTGCCGTTTTTGATTAATTCATACAGATGGAAGAATGTTTTGACTGATTTGTCTCACTCTCGTTTGCAGTGCCTACTAGCGCCAGAAAACCTCTCTTTGCTTACGCAAATACAACGTGGAATCGAAAAAGAAGGGTTGAGAGTCACGCCCAGCGCAACCATTGCACAGTCAAAGCATCCTAAAGCGTTAGGTTCCCCCCTAACGCACCCTTGTATTACCACGGATTACTCAGAGGCCTTGCTTGAATTTATCACGCCGGTATTTCAGAACGTGGAAGGCTGCATAGATTACTTAAGCAGTTTACATGCATTCACTGTGCGTCAGCTTGATGATGAATACCTATGGCCCGCCAGCATGCCGTGTCGATTATCAGGGGATGAGAGTATTCCTATTGCCCAGTATGGCAACTCCAATATCGGGCAAATGAAACATGCTTACCGTCAAGGGCTAGGGAATCGTTACGGACGGACTATGCAATCCATTGCGGGCATTCATTACAACTTTTCTATGCCTGACGCGTTTTGGGTTGAGCATCAGAAAAGCTGCGGGGATAGAGGGGATTTGGCCACCTTTAAATCAAACCGCTACTTTGATCTTATTCGTAATTTTCGCCGCCACGGGTGGTTACTTATTTACCTATTTGGTGCGTCGCCAAGCTTAGATAAAAGCTTTCTTGAGAAAACCGCACAAGACGCTCACAACTTAGCACGTTATAACAACAGCTTGGGGCTACCTTATGCCACCTCGCTGCGAATGAGTGATTTGGGGTACCAAAGTAAAGCTCAGCGTGATTTGCACATTCGCTATGATGATTTACCCAGTTACCTTCATGACCTGAATCGCGCCATTGAAACCCGCTACCCAGGCTACGAACAGATTGGCATAAAGGTGAACGGTCGCTACCGTCAACTAAATAGCAATATTCTGCAAATTGAGAATGAATACTACAGCGAAATTCGCCCAAAACGAGTAACAAAAGGCACTGAAACGCCTAGTCAAGCGCTCAAGAATAGAGGGGTTGAATACATTGAAGTGCGAATACTCGATACCAACCCATTGCTACCAGTGGGGATTGATGCCGAACAAATTCGCTTTTTAGACACCTTTTTGCTGTATTGCTTGATGGCTGATAGCCCGGTGTTATCCAGTGAGGAGTGCGCTGAAATCAAACATAATCAGCAGCGAGTAGCACTAGAGGGGCGTAACCCTGCTCTGCAGCTATTGAAAAACGGCCAGTCGTTAGGCTTGAAGCTTGTTGCAAAGCAACTATTGGCTGAAATGAAACCTTTTGCTGCACAGCTTGATAGCGCCCATCAAAACAGCATGAACCCGGCCGTTACCGCGCACAGCTACCAATACGCTCTAGATGCTCAGATGAGTAAAGTTGACAACAGCGCATTAACGCCATCAGCCAAGCTCATGCAAGAAACCCAAGAGGGGGAAGAGTTCGTAGCGTCAATGCTGACAAAGGCCAAGCGGCATCAGCAATATTTTCTCGCTCAAGATAACGACAACGACTTGGAAGCAGAATTTCACTTAGCTGCGGTGGAGTCGTTAATTCAGCAAGACCAAATAGAAGCGCATGAGCACCACAGCTTTGATGAGTTTCTACGTATGCAATATTCTGCCTAGCGTTGGGCGCAGCTGTTCAACATACAAACGGATTTTCGTTAGCCTGCTAGTTATTAAACTAAATAGGATTATCGCAACTTAATATTGTTAACAAAGTATTATTGACAAAGTGTTGTTAACAATATTTCAATAATGTACCTTATTCATTTACGAATGTGATAAGGGTTAAATGTAATGGATTTTGTTGTTACAGGGCGTATTAAGATATTTTTAATTACACTAGTTTCACTTTTTATATTGGGCTGCGCGCCTCACCAGAGCTCATCAAATCAAAGTGTGCCGGTTGATGATAAGGCGCTCTCTATCGCGGTGAACAAGCACAGCCAAGATCACCAGCGGGTGGCGCGTGATTTCAATCGCGATTGGCTATTTTCCCTTAGTGATAACACGCAATATAGCAACACAAATTTTGACGACAGTGCATGGCGAACGCTTGACCTTCCTCACGATTGGAGCGTAGAACTCGCCTTTGATAAGCAAAAGGGTGACGGCGCTACAGGCTACTTACCTGGTGGAGTAGGCTGGTATCGCAAGCACTTTACTACCCCGAGCAACTCATCAGATCAGCCTAAAGCGCAGCAGCGACACTTCGTATACTTCGATGGCGTGTATAACCGTTCAGACGTTTACCTAAACGGACAAAAAATAGGCGCTCAAGAATACGGTTACACGCCATTTTACTACGATGTTACCGATGAATTAGCACCAGAAGGTGAAGACAACGTGATCGCTGTCAGGGTCAATCATTCTCGGTATATTGACAGTCGTTGGTACACAGGCTCAGGCATTTACCGAAACGTTGAGTTTATTACCACAGGCGCGCTGCACATTCCTATTTGGGGCTCCTATGTGCTCACACCCAGCATCACAGATAGCAACGCACACGTAGTGCTGGCCACCAAAATCGCCAACGCTCAAGCACAATCGGCCCAGTTCACCGTGCAATCGTATATTGAAAATGCTCAGCAGCAGGTAGTTGCTAAGCACGAGCAAGTGCATCAACTCGCGGCCAACAGTACGCTAACCGCTAACCAAGAGATGAACATTGCGCGGCCCATTCGTTGGGATATCAATAACCCGTATCAGTACACTGTGGTCAGTCGGATTTTACAAAACGACCGTGTTATCGATGAATATCGTACTCCTTTTGGTATACGAGAACTGCGTTTCGATGCTGATAAAGGCTTCTTTCTTAATGGCCGCTCATTAAAAATAAAAGGGGTGAATTTGCATCACGACGCTGGGTTGGTAGGTAGCGCTGTACCGGATGATGTTTGGCGTCGTCGTTTACTAAAATTAAAGGAGGCTGGGGTCAACGCAATACGCGTAGCACATAACCCTTCTTCACAAGCGTTTTTAGATTTGTGTGACGAGCTGGGCTTGATGGTACAAGTAGAAATATTTGACGAGTGGGACAATCCCAAAGACAAACGCTTGAATCAACAAGAACGTCATTCAGATGATATTAGCCGAGGTTATGCCGATATTTTTGCCCGAGACGCGAAGCAAGACTTAACTGCAGCAGTCACCCGTGATCGTAATCACCCATCGGTGATCATGTGGAGCATTGGCAATGAAATTGAATGGACCTATCCACGTTATGCAGCGGCTACGGGTTATTTTGATATGAATGCAGGGGGAAATTACTTTTTTAACCCGCCGTTTATCACGACAGAAGAAATAACCCGCCGCTTCCATCAAAGCCCTGAGGGGGAACATGTACTGGCCAAAACGGCTAAAAAATTGTCTGAGTGGGTCAAAGCGTTAGACACGTCACGTCCGGTGACCGCCAATTTAATTTTACCTTCCGTGAGCCATATTTCCGGCTACGCAGATGCGCTTGATGTGATTGGGTATAGTTATCGGCGTGTGATATACGATTATGGGCATGAGCGTTACCCTGACAAAATGATTATGGGCACAGAAAACGTTCCCCAATGGCATGAATGGAAAGCGGTAATGGAACGTGATTTTATCGGCGGTACGTTTTTATGGACAGGTATTGATTACCTTGGGGAGGCACATAACCAATGGCCTAAGAAGTCGAGCGCCACAGGTTTGTTGGACCTAGCAGGCTTTGATAAGCCCGCATATCATTTATTTAAAAGCCTATGGAATGAGACGCCTCACCTGTACTTAACCACCCAAACAATGCCATTGTCACCCTATAAATTGGACGATAACGGCGATGTAGTAGAGAAGAAGAAAGATGCCTGGCAACAATATGTATGGGGCTGGCACGACGTTAATCACCACTGGAATTATAACAAGGATACGCTTGTCGCCATTGAGGTGTACACCAATTGTGCTGAAGTAGAGCTGTTGGTAAATGGTCAATCAAAAGGGGTTAAACAGCTTGCTGATTTTCCTGATCGAATTATGAAATGGGCAGTGCCGTATACACAGGGCAGGGTGCAGGCGAAAGGCCTAGGAACCTGCCAAACGCAAGATCAGCTGCAAACTGCCGCAAATGCCAGTCAAATAAACCTACACGCGGATCGCCAAGTATTACCCGCAGATGGCTATGGGGTTGCACATATTGAATTGCAGTTGCAAGACAACCAAGGCAGACCAGTTGTTCTAGATGAGCAAACTATACAGTTTGATATTACCGGCCCTGTGACAGTACTAGGTGTGGATAACGGCGCACCAGACAGTTTGCAACCTTACCGGGCCGAACAAGTGACCACGGCAAAAGGGCGTGCGCTTTTGATGTTGCAATCAACGCTAACGCCAGGCGAAGTTACAGTGACGGCCAGTAGTTCAGGGGTAAAAGCAGCATCATTGCACTTAACGGTTAAATGACGACAGGCAGTCAAGCCTATCAACATCTTAGCAAAACGTAGGTAAAGGTGCGCATTGGCTATGTTCCGTGTAGCTGTTTTACGAGCAGCTATGCGCGCCGAATTTTGCCAATGCTAACGATAACTAAAGCGCGAAAGATACAAAGACAGAATACGACGGAAACAAAATTTAATTCTTATTTAAATAATGTTTTTTACATATAAATAATATATTATTGAATCTTGTTAACAATAAACAATGGTGTTCGCCGATGTCAAAACTATCTCACGGACTGTTACTGTCGCTTCTTACTGCAGGGTTAAGTGCATGTAACAATGACGTTTCCTCGAATAGCGCTAAACCGTCTGCTTCGAATCAACAAAATAATGAACTAGTGATGTTAGCTGATTTTGAAGAGGCTGCGTTGCCTAGCTGGATCCAACGGGATCATATTCAAGCTCAAATAACGAAATCCGCAGGCATCACCAGTGGCAATCAGGCGATTGAGCTAACATTCGACTCAAGCTCAGAGTATTCAACGTTATCTCTTCAACCAGCCAAACCTTGGGATTTCTCTTTATTGGGCGATATGAACCTCGCTTTTGATGCCACAAACACAAGCGATGTGTCGGTTCATTTATATCTTCGGGTGAATGATACGCACCAAATGCAAACCAGAAGTATCTCGATCCCAGCTCATAGCAGTGCCACCTACTATGCTGATTTGAGCGGCCCACAAATTTCCTTAGACAGTGGTTTACGAGCCGATCCACCGGCTTGGTCGTCGGATGAATTTAGAATGCCATATATGACCGGTAATAAGCTCTTAGATACTAGTGAAATAAAAGAAGTGAGCTTTTACATTTCATCGAATATTCAAGACAAGCAAGTCATCTTGGACAATGTAAGAGCAAGAAGTAATCCGGCCATCGACCCCCAGTATTTAGTGGGGTTAGTGGACGCATTTGGTCAACCTGCAAAATCTAATTTCAAAGATAAAGTGAAATCTGACAGCCATTTGAAACAACTTGCCGAAGAAGAGCTAGCTGATTTAGCGGCTAACCCGGTATTAGCGGACCGTTCTAAATACGGCGGCTGGAAGAACGGCCCAAAATTAGAAGCCACAGGATTTTTTAGAACAGAAAAGGTTAACGGCGTTTGGTCTTTAGTTGACCCTGAAGGATATTTGTTCTTCTCATCGGGTATTGCCAATATTCGTATTGCTAACACTACAACATTAACAGGGGTCGACTTCAAAGACGATCAGGTACGCTATATTGACCCTGAAGATGTTACCCCGGAAGACTCTTTGGGAATACGGCCTGTTTCTGCAAAAGCGCAAAAGACGCGCTATATCTCATCTGAATTACGACACAATATGTTCAATTGGCTACCAGATTATGACGATGAATTAGCCAATCATTATTCATATAGAAGAAGTACGCATAAAGGCCCTTTAGCGCATGGTGAAACCTTTAGCTTTTATCAGGCTAATTTAGAGCGTCGCTACGGAGAACGTTATCCAGAGTCGTTCATTGATGACTGGGAAGATGTGACCATTAAACGCATGCGCAGCTGGGGAATGACATCATTTGGAAATTGGGTGGACCCAGAATTTTATCATAAAAACCAGTTTCCCTATTTTGCCAATGGTTGGATTATTGGGGATTTCAAAACTGTTACCGCCGATGGACATGGTTGGTCGCCGATGCCGGACCCTTACGATCCAGAGTTTGCCCGACGCGCGAAAGTCACGACGCAAGTCATTGCCGACGAGGTCAAAAACAATCCGTGGTGTATAGGCGTGTTTATTGATAATGAAAAAAGCTGGGGTAATCCAGCGAGTATAGAAAGCCATTATCGTATCCCTATTCAAAACTTTAAAATGGATGCGAGCCAAAGCCCAGCTAAAGCTGAGTTTACTAAGTTGCTGCAAGATAAATATGGAGATATTGCAACGCTTAATCGTGCATGGAAAACCAATATTCCTTCTTGGGATTCGTTCGCCAAAAAATTTGATGTAGAGCAAATCAACGATGCCATGATTGAAGATATGTCGGTTATTCTTGAAACCTACACCAGCCAATATTTTGAGGTGGTCAATAGCGCATTAAGAGAAGTTATGCCAAATCACTTATACATGGGTGTGCGAATGGCCGCTTGGAGCATCAACCCTGAAGGGGTTCGTGCAGCTAAAAAATACGTGGATGTGATGAGTTATAACTACTATCGAGAAGGTATGCATGACTCAACTTGGGATATTCTTCCACAGATAGATATGCCGAGCATTATTGGGGAATACCACTTTGGTGCGATGGATACGGGACTGTACCACCCGGGGTTAATTCACTCTTCTGACCAAAAAGATCGCGCAAGAGGGTATCAAGCTTACATGCGTAAAGTAATAGACAACCCTTATATGGTGGGGGCGCATTGGTTCCAATACACAGATTCGCCCGTTACTGGCCGTGCGTACGACGGAGAGAATTACAATGTAGGCTTTGTTACCAACGCAGATGTACCCTATAAAGAAATGGTTGAAGCGGCGCGAGAGATAAATCAAGAATTGTATCCGCGAAAATTCAAAGACGCAGTTAAATAACGCTCTCGATCAGAGCTTGTCTAAAAGACGGCATCGCTGCCGTCTTTTTCATTATTTCTGTTACCTTAATATAAAACTAACGCTGACTTTGTATTTTTAACTCTCACTCCAATTCTCATTCTCACTCCAGTTCTCACTTCAACTTTATAGCTGCCTTTAGCTTTCCTGTGCTTTTGGCCATTCGTCTTCGTCTAAGAGTTTATTGGCAATTAACTGTGCCCTTAAATCGTTAATGTGATGTTTGAGTTCATCACGAATAAGACGAATAGCAGGCGATATTAGCTGCCGGCTAGGCAACACTAACCACATTTCCGTTAACGGGATTTTATACTCGGGCATGAGCCGCTTAAGCCGACCTGCTAGTAAATCTTGGGCCACATCTATGGCTGATTTTTTGGCAATACCTTCGCCGTCAACACACCAGCGCCTGACAATATCCCCATCGTTAACGGCTCGGTCACTGTTCATTTTAATTTTGTATTTTTGCTCATGTTGATAAAGCTCCCAACCGTCGTGTACTACTTCATAAAGTTTGTATAGGAGCGCATTATGATGGGGCAGGTCGTCAGGGGTTTGTGGCTCACCATGCCTTGCAATATAGGTGGGGGCAGCGCAGAGCACATGGGGGATGTTACATACCTTGAAACCATATAAGTTGAGATCTTTTGCTGTATCTTTAGTGATTGCGCGCAAGGCAACATCAACACCGTCACGATAAAAATCGGCGCGACTGTCACTTGCGTGCAAGCGCAATGTAACCGTGTTGTATTTACGCATAATATTGTTGAGCAAAACACGCATTAAATTTCGGCCCATTTCTGATGAAACGGCCATACGGACTTCGCCTGTGATTGATTGCTGCTCTTCGTTAATTAATACCTGACCTTGTTGCAACAAACCTAACGCCTGCTGACAAAGGGGTAAATAGCGTTCTCCTTCAGTTGTCAGGCGCAATTGCCGTGTGGTTCGTACAAATAATTGCGCGCCCAGTTCCTGTTCAACGCGTTTAAGCGACACGCTGGCCGCTGATGAGCTCATATCTAATTGGTTGGCCGCAGCGGTAATAGAGTGAAGCTCGGCGACTTTTAGTAATACATGTAAATCAGCAATTTTCATTTCGGTCTCTTGTGTATCGGCATTGAACTACTATGCTGTGTTTTGGCTATTATCCACGTTTTCGCGAAAGTGTATTGGAGATTTGCCCGTTTATCGAATGAATTTTTCAGCATAACATGCACCCATACTAACTTAACGGAGAAAACCCAATGATAAAATTACCTAATGTAGCCCCAATAGCCTTCACCACTGCGTTAATTGCAGCGCTTTTAACACCAGTTGCTTTTGCAGACGAGCCTGCGTCAAAAGTCGTAGCCGCGAGCGATATTAAATGGGGGTACCTTAACCCACTTCGCGGCGATAAAAGCCCGGGCGCAGCCGATCTTTGGGGCAATCGCACCACAGATACCGCAACGGGAATGCTAGTTCGCTTTAATAAAGGGTTTGAGTCTCCACCGCATATTCACAACATTACCTACCGCGGCATTGTGATTGAAGGGCAAATGCACAATGATGACCCCAGTGCTGAAAAAATGTGGATGCCAGCTGGATCGTTCTGGACACAGCCCGCAGGTGAAAATCACACAACAGCGGCGAACGCTGATACGAATCTAATTTACCTTGAAATCGACTCGGGGCCTTACCTTGTCAAGCGATCGAATGAAAAATTCGATAATGGCGAGCGCCCGTTAAATCTACACAAAGATAATATGGTGTGGTTAGCCGATAGCGATTTAAATCAGATTAATGTTGATGGTGTGCAGTCTACTTACCTGTGGGGAAATACTGCTGACATGAATGGTTCGATGATCAAATTACCTGCAGGTTTTAACGGTGACATTACCACCAACGCAAATGAGTTTCGAGCCGTCGTCATAGCCGGTGCGGTTGAGTACAGCGCAAATGAGCAAAGCGAGGCTCAAGCGCTAAGTGCAGGCAGCTATTTAGAATCAAAAGGGAATTTTACCCACAGTATTGCAAACAAAGCAGATACCCCAGCGGTTATCTACATTCGCACTAATAGCAAATACCACGTTAACTAGATTAAGGTCAGCCCTTGGCAGTATTAGCTACAAAGATTGTTTTAAGGAGTAACGCAAACATGGCCAATGTGCGATGTGACAAATATGAGTTCTGTCATTAATTAATGCCCTTATGGGCAGAGAAAGCATAAAGTTTGGGGAGCTGCCAGCTAGCTCCCCATTTGTCACATCTAGAGTCTCAGTTGATAGGGGCGAAGATAGATTAAGTGCTAAATAGCACTTAGCCTTCATCATTAATGAGTAATCATCATGCCAGCATCGGTTGAAATCAATAATGAATGTGATTCTGTGTCAACCTTTCCCCATATAATGGCGTTTTTATTTGTACTACCTGCATTTCTCGCATAGCCTGCAAGTCTCGCTTTGCCTGCAATTGCGTTGCTCTGCCAAATCAACGTACCGTTATCAGTATCTATTTCAACAATATAGGTTTCGGTGGCAAGCCTATCAATACGGTTACTTTCGACTAAGGCAAAAACATTTTTGGAGTGAGGGGCCTGCACTGCATCCATGAGTTCGAACTGCTCCATATCAACTGATGATAGGGGACTACCGTCCAGAGATAATTTAGTAATTTGATCGTAATTTCCATTGCCTAAACAAGTGACTTCGTCTGTTCGGGGTGCGGAGATCAACTTATTGCAATTCCCCATGTAAACTTCAGTGCTACTCGCGCGCAGTGATAGTTCTCCTGATGATAATGAGAGAAAATGCACACGTTCGTATGTGGAAAGAACTATAACCTGATTCCCCTGTGTATCTGTGGTCGCAAGAACTGAGATAATACGTCTTTCTGCTGTCCATGTATCAATGACAGTGTCATTTGATACGTCATAAAGCGTCAACTTTTCTTGCTTAACCGAGATTACATCATCGTTTGAGTCGCCGTTCAGATCTGCTATCGCGAATGTACTTATATCACCATCGCTGTCAGCACGTTGAACATACTCTTGTATTATGCCACCGTCTAAATTAATGATATCTAGGCGAGTGTCGTGCAAATCTGCACCAAGTGAAAATAACTCATCGTGTCCGTCACCGTTACTGTCCCCGATAATGCCAAGATTGAGACGTGTCAAATTGCTGGTTATTTCATCGCTAACGCTGACTTTACCTTGCTCAGTCATTAGTGCATAACGTTGTCCGCCCCATATAGTGGGGATGACAAATACTGCGGCTTCTTCGGTCGGATTGATCTGTGCCCAGCCCGCGGGAGCATGTCTTGTCAGTTGTGAAGGTACATTGCTAAACCATGTTACTTTGAGCTCAGGGGTTAGGCTTGCAACGACTAGTTTATCTTCTGCCGTCGATTCTGTTCCTGCCCCCCATATCATTTCATCCTGTCCATCATTGTTCACGTCACCGATTGCGAACCCTTTTTCACTGCTACCGATCATTTTAAGATACCAGCGTTTGTTATACGAGCCGTCAGATAAATCAAAAGCGTTAATGTACCCCCACCCACAATTACCAATCATAATTTCTTTTTCAGGATCAGTATCAAGGTTGGCCACTGCAACAGGGCCATAGCAGCTGTCATTCTCTAAAACAGCAATTTGAGTGTTGCTCTGAATATTCCAAACGATTACTTGAGTGCTTTGAGAACTGGCTATTACTTCGTCAATCCCGTCATTATCTAGGTCTTCGACAGTTAGAGAATAGTGGAAAGCTTTAGGCTCGAACCACTGACGCTCTCCTGATCGAATGTCATAAACTTCACCCGTTGAGAGTACAACTTCTTTTGATTCATCGTTGTCTACATTGCCAATGAACATTTCAACGTTGTAGCCCTCTTCTATGTCCGCTCTGAATAGCACGCTATTAAAGTCATCATCGTAAACTACCAATTGATGTGTACCGAAAAACTCACTTTCTAAAACGACGACTTCTGGCGCAGGATCACTGTCAATATTATCGATAATAAAGTGCTTTAGTAACTGGTCGCTTTGCAACTTAATCACAGGTGGCAGCGAGAGATTTTCAACATGTAGAATCTTGCTATCAGCCATCACAAAGGCCTCTTTGACGCCGTCTTCGTTGGTATCAAAGACCGACAAACGTGACAATTCACTTGTACGTTTAAGAGAATATGGATAAGTAAAAGTAGACTCATATTCTTCACCGTTAGCCTCAACGATAGATAGATTGCCGAGCCTGTCCAAAATCAAAATCTCATTGTCATTGTCGCCAATGAAATTACCTATTTGCATACCGTTGGACGTATAGGCTACTGCAAATCCTTGCCGCAGCGTGGGAGGTTTGAAGTTGTTCATTGATACATTAGCTTGCACTACGCTGGGTACGACAACTCGCTCTGAGGTAAAGGCAAAATTCACCGTATTACTTTCACTTATCATAGGTAATACGGGTGTCCAGGTGACTTGCCCATTAACATCTATTTCCATGCCCGTTGGGCCATAAAGTAAGGTTATGGGTGCGGTTGTGCCAGTGTCAGCAGAGACAGTGAACGTAATTTCAGTGCCTACCTGAATGAGACTAGGTAAGTCGGATATCTCGAGCTTAACCTCACGTTCCAATTCAAATATTGCTGTACCACCTGTATTAAGTTCGAACCAATTCATTTGCTGATTCGCTGAAAAGTCCGCGAACAATTCCACATAACTGCCTACGATATTTTCGTATGCCCCTTCACAGTCGTATTTTTGGTTTTGCTGTTCAAAGGTCAGCGTTAAAGCATGGCGATCTCTGCTGTTTGTAGTGCTATCGAAATCATAAGTGCCAGCAATGACAGCTTCTGCAGAGAGTATTCTAAACGAACCGTCGGCATTGAACTCGAACGTTTCAACGCATTGATTGGGATATTCGTAGAACCAAGTTGCTATGATAGAGTTAGTCTTTTGGGCTGGGGAGGATGTGTTTCCCTCTGAGCCTGAGCCTCCGCCGCCACAAGCGGTCAGAATTACGCCAAATATCATTACAAGCGGGATAAGCCTAGTCATGGCAATCTTCCTTAATTACTGCAGTAAACTGCTTTCCTAAATTACAATAGCAACAGTACCTTAGAGTGTTATCAGTCCCCGTGGTATGGTGTGTACTATTATTATAAAACACGGCAAAAGTGTGCCAAATCCACGCGATAAAGCCAGAAAAATTAACCGCTTTTTGCTAAAAACTATTAAAACCTGTTAAATAGTATTTTTACTTCCATATCGTTCTGCTAAATGCTGCTAACTCAATGTAATTGCCCATTTTATTAAGTCTTGGATTTTACACAAAACGTAATACTAGCGAAATAATGATCCCGGTGACGATAAGTTGAACTAAGCAAAAGCCCATAATATCTTTGGCTTTGAGCCCAGCAATGGCTAGCACGGGCAGTGCCCAAAAAGGTTGAATTAAATTTGTCCACGCATCGCCCCACGCCACTGCCATAGCAACACGGCTAACATCTGCGCCAAGTTCAGCTGCTGCGGGCAAGATAACCGGGGCTTGTACCGCCCATTGCCCGCCGCCTGAAGGCACAAAAATATTGACGATACCGGCACTGATGAAGCTCCATACTGGTAGAGATTCAGCACTGGCAAAACTAATTAACCACTGAGACATGCTTTGGGCCAATCCTGACTGCACCATGACGGCCATAATGCCAGCGTAAAACGGAAACTGAATAATAATACCGCTTCCACCTTGAATGGCTTGTTGAAGGCTGTGCAGCAAACGTTTGGGGGTGCCGTGTAGCACTATGGCTAAAAATAAAAAGAGACTGTTAACTATATTCAGATTAAGGCCGCCGCCTTGGGCGAAGTAGTTCACTAGGTAGGCAATGCCGACGAAACCGCCAATGACTGCCAATAGCTTACTGTTCTCTAGTTTATCTGCTGGTCTTGTATTCGCCGCAGTTGGCATAGGCTCATCGCGCAGCTTATCTGGGCTGACGATAATGCTCTCGTCTGCAGGGGGCAACATCATGCGATTAACAAGGGGAACTACAACAAATAGGATACCGAGTAATGTGAGGTTAAAGCCGCTGAAAATGGTGTTGCCTGTGGCGATCACGCCGATTTGATTTTCACTAAAGTGCCCAGGTGTGGCAATTGTCAGGGGGATTGATCCGGCTAAACCGCCATGCCAGACCACAAAGCCTGAATATGCACTGGCCACCAACAAGCGATAATCTACCTGCGTGTTGCGGGCAAGCGCTTTAGCGAACAGTGCCCCAATAACTAAACCAAACCCCCAGTTTATCCAACTGGCGGTGAGTGATATCAACGTGACTAAGACGATCGCTTTACCTGGGGTATTGCCTAGTTTCGCTAGGCGCGCCAAAATGTTTTTCATTAACGGGGTGCTGGCCAACATAAACCCGCTGACGAGTACTAGCAGCATTTGCATAGAAAAGCTCAGTAAGCCCCATAAGCCGTTGCCCCATTGGTCTATGACGGTCATTAGCGGTTGTTGCTCAACAATGACCGCGGCGCCTATGGTGATTAGCGTTAACAAGAGTACGAAAATATAAGGGTCGGGGAGATAACGTTCTACTAATTTTATAAAAGGTTTTGCGGCACGGTTTAGCATATAGAACGCCTATAACATATTGATAACAAGACGTATCTTAGCGTATTTTAAGTCAAAGTATATGCCTTGGTATTGTTGCTAGAAAGCCGGTGACACAGTTGGCGATAACGCGTGACATGAAGCAGCGTATCAGGCTTTAACCCACACCCTGAATTAGCCTGAAAAAAAACCAATAAGTACAAACCTAACTATTCAATCTATTAACAAACTAACGAGGGGTTTGCCTTTATAATACCTAGCTTGATGCATGTGTAATACTCAGCTTGAGGCACTTATGATAGTTCGCGATACCCCTCATTCATTTAGGTTGTTTTTTATTTTGCGTGGGTCGGTTTTACCGCTCATCTACGGAAAAATTCTGTTCATTACATTGTTGGGCGTGGCAGTGGCGGTGGCTCAACATTTTTACCCTAAAGTATTCCCCGATTTTACCCTTGCACCTGTGGCTTTGTTTGGTGTCGCGCTGTCGCTGTTTCTTGGTTTTAGAAATAATGCTAGTTACGATCGGTGGTGGGAGGGGCGTAAGCAGTGGGGGCAATTGGTGGTGGCCTCGCGCAGTTTATCGCGTCAATTGGTGTCTTACATTGACGGCAGTGAAAAAGCAGGTGCTGATGCACAAAAATATGCCATTAAGCTATCCATTGCCTTTGTTCACGCTCTGCGCCATAAACTTCGTAATACTGATGCATGGCCCGACATACAAGGGTATGTCACTGAACAAGACACACCATTTTTGCGCGAAGCAAACAGCCTTCCAGATGCCATACTGCGCTTAATCGCGCAAAAACTTGGCCAGTGCCGTGAGCAGCATTTGTTGTCTGACATTTTACAAGTCAGCTTACACGAGCAGATCACTGCGATGGCAGAAGTGCAGGCAGCGTGTGAGCGAATTCAAACTACCCCGCTGCCATTCGCATACATGTTACTCGTGCAGCGTACGGCATACTTGTACTGCTTCATTTTACCCTTTGGTATCGTAGCGACCCAGGGCCTAGTGACGCCGTTGTTCAGTGCCATCATTGCATATACATTCTTTGGTTTAGATGCGTTAAGTGAAGAGTTGGCTGCGCCGTTTGGTCTATCTGCAAATCACTTACCTTTGCACGCTATTTCTCGGACGATAGAAATTAACCTGCTGGATATACTCGGTGAGAAACCATTACCTGACCCTATCGAAGCACAAAACCACCGCCTAGCCTAGTGTGCGTTACACTCCAATTATAAAGACAGCGTGAACGCAATTTTGATTGGTATCTTTTGGATGGTTGGTTGCTTGGTTGATTATTTACTGACTTAGAAATACGTTAGCTAAGGCGCGCTCGCGCCCTTTTTTTAATCGCCTGCACAGCAAACAGGTTAAGTGAAAATGCTTAACGGTTATCGCGACAATGCTTAACCGTTATTGTAGCAACGCCTAACGTACCTCTGCTGCCATATGATAAAAGCGTTCATCTTCGCTGCGTATCGTAAAACCGTTTCTCGTATACAGCGTGATGGCAGGGCTTATTTTTAACACTCGCAGGGTGAGGGTTTTGACGTTGGCGTTAGCGGCTCTGCGCTTTGCTTCCTTTACCGCTGCTTTACCAATACCTCGATTTTGAAAGGTGGGTAGCACTTGAAGATCTCGTATAATATAACCTTCATCGCCGGTCGCTAATCTCATCACACCAACTACTTCTTGGTGAAACACGATATCGAGGTTTTCAAGTTCCTGGGTCACTTCAAGTACTTTAGCCACGTCCCAATCTGGGGCGAATTGTTCATAGTAGACACGCATATTCTCATAGGTAAAACGTGCTGCCCGGTGAAGGTTTTCAGTTGCTACAAAGGTGATACTCACTAAGCCTCCTTGTTAGTCGTGTTTACAGCGCTCAGTAACCGAGTTCTCTGTCGACTGTGCCAATCAGCGGCGTTTGATTAATGTAACGCTGCACATTGGCCAGCAAAACTTGGCCTGCGCTATCGTCTTGGGTTACCGCAGCGATATGCGGAGTAACTATTACCTGAGGGTGCTGCCATAGTGGGTGAGATTCAGGCAGTGGCTCGATGGCGAATACATCCAGCACTGCATAGGCCAAATGCTCTGCGTCCAGCAGCGTGATTACATCTTCTGGAATAAGTTGTTCACCGCGCCCTACATTAATGATGCTTGCCCCATTAGGTAATAGGCTCAAGGTATTTAAATTGAGTATACCCCGTGTTTCTGGTGTGAGCGGTACTAAGGACACTAGAATATCTGTTTGAGATAAAAACGCGGGCAATTCCTTATCGCCGCTAAAGCAGTTTACCTGAGTCACTTGTTTTGGGCTGCGACTCCAGCCATTGACGCTAAAACCTAAATCTAAAACCGTTTTTGCCGCTGCTTGACCCAAATGACCTAAACCAAAAATACCCACGCGCCTTTTTTTGCTCGGGATAGTGGGTATTTGCTGCCACGTCGCGGTTTTATTCGCGTTGATATATGAAAAGGTATCTCGGTGAATATTCAGCACATGCATAGCAATAAATTCGCTCATGCCTTTGGTAATACCAGGGTCGAGCATTCGTACTACCTGAATATGCTCAGGCACGCTGGCCAAATCGAGTTGGTCAACGCCGGCACCAACAGAAAATATGACTTTTAGGTTGGGGTAGTCTTGTTGGTAATCACGGGGTAATTTCCACACTATCATCAGCTCGATTGCGGCTTTATCTTCAACGTGTGGCCAGTGATGCCAAGTTACATCAGGCAGGGCATCAGCAAACAATGTTTGCCAGTTATCGTTGCGTGATTGAGGGCCGCGAAAAAGCACATGGGTTGTCATGAAAATTTGCCTCGTTCTCTGGTTGTTAGCGCTGTGGCGGTATCCTATCCTGAGTGAGTTGAAAATGGTATTCGCAAAAAGAGATTCGTTTTTAGATGTGTGTTATTCATCTTTGTCCGCAACGCAAAACATGTCACTCAACACCTGTTATCTGATACCCGTGACGCAAGGTTAGGTTAGAGTGTGCTGTCTGGCTGGTTTTCTGGTGCTGCAAGGGTGAACGCCTGTAGTTCGTTACAGGCTTGATAGACGCGCATTATCTTAGGGTAGGGCTGCATGTCTACATTGAACCGCAAGGCGTTGTATACCTGTGGAATCAAATAAACATCGGCCATGGTGATTTTTTTTCCTAGAGCGTACTTGGCTTGATTAGCGGGGCCTTCATCAGCTACGAGCTGGGCTTCAATGGCGTTAAAGCCTTGTTCAATCCAGTGGCGATACCATTGCTGCTTTTGCGTATCTTGCACAGCCAAATCGTTACTGAGATATTTCAATACGCGCAAATTATTCACTGGGTGAATGTCACAGGCTATTATATCCACTAGGCTGCGTACCTTGACGGCCGCCATTAGGTCATCTGGCATCAAAGGGTATTCTGAGTATTGACCTTCAAGATAAGCTAAGATCGCCCCGGATTGCGTCAACACTTCTCCATTATCAAGCTGCATACATGGCACTAATCCTTGTGGTTGCAAAGCGGTATATTCTGCCCCCAGATGTTCACCTTTAAGCAAATTCACTGGAACAAGCTCATGTTTGATGCTTTTTAAGTTTAATGCGATACGTACCCGATAGGCCGCTGATGAGCGAAAGTAAGTGAGTAGTTTCATGATTTTTTTTCCTAATATCCCAATCGCGTGAATACGTTGAGCACAAGTGCAGCGTGCTCAACGAGTTTAAAGTTGGCGAAATCAGACTCGATTTAGGGACGAGCAGGCAACAAAGTGCCAATCACTTCACCAAAACCTATGGTAACAGCGCCGTCACGGCTGCAATGTGCACGCATAATTATGCTGTCACCGTCTTCTAAAAATTTTCGCGATTCTCCATTTTCTAACGTCAGGGATTGCTTTCCACCGTGCGTAAGTTCCAGCAGCGAGCCTGCTTCGTCGGCTTGCGGGCCTGATTGTGTGCCTGAGCCTAATAAGTCGCCTGGTGTCATAGGGCAACCATTTACACTGTGGTGGGTAACCAGTTGTGCAGGTGTCCAATATGAGTGTTTGAAGTTTGATTGTGATAATTGCTGCGGTGATTGATTACTTTGGCGCATTTTCTCTGTTTGGATCAGGCAGCTTAGCTCTATATCAAGATTACCGGCTTGGGTATTCGCCTCGCTGGTCAAATATTCAAGGGGCTGCGGGTCACTTTCTGGGCGAGTAAAGGCCTCTCTAAATGGCGCAAGGGCTTCGGTGGTGACTATCCATGGAGATATAGTAGAAGCAAAATTTTTAGCGAGAAATGGCCCAAGGGGTTGGTATTCCCAAGCTTGAATATCGCGCGCCGACCAGTCATTTAAAATACACATACCAAAAATGTGTTGTTCGGCGTCAGTAATATTGATGCGCTCGCCAAGACGTGTTCCTTGACCAATAAATACCCCCATTTCAAGTTCATAATCAAGGCGTTGGCATGGGCCGAAATCAGGGGTATTGGCATCGGGCTTTTTGGTTTGGCCGATAGGGCGAGGAAAGGCTTGCCCAGACACATCAATACTTGACGAGCGGCCGTGATAGCCAATCGGTACCCATTTGTAGTTTGGCAGTAGCGGATTGTCTGGACGAAATAAACTACCCACTGCTGTTGCATGGTGAATAGAGGTATAAAAATCAGTGTAATCAGTAACTTGGCATGGCATGTTAAATTCAGCGTCAGTGTGGGCGATTAAGCAATCTTCGAGCGCACCTTGAAGTGCTGACCCTTCACTTAAGGCATTTGATAACGCCAAACGTAGCGCTGAGTTTGTTGTCGCCCCTAAGCCCATCAAGGTGTTAAGGCTTGTTTCACCCGCTGCTTGTGCGCCGCGCTGGGCAGCGCCATCGAACATGTTTAATTTGGCGACTTTAGCCATATCGAGAATAAAATCACCAATGGCGACGCCACCGCGCCATTGGGTTTGGGCGTTTGCTTCGCGAAATATCGAAAAAGGTAAATTTTGAATGGGAAATTGGTCGTGGCCATTGGCTGAATCGACCCAGCTTTTACGTGCTGGATCGTGAGTTTCGTTTAATAACGTCATGATATTAATTCCTATGTTATTCACTGGTGGCTATGGCTGGCCGTTAAAATGTTTTTTAAGGTCCCCCCAACAGGCCAAATACTGTTTTTGGCGTTGGGGCGTGTTAAGGGCAAATTCTGTCGGTGCAATGATGTAACGTGATTCAAGCATAAATGCCATGGTGTTTTCATAGCGCTGAGGGACAAGCTCAGCTTGGGTGGCTTTCTCGAATACGTCGGCCTCTGGGCCATGGGGTGTCATACAGTTATGTAGGCTCATACCGCCGGGGGCAAAGCCTTTCTCTTTGGCATCATATGTGCCTTCAATCAAGCCCATAAACTCACTCATAAAGTTTCTGTGGTACCAAGGTGGGCGGAACGTATTTTCGGCCACCATCCAGCGCGGTGGGAAAATCACAAAATCGACGTTGGCTACGCCTGTTTCACCACTAGGCGAGGTTAAAACGGTAAAAATTGATGGGTCGGGGTGATCAAAACTGACGGTGTTGAGCACATTAAAACGGGACAGGTTGTATTTATAAGGTGCGCTGTTGCCAACCCACGCCACTACATCAAACGGGCTGTGATTTTGTTTGGCCTGGTACAACTCACCGCAAAATTTCGCCACAACTGTGTGTTGCTCTTCGCTATCCTCAAAATAGGCTACGGGATATTCAAAGTCTCTTTGATTGGCGAAGCCGTTTGCGCCAGCGGGCCCGCGCTCGGCTAGTTCCATTGGGCTGCCATAATTTTCACACAGGTAACCCCTTATGGGTCCATTTATGGGCTCAATTTTAAACTTTATGCCTCGCGGAATTAGCAAGATTTCCCCAGGTTTAATGGCTAACTTGCCCATTTCGGTTATCGCCATAAACTCACCAAGTTGAGGAATAAAGAGTAACTCGCCGTCAGCGGAATAGAATGAACGATCGCCCATACTTTGGTTGGCGGTATACACATGAATACCGATCCCTGATTGACCTCGCACATCACCGTTGGCCGCCATGGTGGTTAAGCCATCAATAAAGTCTGTTGGGGCTTCTGGGATGGGCAGGGCGTCCCAGCGCATGACATTGGGCGGGCAATCCACCTCGGTGATAGGCCCAGAGCGCACAGCGCCTTTATCCATTTTATTAAAGTCACCCATGGCAATAGAAGGGCGAATTCGGTAAGTCCACGTGCGCCGGTTTTCGTGGCGTGGGCGCGTAAATGCACTGGTACTAAATTGCTCGGCGTAGAGCCCATATGGGCAGCGCTGAGGGCTAAATTGCCCTACAGGGAGCGCACCTGGTAGGGCTTCTGTTTGGTGTTCGTTGTTGAAACCGGCTAAATATGAAAGCTCAGTGTTTGTGCTCATGTGTTGTCCTGTGAAACGCGAAAATAAACGACCTTCATCCGATAATAGCTTTTATAAACAAGCGGGAAGTCTATGTTTTAATCTAATTTTTTAACCAACTGATGACAATGGATTAACAGTAAAATGACGTAATTAGCTCTGAACTTTGACACGCTATCTGTAAACTTTTGTTTCTCTTTTATGCCAAGCCCCTCGTAAAATAAACTGTGACCAAGCCATCAATCAGGTCATGCTGTGGTTAATCCTTGTGACTAAAAGACATTTCAAAGGGTCTTGTATGACTTGTGTTTCTTGGCTATTACCCTTGCTATGTATCGTGGCTTTGAACTGCATGAAATGAACGAGTTAATGAGGAGGGAAACAGGCAAGCGGAACGCTACTGAGCTTGCATTAACGCCGCCGCGATTTTTCCAGCGCACGCGCTTTTTCACGTTACGATCTTTTCATGTCATCAGGCTATGTAACCGCGAAAGGCGACTCGCTGACGCTTATTGTGACATGCACGTTAGCTAGTAACGCATGCGGCATGAATTCATTTTTAATCATTACTGCTCAGACCGGCGTTGCTATATCCTTGTTGAGGGACATTAAAATACGATATGCACTACGACGCTTCTTTGTCTGTAGCCTAATGCATGTTACATTTGTGTGAATAAACAACATGTTATGTTTGGTTAGTTTGTAAAGGCGAAGTATGTAGATGCGAATCGATATTCTTGATGAAACTTAGACATACGCACCCCGATTTATCTGTATAGCGAATTAGCGTGTAAAAGCAAGAAAGTAAGGGAGTAACGAGGTGGGGAGCGAGCAAAAAGTGTTGCGTGGTATATTACCCTTTATATTGGGCTTGATGTTCCTTTTTAGCCATACTTTGCTTTGGGCACAAGTAAAAGGTGAGTCAGATTATATTGGCGCGCAAGCATGCCAAAGTTGCCATCAAAGTGAATATGACCAGTGGCAACAGTCCGATCATTTCAAAGCCATGCAAACAGCAAACAAAGAATCCGTGTTAGGTAATTTCAATGACACGCTTGTGATATTTCACGATATTCAAACGCGTTTTTTTGTTGAAGATGGCCAGTACAAGTTAACCACTACCAACAAACAGAATAAAGTCCAAACCTTTGATGTGCCCTACACCTTCGGTTTTTACCCGCTACAGCAGTACTTAGTCGATGTGGGTGAGGGGAAGTTACAAGCGTTTAATATTGCTTGGGACAGCCGCAGCAAAGAAGAGGGCGGACAACGTTGGTTTCATTTACAACCTATTGAAAAAATCACACCTGAACATCCTTTCTTTTGGCAGCGTCATTTTCAAAACTGGAACAGCCGCTGTGCGGATTGTCATACAACTGATCTCAAACGCAATTTTGAGCCGAAAAGTAATACATTTGCTACTCAATTTAGTGAAGTAAACGTCGCCTGTGAGAGTTGCCACGGGCCCGCAGGGCAACACATCAAGCTAGCAAAAAAGGGGGCGCTGAGCGCGCAAGATTCAGGCTTTCGTCAAACCTTACCCACGCTAAAAAACTTTTCGTTTAGTCCGAATAATCCGATTGCCCATGCCGATGGAAAACCAAACAACAGTGAAATTAATGTGTGTGCGCGTTGCCATTCATTGCGCACGCCGTTAACCCAACCATTCGCTAACACTAAGCAAACTTATCAAGACACCCATGATAAGACAGCCGCAAATTCCAATAAAAATTATCAAGACACCCATGATAAGACAGCTGCAAATTCCAAAAAGAATTATCAGGACACCCACGGTAAAAGCAACCACAATCCTCATGCTAAGCAGCCCCAGCAACGTTTCGTCGATGACAACCGGCTGGAGTGGATCCGCGCACCGTTTTACCATGCAAATGGCAGCATAAATGAAGAGGTGTTTGTCGCAGGCTCGTTCATGCAAAGTAAAATGCAGCATGCTGGCGTGACGTGCTCAAACTGCCATAACGCCCACACAGGTAAGGTCAAAATTCAAGGTAATGGCTTGTGCTTGCAGTGCCATCAAGCAGAAACTTTTAACAGCCCTGAGCATCACCACCATACGCCACAAACCGAAGGCGCTATGTGCGTGAATTGTCATATGCCTGAAAAAACCTATATGGGCGTAGACGACAGGCGCGATCACAGCTTTTTAATTCCTGATCTGAGCTTTAATGGTGACTCAAGTGAGCCGCAAGCGTGCTTGGCGTGTCACGATAAAGAGGATGAGCATTGGCGCCAGAAGAGCCAAAAAGTATGGGGTAGCAATACAAATTCGAATGTATGGCAAGCTACTCGTCAGCAGGTGCAAGATGGCGCGCCTGAAGGCCTAGAACAAGCAATCGCTTTTATACAAAACCCAGCTAATAGCCGCTTGCGCCAAGCATCTTTGTTGGCAGACTTGAGCCAGTACCGCTCGCAACAAGGGGTAGATATTGCCCTTGAAAATCTCGAGAGTGACAGTGCTTTGCTGCGCCGAGCGGCGGTAGAGTCGCTGGAAATCCTAAGCCCCCAAGCTCGTTGGCAGGTTTTAAGCCAAAAGCTGAATGAGCCCAGTAAGTCAGTGCGTTTTGAAATGGCGCGTTTACTCACCGATAGCCTAGGACAGTTGTCTCGCAGCGACAAAGCTAAACTGCTGCCCTTGCTAAACGAATATCGTGCAATGCTTGAGATAAATGCTGATTCACCTATTACTCAGCTGGCCATTGGCAATTTAAACACTCAGCTAGGCGATTTAGCGGGCGCAGAGCAGGCTTATTTAACCGCGTATAAAATTGAACCCAGTTATATACCTGTGTTAATTCAAATCTCTGAATTTTACCGTCAGCAAGGTCAAGATGAAAAAGGTGCGGGATATTTGAGTAAGGCGTTGAAAGTTGAACCGAACAACGCTCAAGCTAATCATGCGTTAGGTTTATTCAAAATTCGTCAGAAACAATATGGGCAAGCCCTGAGCAACTTAAAAATAGCGGCACACAGCGATGAAGCAATGCCGTCTTTTGCCTATATTTATGCGGTTGCACTTGAGCAACAAGATCGCATAAAGCTCGCTATTAGTGAATTGGAAAAAGCCCATCAGCGCTGGCCGAGGGATGGAGATGTGATGAGTGCCCTTATCAGTTATTTACGCAAAACTGGCCAGAACGACAAGGCGCAACAATACCAATCTAAGCTGCAAACATTGCAACGTTAATTGGCTAAATTATACCATTCCACGTTAATAAGTGATGACTCAGCGAGAGTTTAAAAGGGCTTAAACAAGGCGCATGACTGAATGAATAGTTGTTCTCTTTCGAAGTCATGCAACGCAGTGTAAGCCCTTTTAAAACTCGCCTGCAAGGAATGCCCCAGCGGCTTTTGCTCTGCGTTCTCACTATTCGAAAGGGAACAACCATTACTTCATAGCGACGCCTTAATCAAAAACCGCTGGACGCATTCTGAGGAGGTCACTTATTAATGCGGATTGGTATTAATCATCACCTCAAAAAATAATCAGCTCTAGCGCTTCTTGTTAATCTAAATCATCGACGGTCGATTTATGTTCAGGAGCAAGCGATGTTAGATAATTTGTTTTCAATGCAGGGAAAGGTCTGTGTAGTGACTGGGGGCTCGCGTGGGCTGGGCGCGTTTATGGCACAAGGCTTCCTAGAAGCCGGCGCTAAGCGTGTTTATATTACTGCACGTAAGGCAGAGGCTTGTTTAGCCGCTGCTGAGGAGCTTAGTCAATTTGGTGAGTGCGTGGCGTTAGTGGGTGATGTTGCTACTAGCGAGGGGGTTATGGCACTCGTTAAGCAGCTCAACGAGCGTGAACAGCATATTGATGTGTTGGTAAATAATGCCGGTACGGCATGGGGCGCGCCATTTGGGCAGTTTCCAGAAAAAGGGTGGGACAAAGTCATGGACTTAAACGTGAAAAGCCCATTCTTTTTAACCCAAGCACTCACTCCGCTACTAGAGAAAAATGCGACAAAAGACAATACCTCCGCAGTGATTAACATCGGCTCTATCGCTGGGATCGTGGGTAATGGCTTAGATAACTACAGTTATGCTGTATCAAAGTCGGCTATTCATCAACTAACGCGCGTTTTGGCCAAAGAATTAGTCGATAAACATATTCGCGTTAATGCAATTGCACCGGGGCGTTTTTACTCAAAAATGACGGAATTCTTAAGTGAAGATAAAGAAGCTTTTGAAGAGGAGTTGCAGTCAATTCCTATGCGTCGCTGGGGTGAATCGACGGATATTGCAGGTGTTGCCTTGATGTTGGCGAGCAAAGCTGGCGCGTTTATGACTGGGCAGATATTGCCAGTCGATGGCGGTACCACTTTAGTAAACTAAGCGTACATAGTGAAAATAAAAAAGGGCTAACACTTTAGCCCTTTAATCTTTTGAATGTATTTACTGACTGCTATTTACTGAAAGCTATTTACGAGTAGCGCGTAGCATCCATGACGTTTTTTCATGTATACGCATGCGATCAGAAACCAGCGCCGCGCTTGATTCATCTTCAGCATCTTGAGCTAGTTTTAAAACAGCACGAGATGTTTTCACCACTTGCTCGTGACCTTTAGTAAGTAGGTCAACCATTTCTGATGCTTCGGGCACACCGTCAACTTCTTTGATTGAACTTAACTTTGCAAATTCTTTATAAGTACCGGGTGCTGCAACATCCAAAGTACGAATGCGCTCGGCAATATCGTCTACCGCTGTTGCCAGTTCGGTATACTGCTCTTCAAACATCAAATGCAGTTCGCGAAATAGAGGGCCTGTCACGTTCCAGTGGAAATTATGGGTTTGTAGATACAAGGTGTAAGAATCCGCTAATAGTGCTTTTAACCCGTCAGCGATTTTTATTCTGTTTGTCTCATTGATACCAATATCGATGGTCGTCATGTCTATCTCCCTAAACTCTGTAATTGAAAGGAACGGAAATTTAACTAATACGTTCAATGATATGTGTCGGTAACCAAGGAATTACAAGGGGGAAATGAAAATAATACTATTCTAGGTGAATAAGTGAGCACTCCGCGAGAGTGTAAATGGGGTTAAACAAGGCGCATGACCGTTAAGTCATACGATGCGAGCACTCTTGAAACTTGTCTTACAGGAATGCGTCAGGAGCTTTTGCTCAGGGCTTTTACTATTTAAAAGCGCTCACAATTTAAAAGCTGTCACTATTTAAAAGAGAACAAGCATTATTAGATACGCCTTAATCAAAAACCGCTGCGCGGATTCTGAGGCGCATTTATTACTGCGGATCCAACGCCAAATAGCGCACAGGGATAATTAATTTCAATGACTAACACATTTATGTGTCATTTTTATGAACAAAAAATCGTCAGCCATTGTATAATTGAACTCCTAGGAGTTTTGATATGCATTTGTTACGTTGGTCTGAGCTGACCGTTCTATTTTTATGTACCCCTCTGTTAATTTTGTTTCTTGTTTCTGACTACGATACTTGGTTAATGCCATTACTTATTTTAATGGGGGGCTATTGCTTACTGTTGTTATGGAAAGACGTTAATTTCAAACGTTTTCGCTTATGGCACACTGATGATTTTTGGCAACATTTTGGCGCTACCCTTAAGGTGTTTGTGCCTTGTGCAATCGTACTGGCAATGCTTGTCTATTATTTTGCGCCGCAGATATTGTTTAAGTTACCCAGAGAAGATTTGCAGTTTTGGTTAATTACCTTGGCAATTTATCCAATCGTGTCGGTTATTCCTCAAGAGGTGATATTTCGTACCTTCTTTTTTCATCGATACAAGCGGATTATTCCTTCGAAGAATATGCGCTGGGCCTTGAGTACCATTAGTTTCTCTTTGGCTCATGTGGTGTATGGGAACTGGATAGCGGTCGGTCTGTCTTGTATCGGAGGCATTCTATTTGGTTATCGATACATGCAAACACGCTCAACACTTGTGGTAGTGGTAGAGCACTCTCTGTGGGGATCTTATCTATTTACCCTAGGCGTTGGGGTGTTTTTACTGACCCAGAATATTTAATGGAATTAGTATAACTGTGGGCTTTGAGTGCAAGTTAGCACCTAGCACTGCAGGTATATCCTGTTAATAACCTGTATATAAAATGAGTTTCACTTGTTAAGTTGGGGCCTGTTTTAAACTCGATTTTTAGATTTTGTACGATTTTACCGCAAAGAAACCGCATTTTATCGACTTATAGTGACATTTTCTTAACAAACGCTATATCATCCGCAACCTAATTTTTTGATACTCTCGTCGGTATAACTGACGAGGTGTTGATTTGTAAAGAGATCCTATGAACTTAAATAAAATTCTTCTAGCGGCAGGTTTAAGCTGTTTATCTTTGAACACGTTGGCTGCAGCTTTTCAATTATCTGAACACAGTGCGTCTGGTCTAGGGCGAGCCTTTGCTGGCGATGCAGCGATTGCTGAAAATGCCTCAGTTGTGGCGCGTAACCCAGCGTTGATGTCACAGTTTAGTGAAAATCAATTGTCAGTGGTAGGTACGTACATCGTGCCAGATGTGAGTTTGACCGGAGAAAGTGCCCCGGTGTATTCAAATGCCTCATCACTTGATGACGACAGCATTGCTCCTGAAGCGTTCGTGCCGGCTGCATACTATGTTATGCCACTTGACGACAAATTCGCTGTTGGTTTTGGTTTGTTTTCAAATTTCGGCCTTTCTACTGAGTTTGATGAAGATTACGCAGCTGGCCAATTGGCGGGTAAAACTGAAATTGTTACCGTTAACTTTAACACCAGTGTGTCATACAAGGTTAATGAGCAGTTGACTATTGCTGGTGGACTTAACGCTGTTTACGCTGATGCAACGATTACTCGTCACTTGGGTGATTTAAGTAACGGTTTGGCTGCCCAAGGTCTCATTTTCCCAGCAAGTACTACCGCACTTGATTTGGAAGGTGATGACTATGGATACGGTTATAACCTTGGTGTTGCATATGACTTAGATGAAAACTCGCGCTTTGGTTTTCATTATCGTAGCAAAGTCGATATTACATTTGACGGCACGTATAGCAACGAACTACCTCTTATCCCTGGGGTATTTGATAACGGACAATCTGGAGAGGTTCAGCCTGGAACGGTAGAACTAGAGTTGCCTGCTATTGCGGAATTTTCAGGAAGTCACAAGTTAGATGAAAAATGGGGCCTACACTATAGTGTTATGTGGACGGACTGGAGCAGTTTTGAACGCCTAGAGGCATTCGTACCCAGTCAAGACGAGGCTGTCTTCGAAAAAGAAGAAAACTTCTCTGATAGTTTCCGCTATGCAATTGGCGCTGATTATCAGTTAAACGCGAAAGTGAAATTACGTGCCGGCATCGCTTACGATGAAACCCCGACTGATTCACAATTATTGTCTATCTCGATCCCTGATACTAACCGTTTGTGGTTAAGTGCGGGTGCAAACTATTCACTTAATGATAGCTCGTCTATTGATTTGGGATTGAGTGTAATACGTGGTCAAGACCGTACTTTTACTGAAGCTGATGATGCTGGTGGCGTATGGGAATTCAGTAGTGAAGGCAATGCATTTATCTTCGCAGCCCAGTACAACTACGCATTCTAATTTGCAAAATTAGCTGTTATAAAATTTGCTTAAAACCGGTTAGGAGTGGCTATTTCTAATCGGTTTTTTTGTTAGGCGAGTATTACCAATAGCGCGCCAATCAGTATCAGACCAAGTCCCACCTTATCGGTGCCTGTTAACCGTTCTTTGAACCATTTAGCCGATATTAAGAGCGTAAAAAATATCTCTACTTGACCTAAGGTTTTTACTAAGGCAACCGTTTCTAAGCTCATGGCGGTAAACCAACCTATAGAGCCCACAAAGCTGCAAAAGCTGATGATGAAGACCAACTTGGGCCTTTGGCATAATGCGCGCAGTGTGTCAGGGTTGCGCACCAGTAACCAAAGCAACAACACTAGGGTTTGTACCAGTAACACCCAAAATAAAACATAGGATGCGCTTTGCAAAAAGGGCAGGCCCGTCATTAAGCTTGCCTCGCGCACCCATAAGGTGGTGAGTGCAAAACATAGCCCACTGGCTAAACCTAACAATAATGTTGGCCAAGAAATATTCCGCATGCCTTTTGGCACGCTCATTAACCAAACGGCGACGCCGCCAACGAGCACTCCACCCCATGCCATGGGAGTTAGTGGCGCAGCGAATAGTAGGGCTCCTAGCACCGCAGCGATCACGGCTTCACTTTTTGCTAAGCCGACACCTAATGCATAATTACGTAAGCGAAATAGCTTAACCATAAAAGCCGTGGCAAATATCTGTGAAATAGCCGCTAGTGTGATGATGATATAAAAGTTAAACCCTAAATGAGGAATAGGGGTATCACCATGCTTGAACAGTATGAACGCATAAATTGCAGCCATAGGAACAGCCAGAATAAAACGTGACAGGGTCACGCCCATGGTATCTACATCTGTGCTCAGGCGCTTTTGAAAAGCGTTGCGCCATGACTGCATAAAAGCAGCCATAAGGGTAAACGGGATCCACAAACTCATGTTATCGCCTTACACTTATATCTTCACGGGCAATGCCGAGTTCAGGGAGTCGACTCATCTTGATGAATGATGAGTCGATGTTTAAGGCGCTTCAAATAGACTTAACGCCGGATGAGTAGGTTAGTACGTTTATACTGAAAAGGGATATTTAATTGCTGGATGGTGTTCATAACCCTCAATGTTGAAGTCATCCATGGTGACCCAGGTTTCTAAATCTTTTAACGATTTAATATCAGGATTAATAATCAATTTTGGCATACCGAGAGGTTCGCGTTTTAATTGCACGTCGCGCATCAGCGCTAATTGGTCTTCATAAATATGTGCATTAACGATTTTGTGGTACGCCTTTCCGGCTTTTTTGCCAGTAATTTGCGCCACAATAGCGAGTAAAAAATAAACCTGAACCATGTTAAAGTTCAGGCCCAGGGGTACGTCACAGCTGCGCTGAGTGCTATTTAAATATAAGGTGTCGTCGAGCAAAGAAAAGTGGTGACTGTACATACACGGGCGTAAGCAGCCCATATGAAAAGCACCTGGGTGATAAAAGGTGAATATCTCGCCTCTATCATCAATGCCGTTTTTTAAGTCGTGTATAATTTTTGCCAGTAAATCGATACTGCCGCCATCTGGTTTGGGGAAATTGCGTCCAATTTTTCCGTAAATTAGACCGCAGTCATCTTCGCCCCTGCGGTGAGGGTTATCTAACCAAGCTTGGTTTTGATTAGCGTTGGCGTCCCACGTCGAAGTGCCTATTTTTCTAAAATCGGCGGCGCTATCGTAGCCGCGAATATAGCCAATCATTTCAGCGATCGCTGATTTATAGAAACTCTTTCGGGTAGTAACCAAAGGAAACTCACCCTTTGCCACATCATAAGTGAGATCGGCGTTGATCACAGTGAGACATTTTTTACCGGTTCTTTCGTTATTGACCCACACGCCCTCATCAACGATGCGCTGGCATAAATCGAGATATTGCTTCATTTCGTTTAGCGACCACTCAAATAAAAATTCGGCTAGAATTCTATCAGACTTATTGGCATTTTTTGAGGATTTAACGGGGCCAAATTTGACGGTATTGCACTAAGGTCTGCTTGTAGATAGAGCTGATTCCCTCTAAGCTTAGAAAGCTAGTGTCACATGCCATCACTCGATACGATAATACCAATTAGGTTCTTCTCCTCACGCATAAACAACGGAATTGAAATTAATATGACCACTTCAGTCCTTATTTGTGATGACTCTGGCTTTGCCCGAAGGCAGATGGCGAGATCTATCCCCGATGGTTGGGATGTGGATATTCACTTTGCCGAAAATGGTAAAGAAGCAATAAGCGCTATTAAGCAAGGCAAAGCAGACGTCATGTTTTTAGATCTTAATATGCCAGTCATGGATGGTTATCAAACCATGCAAATTGTTAAGGAGCAGGATTTACCTACCTTAGTGATTGTGGTTTCTGGGGATGTACAGCCAGAAGCACATAAAAAAATGCTGAGTTTAGGGGTTATTGCATTTATCGCTAAACCTATTGATAACCAAAAGTTATGCGAAATATTACGCCAATATGGTTTGTATACCGGTGAGGCAACGTCACAAGGGCGCAGTCAGAAAGTACCGGTTGTTGAGCCCCGTAGCCAAAAATCTGAGCTTGACGCCTATCGGGAGATGGCGAACGTAGCGATGGGCAGAGCAGGCGAGCAAGTTGCTAAGTTATTAGGCGAGTTCATTCAATTACCCATTCCCAATGTGAACTTGATTACTAACAACGAATTGCATATGGCGATTTCAGATGTAAAAAGTAGTGATAGTTTGTCAGCTGTTTCTCATGGTTTTATTGGGGCTGGTATCAATGGCGAGGCGCTTGTCATTTTCAATGATGCAAATTTTTCCACTATGGGGAAATTGCTGAAATACCATCACAAAAGCACAAAAGAGGAATACGAGTTAGAAGTGTTAATGGACATTTCTAATATTCTTGTAGGGGCCTGTGTAAATGCGCTCTCGGAACAACTTCATGTGTCATTTAGCCACAATCACCCCATTATTTTAGGCCGTCATTGTGATATAGATCAGGTGCTTGAGACGAATAGTCAGCGCTGGGACAAAATTCTAGCGATTGAAATTGCCTATGCTATTAGCTCACAAGACATTCAGTTTGATTTGCTACTCTTATTTCCTGGTAACGCCATGGAGTTAGTGTACGAGAAACTAGTGAAACACACACATTAGGAGTCGTGTCTGTGCAAGATATGAAAGATTTAGCTGAAATGCACTGGAAGCATGATTTACTCGGTTCTATCGAAGTTGGGATTGTGGTTGTTGATCGTCATTATCAAGTTCAAGTGTGGAACTTGTTTATGGAAAACCACAGTAACATTGCGCCAAGTGCAATCCGCGACAAGTCGCTTTTTGAGCATTTTCCTGAAATTGATGAGACCTGGTTGCGGGCCAAAGCAGAGCCCGTTTTTTCACTGAAGAGTCCAGTCTTCGTCATCTGGGAGCAGCGACCTTATTTATTTCGTTTTGGTGCAAATAGACCCATTACCTCGCCTTCTCAGTTTATGTATCAAAACATCACGATATTTCCACTTGCTTCATTATCAGGGCAAGTCGATCAGGTGTGCATTGTGGTGTATGACGTAACCGACCAAGCTGTAAGCAAGCAAGCGGTGGATAATTTAAACGATGAATTACAGCGTTTGAGTCGGGTTGATGGTTTAACCGGAATTTATAATCGCCGCTATTGGGAAGAGCAATTCGACCGCGAATTTAAGCGTAATCTTAGAACCCCTGGCGAGTCATCGGTTATCATGCTTGATATCGATCACTTTAAAAAAATTAACGATAACTATGGTCACCCCGCTGGCGATGAAGTGATACGCCAATTGGCACAATTAATCGAAGATGTTTCCAGAGAAACGGATATTTGCGGCCGCTACGGCGGAGAAGAATTTGCCATTTTATTGCCTGATACTGCATCTGCAAATGTCATGGTTCTTGCTCAGCGGATCCGCGCATCCGTCGAAAAGCTTAAAATAGAGTATGAACAGCACACTATTTCCTTTACAGTCAGCTTAGGGATAGCGCAATTTAACACTGCATTTGGACAACACATACAGTGGCTAGAAGAAGCGGATAAAGCCCTCTATCAAGCGAAAAAAAATGGGCGTAATCAAGTGATTATTGCTGGAAGTTAACCGATTAAAATCACCGCATAATTATAAGAATATCTAGTTGTTATGAATAATAAAACGTTACGCCAGGCGTTGTTAAATAAGCGTATGCTTATTTGTATTTGCACTGGTTTCTCCTCTGGTTTACCCCTGTATTTACTGATCCAATTTGTTCCTGCTTGGCTCCGCTCTGCAGATATTGATTTGTCGACAATTGGCTTAATTAATTTGGTTCTCTTCCCCTACACATGGAAGTTCATTTGGTCTCCGGTAATGGACCGCTTTGTTGTACCTGTGCTTGGAAGACGCAGGGGGTGGATGTTTATCACCCAAATAGCGCTTATTGTGCTGATGAGTATGCTGTCTTTTTACGACCCCGCGACAGACATCAGCCACATCATTGTGATTGTTGCAGCCATTGCATTCTTCAGTGCCAGTCAAGACATCGTCATTGATGCGTATCGCCGTGAGTTACTTCCTGATGATGAGCTAGGTGCAGGTAATGGGTTTTATGCCCAAGCTTATCGCATTTCGTCATTTGTACCTGGTTCGTTAGCCATGATTTTGGCTGGGTTCTACCCTTGGTCAGTGGCACATTTGAGTATTGCTGCCTTTATGCTGGTGGGCTTAGTAACGACCCTAATGATCAAAGAAACCTCTAAAGCAGGAGAGGAGCCCCAAACTCTTCGCTCTGCTGTTGTTGAGCCTTTTGTTGAATTCTTCCAGCGTCAAGGTTGGCAGCAAGCGGTGCTTATCTTGTTGTTCATTATGTTTTATAAATTGGGCGATAGTATGGCCACAGCCCTAGAAACCCCCTTCTTTTTAGATATGGGATTTTCTACCGTCGAGATAGGTTCTATCGCTAAAATAGCCAAAACAATTGGCGCCACTGCAGGTACTATTCTGGGTGGCATCGCCATGATTAAATTAGGAATAAATCGTAGTCTGTGGGTTTTTGGGGTCTTCCAGCTTATTTCGATTTTGGGTTATGTAATGCTGTCAATGGTGGGCTACAACCACTTAGTCTTGGCGATCGCCAGTGGCTTTGAGTATTTTGGCGTCGGATTAGGGTCGGTTGCATTGATTGCATTTATGGCCAAATCAACCAATCGCCATTTTACTGCGACCCAGTTTGCCCTGTTTTCGAGCATTGCTGCGGTACCACGCACCTTTGTCAGTGCGACCACGGGGTACGTAATCGAAGCTGTGGGTTACACCCAGTTTTTCTTGATTTGTTTCGTGTGTGCCATTCCTGGAATGTTGATGCTACTTAAAATCGCACCATGGAATGAAAAGAAAGTGGATGATGCGCAACCTTAGCCGGTTAGGTTAAGGTCTTGCGCCTGAGTATTCGAAGGGGAAAGGGTATTCTTCTTGGCTTTCTAAGAAGTTAACACACAAATCTAAGTCGTTGCGCAGGGTGCTGTCTTCGCGAAGATTTTGCTCAGGCCAAAAATGTAACTGGTGTAGAACGTACCAAAACACCCGCTCTCGCTGTGAACTGGGTTGATCTGCTAAGTGACTCACCTGAGACCATTCTTCCATTGTGTCCCAAAAATACAGATCTAATTCTTTGTATACGATACGGTCATTCCAAAATGCTCGAACAAAATATGCAAGTTGTTGAGACTTAATATTTAAAAAATTTTGGACGCTTATCACTGCCTAATAACCTCGTACTCTTAAGTAGAATTAGCCAAAAGTATAGTGATTTGAATGCGTTTTGTTTAATGAATATACAAAAAATAGTGTGCTTTTTTGTTATCTAATTGAAATATAAAGTGTTTTATATGGATACTACAAGGGCGGGAATTAACTTACCATCCCAAATAATGTAACCATCCGTAGATTTCCTTACTGACAAACTCACTGTCAGATTGGGTGTTGAATGTGTGGGTGAGATGGCGCTGGCGGTAATCTAATTTCAGGTTTTTGTGAGAGCTGTTTTTACGTTCCAAGGCACTCATTAGTCCCCAGTTATTATCATGGTTAGAATAAATATCGAGCAATGGCATTGGGGTATTCGCTGTATAACTTGCGATCAGGGCATTTAAATTTCGTTGAGGCCAGAATGCGCTGATCGCGACAAACGCATCTGGGCTAGGAATTTGTTCCTCAGCGTACATTTTAATCATCCAAGCGGCGCTGGTGCCTTGGGCGATAACTAAGCGAAACCCAGAGTAGTTTTGAGCGCGCTGCATGACAGCTGATACTCGTTCTCGAAGCTCTTGTTCATGCAGTAAGAAGTGAGCATTACTGATGCGATGTAACTGATATTGTGGAGAGCTAGGGGTGGATGAAGAAGCAGTGGTTGCCTGGTCATTAGCAGATGAATCAACTTGTGATGCACTATCGTTTGCTTGGCCCTCAGGTTGTGCTTCGCTTTTTGTGTCGTCTGCGAGATCCGGTTCAAAGCCCACGGTCGGTGGGGAGATTTGCATGGTCACCCAGCCCAAATTATTCAAATATTGAGTTAGCATAGCGAGATTTTGTTGACTGGCAGGCGGGCGACCAGACTCGCCGATTAATACTGCCACACCGTACAAATTGGCAGTGGTGTTTAACGATTCAACTAAAGGAACAGCAGTGTTATTAACCTCAAGTATTTTAGCTTGGTCAGGGAAAAGCTGACGTTGCACATCGGTCAGTGTGCTGGCATCAGCAGAACGACTAGCCAGAAGCATGCAAAACACAAGCACACACCCCGTTAGGGCTGCGTGAAGGTCCAATAATCTAGCAATATTCTTAATGTGCTGCTTGTTCATTCATGCTGCGTGGCAATGAGTCATTCTCTTTTATCGGGCGCGGTGTAGGGTAACTTTAATGTGACTGCGAAACTTTAATGTAACTGCGAAACTAAAAGGGAACAGGCGCACTTAATTCTAGAGGGAGCTCAGTGACTGGGTGAGTGAAGCCTAGGGTCTGGGCGTGTAACTGTAAGCGCTGAGCCATTGCTAGCGCATCGCTATGAGCATAAAGCCTATCACCTAGTATTGGGTGACCTAAACTCAGCATATGCACACGTAGTTGGTGAGAGCGCCCAGTGACAGGGGTGAGCTCCATACGTGTACTGTTGTCATTTCGTTCTAACACGCGCCAATGGGTTAATGAAGGTTTCCCTCTTTGCTGACAGACCATTTGTTTAGGCCTATTTGGCCAGTCACATATTAAAGGTAAATCAACGCTGCCCCGTTCTCCGCTTACCTCTCCATAGACTCTGGCAATATACGTTTTGCGGGTTTGCCTGAGCTCAAACTGTTTTGATAACTGGCGATGGGTGTCTTTATCAAGGGCCATCACCAATAAACCTGAGGTGGCCATATCGAGTCGATGTACAATTTTTGCTGTGGGATAAACCCGCTGTACTCGAAGCTCTAAGCTGTCTTTATGTTCAAGGGCTTTGCCTGGCACAGTCAATAAACCACTGGGTTTATTGAGCACCAGTAAGTGTTCATCCTTAAACACAATATTGAGATAAGGCCGCATAGGCGGCGCGTAATTCACTATGGCCATGAACTTAGTTCACCTTAGGGGTTATTCACTATCAATCTGATGGCTTCTAGGTTAACCCTAGCTTCACTAATAACCTGCTTCAAGTCGTCAATTTGTTGTTGAAGGTGCTCAATTTCTTCATCACGAATTGATGGGTTCACTTTTTGTAAGCTTTGCATGCGCTTTAATTCACCGCCAAGCAACGACTTCATTTGCTTTTGGCATTGCTTACGTACCTTTTCAGCATCTTGCTCGCCTTGGTTTTGTGCAACCACTAACGCTTTGGTCAACTGAGGCGTTAAGGCTTTGATCAGTTGATTACCCATTTTGCCGCGCACTTTGTCTAGCTTGGTAAATTGCTTCTCGACTACGCTATTGGTGGTATCAACACAGATTTTAATCGGTGTTGGTGGCAAGAAACGATCAAGTTGTAGTGACTTTTCTGCTTTGCCTGACAGCACGAATAAACACTCTAGCCAATAAGCTCCTGCTGGTAGAGATTTATCTTCGCCTAGTGCAACTGAACTCTTGCCGGTGATTTCCGTGGTGACGGTCTCCATGGCGTGTTGCACCATAGGGTGATCCCAGCTGAAGAAGTTCACATGCTCTAATCGGGTCGCGGTGGTGCGCTCGTACGTAATCGTCATGCCTTCTTCATCAAGCCCAGGTAACGTGGCTACCATGGTCTCCGTGGGGCGCAAAATGTAGCAACTTTCATCTTTGTCTTCTTGAGCTAATCCTAGGGTGTCAAACAAGCGGGTCATGAATAACTCAAGAGTAGGAGAGTCTTCTGCGCCAAGGATTTCTTTTTGCAGTTTTTCCACTTTGCCCTTACCCGAGGAATTAAGCTCAAGAAGCTTGTCGCGCCCTTGCTCTAAACGCTCTTTGAGCTGCCTGTGTAGGCTAGCGGTTTGGTTGATCAGGTTTTCGCTGGCCGCAAAGTCTGTAGGGAACATTAAACAACTATGTAACAGCTCTTGGGTTTCTTCGTATACCGTCATTCCCGTGGGGCAGGTTTGTTCAAAGGCATTTAGCCCTTGATGGTACCAATCAAGCAGAACTTGTTGAGCACTCATGTCAAAATACGGCACATGGATACATACGTCGTGAGTTTGACCAATACGATCAAGACGACCGATACGCTGCTCAAGCAAATCAGGCACTTGAGGTAAATCGAACAACACCAAGTGGTGGGCAAACTGGAAGTTGCGCCCTTCGCTGCCTATTTCGCTACAAATGAGGACTTGGGCGCCTTCTTCTGTTTGAGCAAAGTAATTTGCTGCTTTATCTCGTTCTACTATGCCCATGCCCTCATGAAACACAGTTGCGCGGGTGCCCGCCTTAACGCGTAATACTTCAGCTAGCTGCAATGCTGTAGCTGCATTGGCACAAATAGTGAGGACTTTTTCCCCTTTGAGTTCCTGCAGTTTTTCGATGAACCAATCCACTCTTGGGTCAATGTTAAACCAGCTATTGACCATGTCAGGATTACGCTCAGGGGTTAAATGCAAGGTCAAGTTGGTTGGGTCTTCATCTTGAGCGGCAATATATTCTTCTGGCTGTTCTAGGCTATAGCTGAATAATTTACGATCTGGGAAACCACTGACCCCAGCTCGGCTGTTGCGGAACAACAAACGGCCAGTACCGTGGCGGTCTAAAAGATTGTGTAATAACTGTGTTTTCTGTCGTGTGGACATGCCATTGATGTCACCCAAATCTTCGTCTTTAGCAAAAGATTCAATCGCGCTGATGTTTTCAGGGCTAAGCGTTTCGCCCGACATCAAAGGAGAAATCGCTTGCGCCAATGTACTGTATTGTTGCTCTTCTTTGACAAAACTTTGGTAATCATGGAAACGCGCAGGGTCAAGCAAGCGCAGGCGGGCAAAGTGGCTTTCGTGACCTAGCTGATCAGGGGTTGCAGTCAATAACAACACACCTTTTGTCACTTGAGCTAACCCTTGAACGACTTGGTATTCTTGAGAGGGTTGCCCTTCGCTCCATATAAGGTGATGGGCTTCATCGACCACCATTAAATCCCAAGGGGCTTGCATAGCCAGCTCATAATAACGGCTGTTGTGGGTTAGAAAGTCGAGACTGCAAATAACCAGTTGTTCAGATTCAAACGGATTACCGCTTTCACCTGACATAGCGCTGCAGCGCTCTTCATCAAAAATAGAAAATGCCAAGTTAACACGGCGCAACATTTCTACCAGCCATTGATGCACCAAGCTAGATGGTACAACAATCAATACCCGCTCAGCACGGGCTGTCAATAACTGTTGGTGAATAATCAACGCAGCCTCAATGGTTTTACCTAAACCCACTTCATCAGCCAACAAAACCCGCGGTGCGAAGCGGCGGCCAACTTCGGCTGCAATGTGTAACTGATGAGGAATGAGGTCAACGCGGGCGCCCACGAAGCCTAGTAGCGATGAGGTGCTATGGCTGTATTGGTGATTCAAGCACTGCTCGCGTAAATCAAACCATTTTGGGTGGTCAAACTGACCGGCAAATAAGCGCTGTTCAGGTTGATTGAGCTGAAAGTGATGGTCAATAAAGGTTTCTTTTAAGACGACATCTTCTTCGGTGTCATGACGTACGCCGGTATAGGTCAACATATCATTGTGTTCGCTGACGCTGGTGATTTTCATTTCCCAGCCTTCGTGGCTGGTAATATTGTCGCCCTCGCCAAACGTAATACGCGTAAGCGGGGCGCTTTGCTTGGCATAAACTCGGCTGTCTCCAGTCGCTGGAAACAACAGGCTGACCGCGCGGTTATCAACGGATACCACTGTACCTAAGCCAAGTTCTGTTTGGGTATCGCTTAGCCAACGTTGACCAAGTGCGAATGAGTGTTTTTGCGCCATAGAGTGTCTCCCAACAGTGTATGCATAACTGGCTTTTTGATGCGGGCGGAATAATTTCGGCGCGCATTGTATACCAATACTGGTTTGGGATGGAGGTCAATCCACCTTCTTATAAACATAATGTGCTTAAAAGCGACTAACCCAAGCTTTCAAGGGAAAATTCGTTAATATTTGCTCGTGTTTTAACCAATTCATTCACATAAACGTCATATAATAAAAGTAGATGAATAAGGAGCAAAAGTGGTTTATTGTTTCAGTAACAGATGGCCAATCACAGCTAAGTGAAACACCCAATTGGCTGTTTATTGGTGATTTGTATTGCAGTGCCTTTTACTCAAACGGAGTGACGAATGCCAGAAAAAAAAGCGTTAGATACAAGAATTTACGTACTCGATACCAATATCCTCCTGCACGAACCCCTCGCCTTTTTATCATTCAAAGAACATGACGTTGTCGTACCCATGACGGTTCTTGAAGAGCTCGATTACATTAAAGACAGTAAAAAAGACGTTGCTCGTGATGCCCGCGTGTCGATTCGCGCTATGGAAGATTTGTTACATGACGCCACGCCAGAGCAACTCATGGAAGGCGTTACCATGCAGGGAATAGGCGTCGGGGAAACAGCGCCAACAGGTAGTCTATCAATATTTGTCGATCATGCTTTACCTGCTGACCAGCACGTCTTTACCAGTGATGAAAATGACAATCGTATCATCAACACTGCACTGCATCTGCAAGCTCAATATCATCCACGACAAGTCACGTTAGTGACCAAAGATATCAACATGCGGCTCAAAGCCAAAGGCGCAGGATTAGCCCATGTAGAAGACTACAGAACGGATCAGCTAGTCAGTGATATCAAATATTTATCGAAGGGGTTTCATCGTTTCAACGGTGATTTTTGGAATGAAGTCACCGCCGTTGATAGTCGCACTGAAGGCCGCGATACCATTCACACTCTGGCCAGAGAAGTGTTACCTGAAGCGTATGTTAACGAGTATTTGCTGGATGACACCGAGCATTTCGCTGGCTTGGTGGAATCTGTATCTGAGAAAGAAATCGATGTACTCGATTTAGGCTACGAACGCTTAATGGGTCGCCGCGCATGGGGAATTACGCCTAAAAATATCGGCCAAGCTATGGCATTTCACTCATTGCTTGACCCGCATATCGACTTGGTCATTTTAACCGGCCCTGCAGGCAGCGGTAAAACCTTGCTCGCATTGGCTGCTGCGCTAGAAATGGTGGTCGAAAAAAACATGTACGACAAGATCATTGTTACGCGCAGCACACCAGAAATTGCCGAGTCGATTGGCTTTTTACCTGGCACTGAAGAGGAAAAAATGGCCCCTTGGTTAGCGGCCATTACCGACTCTTTAGAGGTGCTACACAAGAATGATGAAAACGTGAAAGGCTCTATGAGTTACATCATGGAAAAAGCCAATATTCAGTTTAAATCAGTTAACTTTATGCGCGGTCGAAGCATTCAAAACGCGATTGTAATTTTAGATGAATCGCAAAATCTCACTGCATCCCAGCTTAAAACTATTATCACTCGTTGTGGTGAGGGTACTAAGTTGATTTGCAGTGGTAACCTTGCGCAAATAGACAGTAATTACTTAAGTGCTGTTACTTCAGGTTTAACCTACATAGTGGAGAAATTTAAAAACTTCTCGGGTAGCGCAACGATTAACCTAGATGGTGTGGTGCGCAGCCGCTTAGCAGAGTTCGCTGAAGAGCAGCTATAGCCGCATTTCATTCTGCTTTTAATTACATGAATAAAAAGTGAAACTAGCTTGTTGAAATGACCCCAGTGGTTGGATTTTCCAATTACTGGGTTTTTTTATGCGTTCTATTAACCCACATAGGGTTTGGCTATCCCCACGTACGCTTCAAATATCAATAGTAACCAAATGGTGATAACCCAGGGTTTAACCTTGTTAAGGCTACGGAGCATATTCAGGTTGTCTGCGTCACCCTGAGTGTTTTGGAGTATTTTGGCATAACCAAGCGAGAAGGGCTTTAGGTTAACTCGGATCATTAGCCCGCAAAATATTAGACAGGCGAACCCCAAGAGTTTGATAATTATCCACGAGTTTTCTACTAAGTGCCCAGTGCTGTAAGCGTATATGCTCGAGGCGATTAACGCGGCAATCATCGCCCAACGAAAGCAGAAATCTATCTTTGTGAGTAACGCAATATAGCTGGCATTGTGTCGATAGTGTAAAACCAACACCATAGTTAACCAAACTGGGCCAAGTAAAATGATGCCAATTAATTGCCAGAGCGCGTGCTGAACGCCAAGGTAATGTGCAAGTATGCCGCCCACGGTCAGCATCAAACTCATGCAAATCTTAGGGACTAAATCACAGCCGAGCATAATTTTTGCTGCGGTCATGCGGGTTTCCCTACTGAGTTTGCTATCTACCACAAATTGACTTGAGTAGAACACACCTACATCGCCGCCTAGCCAATAGCAAAAAAGCAAAATATGGAGCAGAAGCGCAATATCGTATGGGGTCATAATGAGTCACTTAGTTATGAACGTCAGTATTGTTAGATATACCCCACGGCCGTTGATAAGCGCATGGCAATTATCAATTTTTGTTTAATTTGTTCTCTAAAAAATAGAAAGAGCGCTACAGCGCTGAGCTGATAGTGTTAGGGAATAACTTCGTAGCTGTACATACGCGTATCGAGGAAGCGTTGACTGCTTGGGGCAACTTCGTTCAATGAAAAAAGCGCCGGTCCAGTGGGCTCCATCAATAAATATTCTTCGCCATTTATCAGCATGCTTGCTTCATCTTTTTGGGGGGACATGGCGATACCCAATAAAGCATGGTTAGGTAAGTAGAGCATGACTAATTCGATGTCTGGGAACAGCGCACGAATAACACTGGCCATCAATACCGACTTGCTATCACAATCTCCTTGGTTGTTACTGAGCAGGGTGAAAGGTGGAGAGAAACCAGCGCCGTTAGAGGATACTCGGCTTTCTAAATCGTCATAAGGAATACTCTGTAGCCAACCTAACAATAAGTTTAGAAAAGCGCGCATGTCTGGGCTTTCAGACGCTTCGGCATACATAGCTTCGGCGAAGGGTTTTAAAAGCGTTTGGTTTTCTTTTATGTAACGCAAATGGTCGGGTTTGATGCCTTCTTGGCCCAGATAATTACTGAATTGGGTATAGTAGTGATCCTTTAAATATTGCTCGAATGCATCATCTTTAGCTTGCAGCAGTTGTTTTTGGTATTTTTTTACCTGCTCTTCAGAACGACTTCGCACGCTCAGTTGCAGGCTTTCGCCTATGCGCTTTATTTCAATACGGGCGTCTTTGGCGTCAATTTTGTTTCGCTCTTTGAGCATGGCGATTTGCTGATAGCGGGTCACTTGTTCAGGCACAAAGCGTTTATGGTGACGGTTTTTGACCTGCTCCAAAGGCAAGGTGAATGAAAACTGATGCTTTTCATTCGTATGGTCACGCCACTTGTAGCTTAATTGAACATCGTTTTCGAGAGGCGTTTTATTAAAGCTGATTTGCTCACTGTGAGCAAAGTGGATAGGGGTCATAACCACGATGGTTAGCGGGAATAAAACGCTGACAACACTTTTTATATAGCGAGCTAAATAGCGGCCTGTAAGACCGCCATTGTGTTTGCCCGGGCGGGCATTTTTAGCTGAGTAGTTTTTTATGCAAGAAACCATTGCGCTCTACTGCGTCAACTAACGGGATAAAACCAGCCGGCGTCGACAGGTTAATATAGCCAGTTTGACGCTCAAGTAAGATGTCATTGAATTCAGTGGGGCGATTCACCGCTGGGGTACATGCAATATTGGCAGCATCACCATTGGCGAAATGGCTGGGCCCACCAGAAGCGGCAAACGCAATATCTAATTCACTATGCTCAACGCGAGTAGCGAAACGATACTGACTTAGGTTTTTCATCACGAGCTGCATCAAGTCGCGCTCGTTGTCTATGGTGTGCAATTTACGTCGTAAAGAGTCTGACGCATGGAAAATATCAATCAAAGTAGAACTCCGTATAAAAACAGGCTATTCGCTGTCGGTTCGAGCGTGAATAATGAAGTCGTTATCACTGTCTTGGGTAATGAGGATTTCTATAGGACTGCAACAAACCTGACAATCTACAATTTGCTGCTGATTGACATCGTTGTCTTGATCAATTTCTATATCATTGATTTCCATGCAGTATGGGCAACTGAACTCAGCGTTTGATGTAAGGCTCATTTTGGTACTCCTATATGAGCCTTATATGGTAAAGGAAGATTGGGTAATCTTCCTACCGTTTATCGTGCTTTATTTTTGAAAACTTGTTACATACTCCACAAAGGCTTTATTAGCGGCCTTGCGATCGGCAGCGATTTTTTGTACTTCAGGTAATTCGTTTAATTTTGCCATCAGGTTTTTAGCCCCAGTGGAGCCATCTAGTAAATCAACCTCATACAGCTTATGTGCAACACCAGCGGCTAAATCAACGCTGTATAAAAACATAATATCTGCCGCACTAAATGCGTCACCTGCCACATAAGGTGAGAAAGAAGCCAGTCTGTTAAGTCCCGTCATGCCTCTAAATAGCGCACGTTTTACTTCTTTACGTGTTTCATCACTGACTTTTGAGCCGAAGAAGGCTTCGGGGTGGCAGCGCCGTGCGGGTAGTTCTAAATACAGTTCCATGAATTTGACCAATTCTTTGACTCTGGCTTGGGCAAACGGGTCAGCAGGGTAGAGTGGTTTATCAGGATACTTAGCGTCGAGATACTCCATGATGATATTCGTTTCAACAATGATCCCGTCTTCTGTTTCAAGGGCAGGGACTTTGCCCATCGGGCTTTTAGCTAGAAATTCGGGTTCTTGATTGGGGTAAACATTAACTACTTCGTAGTCTAGGCCTTTGTGGGCTAAGGCTAATTTGATCATGTTGAAGTAATTACTGACATCGAATCCATATAATTTAAGCATCTTGGTTCTCACTGTGGTGGTTTACCTTTCATCATCAGACAACCCGAGACGCTTCTCAACATGCAAGTAGTGATAGTTAACTATCACTGGCGTTTACCTTGGTTGTGCACGGGTTTACGCTAGCGACTTCATTACCACTTGTGCTAACTTATGGCGCAATTAAGGTTCATCGAAAGTCACAGTTATCAATAAAAAACTCAATTTAAAACAAGTATCTCAACAGCTCGGGGTGTCAACGGCGACGGTTTCTAATGCGTTTAATCGCCCGGATCAATTGTCAGCCAAGTTACGTGAGCGGATCTTAAGGGAATCAGCTGAGCTGGGTTATCACGGGCCGAATTTTGCCGCCCGCTCATTACGAAAAGGGGCATCAGATGTTGTAGCCGTGGTACTCGCGGATTCCATTAGCTACAGCCTTTCGGATCCTGTTGCCAGTCAATTTCTGCAAGGCGTGGCTGAGGTATTGGGTGAAAATAAGAAGCAACTGTTATTGCTTTCAAGTGAATCAGACGAGCTAGAGCAAAGCAGTGCTGAGTCACTGCCTGATGGTTTTATTTTCTACGGTGCCCCTAGCGGCGACATTTTTGAGCGAGTCAGTCGCTCAGGTAAGCCAATTATTGCCGTGGACTTTGAAACTCACGATAGCGAATCTGTTAATATTAACAATGAAGAGGGGGCTTTTAGTGTTGCGAGTCACGCATTAGTTAATAAGCCGAAGCATGCTGCCGTGTTAGGCTTGCGCTTGGTCGACTCGCAACGTATCTGCCGACTGACAGCACAAGATATGAGTGTTGAGTCAAAAGAAATATCTCGTAGTCGATTAAAAGGATATTTGCGTGCGTTTGAAGAGCAGCAATTGGCTATCTCACCCAGTCACGTTTGGCATATACCGCTTAATACCCCAGAAATGGCAGAAATAGCCGCCAAAGAGGCTTTGACCCTCAACCCTTTGCCTGAGGTGATTTTATGCATGAGTGATGTGATTGCGCTCAGTGTACTGAGAGTGGCGAACGAGCTGAATATTGCTATTCCACAGCAGGTAAAAGTGACAGGGTTTGACGATATCCCAGAGGCGCAGCGCAGCTCACCAGGGTTAACGACTGTGTGTCAGCAAAGCTCAGAGAAAGGCCGAGTGGCAACCCGGCTACTGCTGAAAAATGAGTCTAAAGACAGTGTGATACTCGATACTCGACTGGTGATTAGAGCCAGTTGTGGCTAGTTAGCTAGAATGTGTCTCAACACCCACAGCTCTTAGCTCACAGCTCACAACTTACAGCTCAACCGGCAGCCTTAAACCCGCAAACCTAAATTCGCAGCCCTCAATTCGCTGCCCTAAACTCGCAACCCACTACACGGGTTGCGAATTGAGTAACCACATCACCTGATAGGGGGCGAGCTCAAGTTCTTGAGGAGCGGGAGAAACCCGCACAGAGGACAGCAAATCCTGCCATACATCGCCATTACCCAAACCTAGTGTAATACTTGATACCCTTTGTTTATGTTCACTAAAATTACAAATGGCCAGCAACGACGTGCCATCTTTTGCCGTGCGCTGATAAGCAAATACTGCGTTCTGGTGAGGGGTGATAATCCGAGTGCTTGCTTGACCAAAAACGCTGTATTGCTTGCGCAGACCGATAAGCGTTTTTAAGCCAGTTGCCACACGATTTTGTGGTGTATCTTTTTTCTTACTGGCTTGTATGTCGGCATCTGTTACTGGGATCCTTTGCACCCAACGTTCATCGTGTTTTTTACTGTCGTCTTGTTCGTAGCTGTAATCATTAAGCAGGGCCAATTCATCACCAGAATAAATCAACGGAATACCACCGATACTTAAAATGATGCTGTGAACCATTAAATTTCGCGCCACGGCGTGCTCGATCAATGTTGCATTATTTTGCTCAATACCTTGCTCTAAGCCAGCTAACGAAGCCAAAGAGCCGCAGACACGGCAATCTCCGTTACTTGGGTTTTCACCGAATGCAACGCCAGTGGCAAACGAGCCCTCGAAGCGACCTGTATAGAATTGGTTAAGAAAACGACGATGATCATAACCATTCACACCTTGTTGTCCTGCTACTGCATCATCGAAGGTCCAACCGATATCATCGTGACAGCGTACATAGTTTACCCAAGCGCAATCAGGCGATATCTCAAAGCTTTTCTGCATGGACTCAGTCAATAAATGAGTATCTCTGGTGGCTAGAGTATTCCAAATTAGTGCCATCAACAGGGGATTGTAAGACAGTTGACACTCTTGTTTGTCAATGTATTTCAGCACTTCATCAGGGTGCACAATGGCTTCAGATTTAAACACCACAGCAGGCGCAGCAATCTGCAAGCAACTGTTAAATGCTTGAATCAAACTGTGAGCTTTAGCTTGGTTTTCGCAATTTGTGCCCATTTCTTTCCAGATAAATGCCAGAGCGTCTAAGCGCAGCGCTTCGCATCCCAGATTCGCTAAATAGAGCATCTCATCTGTGATGGCATTGAACACAGCTGGATTGGTGTAATTTAGATCCCACTGGAAATTATTAAAGGTGGTCCAAACCCATTTATTGCTATCGCTATCCCAGCTGAAGTTACCACGACGCACTTGAGGAAATATTTCTCTGAGATGCTTTTCGTATTCGTCAGGCACGTGTTTGTCATCAAACATGTAGTAAAACTCTTGATATTTTTGATCACCGGCTTTGGCAGCCAGCGCCCAAGGGTGTTCATCTGATGTATGGTTAAACACAAAATCAAGTACCAGGCTAATGCCTGCTTCAGCGAGTGCTTTTGATAATTCTTCCAGATCTTTATTGCTACCGAGCGTGTCATTTACTTTGCGATAATCAGAGACCGCATAGCCACCGTCACTGTCTCCTTTAGGCGAATCATAAAGCGGCATCAGGTGTAAATAGGTTATGCCGGTTTCGACTAAGTAAGGAATGCGCTGCTGTAAGCCCTTTAAATCACCGGCGAATAAATCCACGTAGCACGCCATGCCCAACATGTTTTCACCTTGATACCAATGAGGGGCAGCCAACCTAGCATTGTCTTTTTGCTTAAGAACGTTTGAGCGTTTAGCGAATCCGTTTGCCAATGTTTGAACCAGCTGTTGTAGATAGTAAAAAAAATCATACCGCTGACCATAGATCTCTACCAATAAAGCGAAAAGCCGAGGAAATTGTTCATTTAAACGGTCAATGAACACTGCCTGCTCACGTTTGGACATTCCGCTTAAATCTAAGCCAGTTAAAATACGCTCTAATGAGCGCTTGTATTCACGTTCTATATCCATTTCTCACCTATAAACTTATACGTTTAAGATTTAGTGTAAAACTCAATTAATGATCATATTAGCCCATTAATTTGATAAATAATCAACAAATGTTTTACAAATGTTAATTTCTTTGTTAGCTTTATTACAGTTATCTTAAACGATTAAGTTAATTTTTTAAATGCTTCTACGAATCGTTTTTGACGTTACACATTATTTTATCAAACTCATGTTCAGTGCTCGGCCTTGCCCTACACTGTACATGGGGGACACTAGCCAACCCTAGGTTGACGCTAAACAGGTACTTAAGCAGGTATTAAACGGAGAAACACACATGAGCACACCCTTTAACCGTAGCGCCATATCTATGGCAATCGCTTTAACATTTAGTGCGCCCCTTATTGCACAACAAGAACAGGGTGAAAGCCCGCAAGCCGCGAATGATGCACAAGATGCCCTAGGATTTGAACAAATTGTTGTTACCGGCTCTGTGCGCGGTGGCACCAAAATGGATTCAAGTGTCTCGGTTAGTTCTATAAGCCCAGAGGATTTCGCCGTTGCTGCGCCTCGCGCAACAGCGGAAGTGTTTCGCTCAATACCGGGTATCCGTTCTGAGTCTACCGGCGGTGAAGGTAACGCAAATATCGCGGTGCGTGGCTTACCCGTAGCATCTGGTGGCGCTAAGTTTTTAGTATTACAAGAAGATGGTTTACCGGTTATGCAGTTTGGTGATGTTGCCTTTGGTAATGCAGATATTTTCTTGCGTGCTGATTCAACGATTGCCACGATTGATGCTATTCGTGGTGGTTCATCTTCAACCTTGGCGAGTAATTCGCCCGGCGGCATTATCAACTTTATAAGTAAAACAGGTGATAGTGAAGGTGGCAGCATCTCAACCACTATCGGTTTGGATTACGACACGACTCGTACTGATTTTGAATACGGTGGTGATATCAGTGACACCATGCGTTTCCACATTGGGGGCTTTTTCCGGGAAGGTGAGGGACCAAGAGAGGCGGGCTATAACGCCAATTCAGGTGGTCAAATCAAGGCAAACCTCACCAAAGAATTCGATACTGGGTTTATCCGTGTTTACTTTAAGCACCTAGATGACAAAAGTATCGGTTATTTACCTATGCCTATGTACGCCAATGGTGACTCAATTCCAGGTTTTGACGCCCAAAGTGACACGCCACACAGTGTTTACTTGCAAGATACCGTGCGTTTGAACGGTGACAATCAGATCACCCGAGGCAGTATTGCAAATGGTATGAATCCGTCGGTAACCAGTATTGGTTTTGAGGCGAATTTTGATGTCAGCGAAGATTGGACCTTAGTTAACAAATTCCGTTTTTCCGATGTTTCCGGCAGTTTTAATAGCCCGTTTCCAGCTGAGGTGGCAGACCCTACCTCTATTGCTCAGAGCATTGGTGGTGCGGGTGCATCACTTGAGTATGCAAATGGTCCAAGTGCTGGGCAAGCATTTACTGACGCGACCGGCAACGGTCTAGTTATGCGCACGCACACTTTCGATGTAGAAATGAACGACTTTGGTTCTTACGTGAATGACCTGCAATTATCGCGTAGCTTCGGCGATATCTCTGTTACTGCTGGGTATTATAAGTCTCGCCAAAACATCGATATGAGCTGGTTGTGGAACTCGTACTTGATGGAAGTAAAAGGGGATAATGCGGCGCTGCTAAACGTGGTTGGTGCAGATGGAACCCAATACTCTGAGAACGGCTTGTACGCATACGGCACTCCTTTTTGGGGAAATTGCTGCCAGCGTAATTATGATATTCAATACGATATCAGTGCTCCTTATTTAGCCCTAGCGGGTGAATATGGTGATTTTACGTGGGAAGCCAGTGTACGTAGAGACAGTGGAGACGCCTTTGGTTCATACGCAGGCGCAGTCACCAGTACACTTGATGTCAACCGTGACGGGCAAATCTCTCAGCCTGAAATGAATGTAGTAGGGATTGATTTAGCTAACGCCAGTGTGGTGGATTACGACTGGGATTACACCTCATACTCTATTGGTGGTAACTATCGAGTTAACGATGATTTAGCAACGTTTGCCCGAATCAGTCGTGGCGGTCGAGCGAATGCCGATCGTTTGGCTTTCGGTAAAATTAATCAAGATGGCAGTGTGGCTACCGCTGACGCCGTGGACATGGTAAATCAAGTAGAAGCCGGGGTTAAATATCGTCAATCAGGTTTAGGTGTATTTGTGACAGGTTTCTACGCCGAAACAGAAGAGCAAAACTTTGAAGCGACCAGCCAAAAATTCTTCGATAGAGTATATGAGGCATATGGTATTGAAACAGAAGTTGCCTACACGCGTGATAACTTAACGATAAAAGGTGGCTTCACCTGGACGGACGCTGAAATTGTTGAAGACAATGTCACTCCAGATGTGGTTGGCAATACGCCTCGTCGCCAAGCTGATTTTATCTATCAGTTAACGGCGCAATACCAAATGGACATGGCCGCCGTGGGTGTGAACTTTATTGGTACCACAGATGCTTACGCACAAGATAGCAATGAGTTGAAGTTTGACGGTTATACCCAAGTCAATGCATTTGCTGATTACTACATCACTGACGCCTTAAGTGTGGCAATAAACGTTAATAACCTGTTTGATACTGTGGGTATTACCGAGGCTGAGGAAGGCGCTGTGGCTAGTGATCAAAGCATCATTCGCGCACGTTCAATTAACGGCAGAACGACGTCTATGACGTTGAAATATCAGTTCTAATCCTGAGGCTCGCTAGCCAGTAAATCACTGGCTAGCGAATGACTATTGACCAAGACATTATTGCTAAAACGAGGCGCACTAGATGCAAACTGATATTGGAGCCGCCACTGCGATGCACGAAAAAAATGTGCACTTAATACGCTGGCTGACGTATTTGATGTTTATGATGTTCGCGATGACATCTGACTCGGTGGGAGAAATCATAAAAGAGGTCAAACGTGAGTTTGATGTGAGTAATACACAAGCCAGTCTAATGCATTCGCTTTTCATGATTGGTATCGCTTTCTCAGGGCTATTTTTAGGGTTTTTAGCTGATAAATTTGGTCGCAAGAAAACCATTATCCTTGGGTTGGCACTATTCGCCCTGTCTTGTTATTTATTCTTGGTCGGTTCTAGCTTCGAATTCATTTTAGGCTTGATTACGCTTTCCGGTTTAGCGGTGGGGGTGTTTAAAACAGCCGCCCTAGCGCTGATTGGTGACATATCGCGTTCTACTAAAGAGCATACAGGCACCATGAACGGAGCCGAAGCATTCTTTGGCGTAGGTGCGATTATTGGGCCGTTGATTGTTGCTTGGATGGTACGTGAAGGCGTTGACTGGAAGTTACTCTATGTGCTCGCGGGCGGGTTATGCACCTTACTCATATTGATGGCTTGGAAAGCAGACTATCCGGTTCAGGCGCCGCCAACACACGGCCACAAACCGGTGAGTTTTATCAGTAGCTTAAGATTGCTGAAAAACCCTTATGCTATGGGGTTCTCAATCGGGGCTTTTTTATATGTTGCTGCAGAAAGCGCCATCTACGTATGGATGCCTAGTTACCTAGTCTGTGATGCCATGAGTGTGTCAGAGTCTTTCGCTTGTTACACTGATGGGCCGCAAAAAATGCTGGCGATGTACGCGGTTTCTGTGTTCTTTTCACTGCGTGCCCTTGGCCGGTTTGTCGGGATTTGGATGATGCAACGCTACAATTGGGCCTTAGTGTTAATGTTGTTTAGTCTTGCTATTACCTTGTGTTTTATCGCAGGTTTAGCAGGAGGAAAGAACGTTGCTTTGTATGCGTTTCCACTTACTGGCGTATTTATGTCAGTCATTTACCCTACCTTTAACTCAAAAGGGATTTGCTGCTTTGCTAAAAATGAGCACGGCACTGTGGCTGGGGTGATTTTATTCTTCACCGCCGCAGGGGCAGCAGCAGGGCCATTTATTATGGGCTTAGTCAGTGATGCTTTTGGCGGAGATGCAAAATACGGATTTATGGTAGCAACTGGGTTTAGTGTGGTGTTGTTTTTAGGCCTGTTATATAACTTTGTTTTTAACCCCACCGAGAAACGTTTACGTGAAATCGAAGCAGTAGAATACAGCTAGGGAGCATATCGCCTTATGCCATTATTTTGCGCTGGTATGTTGCGCTGGTGGTGAAAACGAAGCTGTTATTCTTGGCTGAGATTTCAGGCTAATTATGTCAAGATCCTGAGTGAGCAATGCGTTATACTGCGCCGGTCTTAACAAGTTAGGTGATATATGAAAGTTTGTGGTGTTGAATTAAACAGTAATGATGTAAATGTGTGTTTGTTGTCTTTGGCAGATGACGTGTTTCAGTTGCCAGATTTTCGCAGCCGCCGTCTCACATTAACCAACATCAATAGCAGTAAAGATTTACGCTATTTTCAGCAGACCTTCGCCAAACTCATGGCAGATTACCAGGTAGATAAAGTGGTTATTCGCCAGCGGCCGATGAAAGGCAAATTTGCTGGAGGCGCGGTGGGCTTTAAACTTGAAGCCGCAATTGAGCTTATTGAAGATTTAGACGTGGTGATCATGTCACCAACAGATATAAAAGAATCATTACGTCGTAACCCAGTGCATATTCCCTATGCTGAAACAGGGCTGAAAGTGTTTCAAGAAACCGCGTTTAATACCGCGTTCGCTTATTTGATGAAAGACAAATACGCGCCGAAAGATGAATAACGCACAGGTACAGTGAAAATTCAGATTTGAAAAAAGGCGCTTAGCGCCTTTTTTTGTGCTTGCCCAAGTAGGTTTGAATAACCGCTACATGACTGATAATGATTTAAGCACTAAGCGAACACCGAGCCCTACCGAGACTAAAAACACGATTGCGCCCAAGCTATTAGCGACTAAGCCATTGGTGTGTTTACCGAGCAGCGCTTTGTTGTTCATGGTGTAAAGTAAGAAGGCAGCAATGATGGGCAGCAATAAGCCATTGGCAAACTGGGCACCAATGATGATGTTAATTGGCTTGGCACCACTTAAAGCGAATACCACGCCCACCAACAGCACGCTTAAGCTAACGCCGCGAAAGATTTTCTCTTTTATGTTGGCGTTCGGGTTAATGATTTCGGTAATCGCATACGCTGTTGCTAAGGGCGCAGTCAACGAACTACTCAACCCTGCGGCGAAAAGCCCAGCGCCTAATAAATACTTCGAAAAGCTACCAAATAAAGGTTCTAACTGAATGGCCATATCGGCGGCACTACTGGCCCCTAATCCGCGAGAAAATAAGCTTGCGGCAGCGGTCGAAACAATAAACATGGCAACCAAGCCGCCTAGGCCAATGGATACAATTGAATCTGTTCGCGCTGCGGGTAAGTCGGCTTCACCTTGCCAGCGGGCTTTCGCGGCTGAGGCATGTAAAAAGAGGTTATAGGGCACAACGGTGGTGCCAATTAAGGCAACCACAGTCACTAAGCTTTCATCCTCTATGCTTGGGGTAAACATACCTTGCATGAACGCAGCTAGATCTGGGCGACTGACAATAAAGGTACTGATAAATGCTACTCCCATGAACAGCACCAACGCCATAAGTAGACGCTCTACTTGCTTGTAGCTGCCGCGCCAAAGTGCAAGTGCGGCCACAAGAGCGATGATGATAATGGTCCATGTGAACACATTGTCGCTCGGTTCATCGAGTATCGCACTTACCCCAAGAGCCGCCCCAGATAAATTGCCCGCTTCGTATGCGGCATTGCCGCCATATAATGCTATCGCGATAAGCGCAAATAACGGCCACTTCCAGATGGAATGTTGCAAGCTTTCTCGCAGGGCTTCACCTAAACCTTTTTGCGCTATGGTGCCCAATCGGCCAGACATTTCTTGGAAAATAATGGTTGCAACAGTGGCGAACAGTAACGCCCACAACAAGGTATATCCAAAATTCGCCCCGGCTAATGTACACACAGTCACTGTGCCCGGGCCAATAAAGGCCGCGGCTACTAAGGCCCCAGGCCCTACGTTTTTTAAAAAGTTCAGTGACGCCATATTAGGTGTTCCCTTTGTGTTCGCTTGAGCGAATCTAATTTAGTTGAGCCTTATCTACGTGGAACAAGCATATCAGTTAGCTTTGTTGCTAGGTCAACTTAGCAACATAAAAAACGCATATCAACATTATATTTATAAAATGTTGATAAATTATCATCGAATGGTTAGATTGAAGTTAAGCACATCTTTATCGAGTTACCCAAAGGGATAAAAACATGACACGTACTGCCAGCGAACATTCTACGCCTGAACCGCAATCTTCTTCAGATACGGCTAATACAGATGCCCAGCGCTGGGACTTTTGGGTAGATAGAGGCGGTACGTTTACTGACATAGTGGCAAAAACCCCCCAAGGACAGCTACTGACGAGAAAGCTGTTATCTGAAAACCCAACCGCTTACGAAGACGCCGCTTTACAAGGTATTCGTGACTTTCTTGAGGTTGAGGCCCAAGCTCCTATCCCTACGGATCTCATTGGTAGCGTTAAAATGGGCACTACCGTGGCCACCAATGCGTTGCTAGAACGTAAGGGCGAAGCCACCGTACTTGTGATCACCGAAGGTCTGCGCGATGTGCTTGAAATAGGTTATCAAGTGCGCCCTAAAACCTTCGCTTTGAACATCGAAAAGCCTGAGGTGTTGTATCAAGACGTGATCGAAGTGCCTGAGCGTATGGATGATCAAGGCAACACGCTCAAGGCTTTAAATGAAGACGCTGTGCGTCAAAGCCTGCAACAGCGATATGTAGCAGGGTATCGTTCAGTAGCCATAGTGCTGATGCATGCTTATAAATACCCACAGCACGAGCTGCGTATTGCGCAAATTGCCAAAGAAATTGGTTTTAGCCAAATTAGCACCAGTCATGATGTGAGCCCTATGGTGCGCATCGTGCCACGAGGGGATACCACAGTGGTTGATGCTTATTTATCGCCCATTTTGCGACGCTATGTGCAGCGAGTGGGGAAAGCCATTGGTGCTGAAACACGTGCTGAGCAAGCAGGCTCGACGGATAGCAAGCGCCTACAGTTTATGCGCTCATCAGGGGGCTTAACTGCTGCCAGCAAATTTCAGGGGCGTGATGCGATTTTATCTGGCCCTGCAGGGGGCATCATTGGCGCTGTGCGTACCAGTGAATTAGCGGGTTTTAATAAAATAATTGGCTTTGATATGGGCGGTACATCTACAGACGTATCTCACTATGCTGGTGAATTTGAACGTGCCTTTGAAACCCAAGTGGCGGGTGTGCGTATGAGTGTACCCATGATGAGTGTGCATACGGTAGCCGCCGGTGGTGGTTCGGTGCTGCATGTGGATGAGCAGCGTTTTCGAGTAGGTCCTGAATCAGCGGGCGCATTTCCTGGCCCCATGTCTTATCGAAACGGCGGGCCGCTGACAGTGACTGACGCCAACGTGTGTTTAGGCAAAGTCGACCCGCGATTTTTCCCCAAGTTGTTTGGCCCACAGCATAACCAAGCTATCGATGATGAAGCGGTAAAAGCGGCCTTTGCAAAGATTGCGCAGCAACAAGGTACAGCCAGTAGCGGTGAGCAAATAGCGGAAGGGTTTTTAACCATAGCAATTGAGCATATGGCCCAAGCGATCAAGAAAATTTCTATTGAACGGGGCTATGACGTGCAGCAGTACGCATTGACCTGTTTTGGTGGTGCGGGTGGTCAGCACGCATGTTTGGTAGCAGACAGGCTAGGCATGCACACTATCTTTATTCACCCCTTCGCCAGTATTTTATCAGCCTATGGCATGGGGTTAGCGGATATTCGCAGTCAGCGCACCGAAACCTTTCAACAGGTGATGGATACCAGTGGACTCGAAGCATTAAACGCGGCTTTCGCCCGCTTAAAAACGCACACCAGCGAAGAGCTGCTAGAGCAGGGAATAGATGAAAGAGCACAAACCCATAGTGCAACGGTATTTTTACGTTATCAGGGAACCGATACTACCTTACCTGTCAGCCATGGGGCTATGGGACAGATGCAGCAAGACTTCGAGGCGCAGCATACGGCCCAGTACGGCTTTATCTCTCCTGATAAAGAGATCATCGTTGAATCTATTTCCATGGAATCTGCTGGTGGCGGGCAAGATATTAATGAGCCGCTTTATCCACTGACGAACGATGTGTTACCCGCTGCGCAAAACAGCACGCAAATATTCTCTGCAGGAGCTTGGCACAACACGCCTATTTACCAACTGGATCAATTACTACCAGGGCATAACGTGCCGGGGCCAGCGATTATCATTGAGGACAATGGCACAGTGATTGTTGAGCCAAACTGGACCGCCAGCATGACAGCCCATAAGCATTTAGTGCTGAAAAAGAACGTTACTGGCGCCTTAGAAAACGACAACAACCAAGATCAAAGTTCTGTAGCGGCTCCAGCAGCTAGCGAGCAAAGCGACCCTGTACTGGTAGAAATATTCAATAACCAGTTTATGTCTATAGCGGAGCAAATGGGTATCGTGCTGCGCAATACGTCTTCTTCGGTCAACATCAAAGAGCGGTTAGACTTTTCCTGTGCGGTATTTGATGTACAAGGCCAGTTAATCGCTAACGCACCTCATATACCAGTGCATTTGGGCTCCATGGATGCCACGGTAAAAGTGTTGATTCAAAGTGGTTTGAGCATTGAACCAGGGGACGTGTTTATTCATAACGACCCGTTCAATGGCGGCTCACACTTGCCTGATGTTACCGTTATCACCCCCATTTTTGATAAACAAGATGACAAGGTGATCTTCTACGTGGCAAGCAGGGCGCACCACGCTGATATAGGCGGTATTGCACCTGGCTCTATGTCACCGAAAGCGAAAACCATCGTTGAAGAAGGGGTGGTTATTCCTTGCATGAAGCTGGTATCAAAAGGGCGTTTTTTACATGATGAGCTCAAAGCATTAATGCTAGGGGCGACTCACCCTGTGCGCAATTTCGCCCAGAATGTGGCCGACCTACAGGCGCAGATTGGGGCGAATCGCCGGGGTTATCAAGAGCTGCTTAAACTGGTCGACGAATACAGCTTGCCGGTGGTCAATGCCTACACCCAACACATTATGGATAACGCAGAAGAAAGCGTAAGACGCACCATAGAGACTATTGAAGGTGGCGAGTATCGCTATCAAATGGACGGTGGCTTACAAATTTGTGTAACCGTTGAAGTTGATCAGCAAGAACGTAGCGCCCGTATCGATTTTACGGGTACAAGCGCCCAGCAACTAAATAACTTCAATGCGCCCGCTGCGATCACTCAAGCGGTGGTACTGTATGTGTTTCGCTGTCTTGTCGACAGTGATATTCCTCTTAATGCAGGTTGTATGCGCCCTCTTAGTATTACCGTGCCACAAGGCTCTATGCTCAATCCTGTTTATCCCGCGGCGGTGGTTGCGGGTAACGTTGAGGTTAGCCAAGCAGCGACGAATGCCTTATTTGGTGCGTTAGGCTCGCTGGGTATGAGCCAAGGCACCATGAATAACCTGACCTTTGGAAATGCAGAGTATCAATACTATGAAACCATTTGTTCGGGTGCGCCTGCAGGGCCAGGCTTTGACGGGGCTGCGGCAGTGCATACTCACATGACCAATTCGCGCCTAACAGACCCTGAAATACTTGAATCACGATACCCAGTATTGCTGGATAAATTTGTTGTGCGCCGAGGTTCAGGAGGTAAAGGTCAGTGGGATGCTGGGGATGGAATTGAAAGGCGCATACGCTTTTTAGCTGATATGCAGTGCGCTATTTTATCGGGGCATCGCGAAGTCCCTCTGGCCGGCGTGAATGGCGGCGAATCAGGGGAACTTGGGCATAATTGGATTGAGCGAGACGCACAACCATGGTTCGATTTAAGCGGTAACGGTGAAACCCAAGTACAAGCAAATGACGTAGTGGTGATACAAACGCCCACCGGAGGCGGTTTTGGCGCGCTTGCCGATAAAAAATCAGCTTCGCCTGAGCAGGGGGAATGAAGGTGAGTCAAAAGAATAAAGCACCCGCTGAATCAACTGAACGCGAAGGCTCAATGAGTCAAACGGATAAAGTGGCAAGGGGCGAACCTCAGCGAAAAATCGTCTCATCTGAGCATTTAGCATCAGATGAAAACTGGCCACTGTCGGAGGTCGAGTACGGCATGACAGTGGTGTATAACGCATTTTCCCAGTGGATGGTGCGCTGCGCCAATGCCGCTGGTATCGGTGAGCTGGCGGTGTTAGATATTTTAATATTGCACAACATCAATCATCGAAACCGTGAAAAGCGTCTGAGCGATATTGCCTTTATATTAAATATCATTGATACCCATACAGTGAACTACGCGATAAAAAAACTGCTCAAATTGGAACTGGTTACAGGAACAAAACGCGGAAAGGAAATTTTTTACGCAACGTCGCGTAAAGGTAAAAAAGCCTGTGAAGATTACGGCCGAGTGCGCGAGCAATGTTTACTCGACGGGCTAAAGATGCTCGATGTGGATCAACAGGAGTTGGCTAAGCTGGCTTCTACCCTCAGATCCATGTCTGGCTTGTACGACCAAGCCTCTCGGGCTGCTGCTTCTTTGTAATGATTTGTATGCTTTGAGCCGCATTTCTGACTAAGTGCGGCTTCAAATACCTGCCAACCCCGCATTTTATAGTGCATTAACACTTCTATAACATCTGAATATGGTCACTCATAGTTAGATTCAATTTATCTTTTTGCTTTGTCGATGGCATGGTTTGTTTCTTTCACGTCATATGTGTGGCGTTGATAGTCGCCCAGCCAACTCAAGTAGAGAGCCAATATCGTGTCTGAAGCCTTATCTGTTACCACTTCTATCCAGGGCAGCATTGCCGTTATTTGCTTTAATCGCCCGCAAAAGCTTAACGCCTTTGATCAGAGTCAACGTCAGGCCTTTCGGGATGCAGCGCATAAAGTGAACGCTGACGAAAGCATACGTGTAGTGGTGCTCATGGGCGAAGGCAGAGCCTTCAGCGCCGGGGCCGATTTAAGTGAAGTCATGCCTGATGAGTTAGATGTAGAACAAGGCTTGATCCAAGAATACAAACCCGCCTTGATGGCGATAACACAAGCCCCAAAACCTTGGATCAGCGCCGTTAATGGCGCTGCCGCAGGCATTGGTAGTGCATTCGCTATGGCCTGCGATTTAACTGTGATGGCCGAAAATGCTTATCTCTATCAGGCGTTTAGCGCGATTGGTTTAATTCCTGATGGTGGGGCAAGCTGGCACTTAGCACAAACCGTGGGGCGTAAACGCGCGTTCGAGTTGATTGCACTTGGTACTAAACTAGGTGCACAGGAATGCTTGCAGTTAGGTTTGTGTAATAGAGTCGTAGCAGAGGACAAATTGTTCGACGAAGCGATGTTACTGGCCAATGAGCTAGCCAATAAAGCGCCTTTAGCCTTACGTTACGCCAAAGAAGCGCTAAATGAAGCCATGCAAAGTAACTTGAGTAACACGTTTAACCATGAAGCCAAATTACAAAAAATATGCGCCGAGAGTGAAGATGCTAAAGAGGGCAGTCGCGCGTTTTTAGCTAAGCGAAAAGCGCAATTTATTGGTCGCTAATGGTATTAACATAAGGGCGAAACGGCATGTTTTGGGTAATGCGCCGTTGTCCTAACAGATTGAATTAGGAGTAGAGAATGGACAATACAACGGTTTTGCATAGCTTATTTGCAGGTAACGAAGCACACCCTGATAAGCCCTTGTTTCATCAACCCATTGAGCGCCAGTGGCATACCTTCACTTGGGGGGAAGTCACAGAGCAAGCTAAGCGTATCGCCCAAGGGTTACAAGCTCAAGGCTTCGAAAAAGGCGATCGTATTGTCATCATGTCAAAAAATTGTGCCCAGTGGATCATTGCTGACTTCGCCATTACGATGGCGGGCATGGTCAGTGTGCCTATCTATGCCACTGCGGGCGAAAATATTATTGAGCACGTGATTAATCATAGCGGCGCGAAAGCTATTTTTGTTGGTAAATTGGATAACCTTGATGCTGCCAAAGCGGCCATCCCTAATACAATCTTAAGTATATCTTTTCCTTACCCCACGGTTGAATGTCATGAAAAGTGGGATGATTGGCTAAGCGCGTATGAGCCCATTGCAGAGCCTTACTTGCCAACACGTGACGATATGGCCACTATTTCCTATACATCTGGCACAACCTCTTTGCCTAAGGGTGTGGTGCTTTCTCACAAAAATTTTGCCTCTGCGGCAGATAATGTGATTAAGCTATTTGAAATAAGAGACGGTGACCGTTCTATCAGTTATTTACCTTTGGCGCATATCACTGAGCGCAGCTTAGTGGCCGTTTTTGTTCGCTGTAAGGTGGAGGTTTATTTCACTGAAAACCTGCAAACCTTCGTGGCTGATATTCAACATGCTAGCCCTACTGGGTTTTCATCGGTGCCGCGTTTATGGTCGGTTTTTCAGGCACAAGTTATAAGCCAAGTGGGTGCCGAGAAACTAGATAAGATGCTGAGGCTACCGCTCATCGGTAAGCTAGTGGCTGGTAAAATTCGAAAAAAACTAGGACTGCATAAAGCCCGTACCTTTGGTTCAGGTGCTGCGCCTATGTCAGAGTCGGTATTAGCTTGGTATCACCGTTTAGGTATGCCTATCAATGAGGGCTGGGGCATGACAGAAACCACAGGCCTTGCCAGTGGAAATATGCCCTTTAGCCATCAAGATTTAGGCACAATTGGCAAGCCAATGCCAAATATCGACATGAAGTTATCCCCAGATAGCGAGATATTGATTCGCGGTGATTTGGTTTTCTCAGAATATTATGACGATCCTGAAGCAACAGCAGAAAACTTCGTCGATGGTTGGTTTAAAACAGGAGATGTAGCGACCATTACCGAGACAGGCGCGTATAAGATTACCGGGCGCATTAAAGAGCAGTTTAAAACGGCCAAAGGTAAGTACGTTATGCCCGTGCCCATTGAAAGTTTACTGTTCGCGAATTTAAACGTTGAGCAAGCCTGCGTGCTTGGTGCGGGACAAAAGCAACCCGTGGCTATGGTGGTGCTTAATCAGTCATGCAAGCGCAAATCAACAGAGATCATTAAGTCTCTTCAAGACACCTTGGCGAAGGTCAATAGCCAGTTAGAAAGTCATCAAAAATTGGATTTTATCATGGTGTGCAGTCACGGCTGGACAGTTGAAAATGACTTACTCACCGCAACGACTAAGGTTAAGCGCAATGATGTAGAGCGCCACTATAGTTGGCTGTTTGATGAAGACCGTGGTGAGGGCATACTATGGGAAGAAGACCTGCACTAGCAGAGAAACGATCTTTGAATGCTACCTACATTCATGACATTCTTACTGTGCTTTTTGGATGTAAACTCGTTGCCTGAGCACCGCTTGAGTGACGCACCGGCTTTGACGGTAATCTAGCCAGAAGGAGACAGAGAATGGAAACATTTATTGTTACAGGAACTGATGGTATAGAGGTGCACTGTTATCAGTGGCGTCCTGCTGGAGAAGTACAAGCGATAGTGCATATTGCTCACGGTATGAGTGAGCATGCGCTGCGTTATGAGCGATTTGCTATAGCCCTGAATAAAGCGGGTTTTGCTGTGGTCGCCAATGATCATCGGGGCCATGGAAAGTCGAAATTGCTTGGGCGTGAGTTAGGCCACATGGCTGATGAAAACGGTTGGCACAAAGCAGTAAATGATTTAGCCGTGGTCAACCAACAGATTCAGCAACGCATACCAAATAAACCGATTATCTTGCTAGGGCACTCCATGGGCTCGTTTATGACCCAAGATTATATGGCTCGTTATGGCGATACTATTTCGGCAGCGGCGCTCTGTGCCACAAATTCCGCCTCAAATGGGCCCGCAGGGGCGTTACTTAAAATTGCACAGATATTAGCGCGATTTGAACGCCGTCGGTTGAGCCCCACTGGGCACAGTCCTGTCATTTTGAGCATGGTATTTGGCGCATACAATAAGGCATTTAAACCCAATCGCACCGAATTTGACTGGCTTTCAAGAGATGAAAGTGAAGTTGATAAGTATGTGGATGACCCTTTATGTGGCTTTGAGTGCTCGACACAAACTTGGACCGATATGTTCGCCGCATTAGGCTCGCTTGCCTCTGATCCCGCCATTAAGAAAATGGATAAAACCCTGCCCATCTATGTGTTTTCAGGCACTGATGATCCCGTAGGCGAAAAAGGGAAGGGCGTTCAGCGTTTATTAAATGCTTATCAAAAGTACGGATTTACCCGAGTAACCCACCAATTCTACCAAGGCGGTCGGCACGAAATGCTTAATGAAACCAATCGTGACGAGGTCACCACAGACTTTCTTGACTGGGCGCTTCGCGTTATCAAGTAAGATTTTAAGGCCTAGCTTTATACCAATTCCAATAAATAATTAATCGCTCAGCGACAATTTAATGGAATCGTGACTAGGTGTTTTTCACTTTAAGTTTCTACTATTGCTCCTCACTATCAAGGAGCACCATTTTCATCTCTTTTGGCCGAAGCTCTTTTGGCCGGAGCTTTTCTGGCAGGCGCTTTGCTTAGGACGAGACAGGTGAATGTTTTTGTCATGAGACATGCGCTGCAAAGTGGTATTTAACGATAAAAATATAATAAAAAATAAGAGGCATGCATGTTTCATCGAGCACTAAAACGTAGAGATTTTTTACAAGGCTTGGGAGCCGGCGCAGTGGCAGCTTCAATAACTGGGTGTGCACAAACGCCAGTAAATAATGGCTTTGTACGGCCTTTTTCTCGTCGGCCCATGGTGGCGCCAAAAGTTTCTGCTAACAATATTATCACTCAAATAGTCGGGCATCGCCCATATCGCCCCGCTGGGTTTGTGGTAAAAAGCGAAGCGTTTGGTAATAAAACCCTAGTGCACAACTATGGACATGGCGGGGGTGGCGTCACCCTATCTTGGGGCTCTTCTGCATTAGCGGTCAGCGAAGTAAAAAATGCAGCCGTTAAAGAAGCCGCCATTATTGGTGGGGGCGTTATGGGCCTGACTACGGCTAGATTGCTGCAAGAGGCGGGTTGGCGCGTCACCATTTACACCCGAGAAATGGCTCGTCATACAACATCTCAAGTCGCGGGTGGCGAATGGGGGCCGTTTAGCGTACATGACCCGTTGATATCGTCTGACGCGTTTAAGTTACAACTGCAGCTTGCCGCCCAAATATCCCACGAAACCTTTGCCCGAATGGTGGGGAATGACTATGGCATTCAGTGGATGGAGCTTTACAGTGCAAGCCAAACAGCACCTAAGGCAGATAGCCCATTTAGTCAGTTTTACCCTTTCCGTGAGACGTATGGCCCAGGTAAGCACCCGTTCCCGACAAAGTATTGCACCGTGTCGGCTACCATGTTGGTAGAAACCAGCACATTCTTACGCCGCCTAATTCGAGATGTACGACTGGCTGGTGGCGAATTTGTTATCCGTAATGTTAAGAATCAACAGGAGCTACACGCGTTGCAAGAGCCTGTCGTGTTTAACTGCACTGGGTTAGGCTCACGCGTACTGTTCGCGGATGAAGGGATAATGCCGGCGAAAGGCCAATTGATCTTGTTGCCACCGGATCCTGCGGTGGACTATCTCACGGTAGGTGGGGGCAGCGGCAAAGCACCCTTGTATATGTTTTCGCGCAATGACTATATGATTTTAGGGGGAACATTTAAGGTCAACGACTGGACTACTCACCCCGAGCCTTTAGAGACCGAGCGGATTTTAAGTGAGAGCCAAGCTTTTTTTGCTGGTCTGTAAAAATTTAAATTTTACTCGCTTTCGCCTTAGTTGCGGTTTATTTTTAGTGAACTCATGCGTTAATGCTGCAAATATACAATGAATACGTGAAAGGACTTATGCTAATTACTGAAACTGCTCAAGGGGTTGTTGAATTTACCCGTCTCTATCTCGCTGTTTTTTATACCTTTGTTGCACTTTTTTATACCAGTAAGATTATATTAGCGAAAAAATCCTCTGGACAGGAGCAGGTCTTTCCGGGACAACGTTTTTGTACATCGTGGTGGAATCACCTCACATTTCGCTTATTTCGCGTCACGATATGGATGGTGTGCGTAGTGAGGCTGTTTTATCCTAGTACTGATGCATATCTCGGTATGTTCACCTCCATGATGAATGTGCCGATTATATTTGCGGGCAATATTTTATTAACCTGCGGTTTTCTAACGACCATCATTGTGCATTTAAGCATGGGAAGTCAGTGGCGCTCAGGTGTCGACCCTCAAGGGCCAAACAGTTTGATTACGAGTGGTTTTTTCCGCTTTTCACGCAACCCAATGTTCGTCGCTATTGGCGTTTCTCAGTTGGGGTTCTTTCTCGCGTTACCGTCTATTTTTTCACTTGTGTGTCTGATAATTGGCATTGTGTCTCTTTATCGCCAAGCGCTAGTCGAAGAAGAACATTTAGCGCAAACCCATCCTAATGATTATGCTCGTTATTCGGCCAGCACGCGACGCTGGTTTTAATCTGGGATCTTTTGAAATCCCGACATGTAAGTCATTTGCCTTAACAATAGTAAGATTCGTGACATCAATTACGTGTCATGAGGGCATGACAAGCTCCATAAGGTGGAGACTTGCAAAATGCGAACGTTTTGACAACACATTCACCAAAACATGAGCAAGGCATGCTTTGGCTTTACGGAACTAGAAATAACATCCCGATTAGCCTTGTGGATTGGTTGGCATATCTGTCGCTAATATACTTTTAACCGCGTTATTACATGTATATTTCGTAAATCGTGTAGCGCATTAATAAATTACATACTTACTTACATTTAACCTGCCGTTCGCCGCGTATTTCCTGCCTTTTGTACATCTTTACTAACAAGGGTTAACCCTGCCTTAACCCTTTTTTTGCTACTATTTTCGCCATTATAGACAGTGACTGCGCTTACTCGACTTTGTAGCGACGGCATGCTTGTCTCACGTTTTCAATTTACTACGAGGAATGCTTAATCATGAAATACGCAGCTTGTATCGGGGCGCTCATATTTGTCTCGGTATTATTAAGTGGATGTCAGAAGGAGGCCGCCCAGCCTCAAGCCCCAAGTGCAACGGAAGTGGCGTTTGTGACGGTAACACCAACTGAGCATACAATGCAGACTAAGATGCAAGGTAGAGTGGTAGCTTCGCTAACGGCTGAAGTACGCCCGCAAGTAGGCGGGGTTGTGCATGAGCGTTTGTTCACTGAGGGGAATTACGTAGAACAAGGCGATGTGTTGTATCAAATCGAACCTGCTACTTTCCAAGCTGCGGTCAATGAAGCTCAAGCAAATTTAAACAGCGCTGAAGCGAGCCTTGAAACGGCCAAGCTTAAAGATCAGCGTTTTGCCGATTTATTAGAGTTTGAAGGGGTGTCACAGCAAGATGCAGACGACGCTCACGCAACCTACTTAGAAGCAAAAGCGGATATTGAGCGCTTTGAAGCGGCTCTTGAGACGGCGCGTATCAATTTAGAGTTCACTAAGGTAACGGCCCCTATTTCTGGCCAGATTGGCATTTCTACGGTCACCCCTGGGGCATTAGTGACGGCATCACAAGCTACTGCGCTTTCTACTATTCGCACGTTAGATCCTATCTTTGTGGATATGACCAAAAGCAGTACTGAGATTTTAAAACTTCGCCAATTGCTTGCAAAATCAGGTATCAAAAAAGGCTCAACTGACGTTTCGCTTATTCTTGAAGACGGCAGCGAATATGAATTAAAAGGCCAGCTAAAAATGCAGGAAGTTGCGGTAGATGCTTCAACTGGCGCCGTAACATTACGTGCAGAGTTTGCGAACCCTGAAGGTTTGTTACTGCCTGGCATGTTTGTGCGCACGCAAATAAATGATGCAGTAGATGAGAACGCTATTTTGGTGCCCCAGCAGGGTATTTACCACAGTGCCGCGGGCGATGCTTATGCTTACGTAATTGATGAAAATAACAAAGTACAGTCTCGCGGGGTCACCACACTGAGTGCGGTTGATAACCAGTGGTTAATTGGTTCAGGCCTTAATGCCGGCGACAAGTTGCTCGTAGAAGGGTCAAGTAAAGTACGCCCTGGCAGTGATGTAAAAACCGTAGAAGTAGAAATGCAGAACAACGGTGAGATGGTTCGCGTTGATCAACAATCAGGCGGCGGCACTGCTATGCAGGGGGGCGTGTAAGCTATGTTTTCACGCTTTTTTATCGACCGGCCCGTTTTTGCATGGGTTATCTCGATCATTATTATGCTAACTGGCATAGCGTCAATTATGACCCTGCCTGTGGCGCAATATCCTACGGTTGCTCCGCCGGTTATTTCGGTGAGCACGTCTTACACTGGGGCTGACGCCGAAACAGTGGAAAACAGTGTTACTCAGATTTTAGAGCAGCAATTAACTGGGCTAGATGGCCTATTGTACTTTTCTTCATCGAGCACTTCAGACGGTTCAGCCTCTGTGAACATCACGTTTGAAGAGGGCACCGATCCGGATTACGCCCAAGTACAAGTACAAAATAAAGTGCAGCAGGTTAACTCTCGCTTGCCAGAATCTGTGCAGTCACAAGGGGTAACGGTAACAAAGTCGAATACTGACTTCTTATTAGTTACTGCTGTGTATGACTCTACCGATAAAGCTTCTGCGTTTGATATTTCTGATTATATCTCGTCAAACATGGAAGACTCGCTGGCGCGTATCGAAGGGGTGGGCGACACACGAGTTTTTGGTTCACAGTACGCTATGCGTATCTGGTTAGACCCAACGAAGCTGGCCGCTTATGAATTAATGCCTTCGGATATCTCCACGGCATTGGCTGCGCAAAACATTCAGGTACCTGCAGGTAAAATAGGGGCTGTTCCTGCCTTAGATAACCAAGAGCTTAATGCAACCGTTACAGCCCAGTCTATGCTGGAAACCCCAGACCAATTTCGTGAGATTATTTTAAAATCTGATGCTACTGGCGCGAATGTTCGTTTAGGTGACGTAGCGCGCGTTGAGATTGGCAGTGAGAGTTATGATGCGATACCACGCTTAAATGGTCACCCTGCATCAGGTATTGCCGTGATGCTATCGCCTGGAGCAAATGCGCTTGATACGGCCACACGGGTAAAAGACAAAGTGGCGGAGTTAGCCGTCAACTTACCTGAAGGGTACGAGGTAACCTTTCCTCGTGATAGTACCGATTTCATAAAAATATCCATTAGTGAGGTAGTACAAACTCTAGGCGAAGCCGTGGTGTTAGTGGTCTTGGTTATGTGGTTGTTTTTGCAAAACTGGCGTGCAACCTTAATTCCCGCTATCGCTGTACCGGTCGTATTATTAGGGACGTTTGGTGTGCTTGCCGCCTTCGGGTTTTCTATCAATACCTTAACCATGTTCGGTATCGTGCTATCTATTGGCTTGCTGGTGGATGATGCCATAGTGGTGGTTGAGAACGTTGAGCGTTTAATGCGAGAGAAAAACCTTTCTCCGCGCGACGCCACTATTGAGTCTATGTCTGAGATTACCGGCGCGTTGATTGGTATTGCCGTGGTGTTGTCGGCAGTATTTTTGCCTATGGCCTTTTTCGGGGGCTCTACGGGTGTTATCTACAAGCAGTTTTCAATCGCGATTGTGTCATCGATGACCCTGTCGGTGATTGTGGCACTGACGTTAAGCCCAACCTTGTGTGCTAGCTTTCTAACCAATAAAGAGCACAGCTCTGAAGGCAAAGGCTTCTTTGCTCGCTTTAACCGTGGTTTTAATAATTTAACGGCCTCTTACACCAGTCATGTGGGACGATTGATAACGCGTAAAGTACGTTGGGTGCTGGGTTATGGCATTATTATTGGGATTTTAAGTGTGTTGGTTATGCGCATGCCTACTGGTTTCTTGCCTCAAGAAGATCAGGGCAGCATTATGTTTCAAGTCAACTTGCCAGAAGGTGCGTCAATCAAACGTACCCGGGAAGTATCTGAGCAAGTAGAGGATTATCTACTGAATCAAGAGTCACAAGACATCCTGCGAGTATTTAGTATCTCTGGGTTTAACTTTTCTGGCAGCGGCCAAAACGCTGGAATGGGGTTTGTGTCATTAACCCCTTGGGACGACCGTACACAGGACGAGCAAAGTGCTGATGCGCTGATCGGGCGCATGAATAAAAATCTATCAACGGTACGTGATGCAAGAATATTTGCCTTGTCACAGCCTGTAATCCAAGGTCTGGGACAAAGCAATGGCTTTAGTTTTGAGCTTCAAGCGGCTACAGGCACAAGCCGAGAGGAGTTGACTGAGTTAAAAGATCAGTTACTTGCTAAGGCGCGTCAAAGTGAACTGCTGGGCGGTATTCGCGAAGGGGCGCTGAGTAACACGCCTCAACTGAAAATTGATATTGACCAAGGTAAAGCTTCGGCGCTTGGCTTGTCTTTAGGTGATGTGTCTAACACATTAACTGCTGCTTGGGCTGGGTCTTACGTCAATGATTTTATCGATGACGGCCGGGTGAAAAAGGTGTATATCGAAAGTGAAGCCCAATATCGCTCTAAGCCTGAAGACTTAAGCGATTGGCACGTACGCGGACAAAACGCCGATGGTGAGACAACTATGACGCCGTTTTCGGCCTTTAGCACAGCGTCTTGGTCGAGTGCTCCGCAAAGCCTATCGCGCTTTAACGGTATTGCGTCTTATCAAATACAAGGTTCTGCATCCAGTGGTGTGAGCTCTGGACAAGCGATGGCTGAAATGGAGCGCTTAACCGCTGAAGTAGGCCAAGGCAAACTGACGTATGCTTGGAGTGGCTTGTCGTATCAAGAAAAGCTTTCTAGCGGACAATCTACCGCCTTGTATGCAATTTCTATTCTGGTGGTGTTTTTAGCGCTCGCGGCACTATATGAAAGCTGGTCGGTACCCTTTTCAGTCATTTTAGTGATACCACTTGGCGTAGTAGGGGCGGCTTTAGCGTCGACCTTACGCGGGTTAGAAAATGATATTTATTTCCAAGTTGCCTTGTTAACCACCATAGGGCTTGCCTCTAAGAATGCCATTTTGATTGTGGAATTTGCTGAGGCCTCATACCAAAAAGGTATGTCGCTGGTGGGGGCAGCTGTTGAAGCGGCGAAGCTGCGCTTAAGACCGATCATCATGACATCGCTGGCATTCTCATTTGGTATTTTACCCTTGGCGATTTCATCTGGTGCAGGTGCTAACAGCCGGATCTCAATTGGTACGGGTATTTTGGGGGGCACGATAACCGCTACCATTTTAGGGATTTTCTTCGTGCCTTTATTCTTCGTGATTATTCGCGGCATTTTCCCTAAACGACGTCCTGTTTACGATGATGCACCAAAGAAGTTGGAGAACGCCCGTGATTAAATTCAAGATGAATATACTGCCCATCGCTGGGGCATTAATACTCGCTGGATGTAGCACATTGGCACCGGATTACGCTCGAACGGAGCTGCCGGTTCCTAATACGTGGCAAGAGCAACCAGATGCGCAAAGTAAAGGAATATCCTCTGAATTTGCTCAGCAGGTTCCATGGAAAGATTTTATTAAAGATCAGCGTTTAGCCCAGCTCATAGAGCTGGCGCTTGATAGTAATCGTAGTTTGCGAGAAACGTTGGCGGATGTTGAGTCTGCAAGAGCGACCTATCGTATTCAGCGATCAGACTTGTTTCCGCAAATTGATGCCAGCCTGAGTGGTAATCGCACCAAAACTTCCACAGGGGATATCTCTACCCTATACGAAGCAGAGGCGGGTTTAAGTGGCTATGAAATAGATTTGTTTGGTAAAAATCGAAGTCTAACTCAAGCCCAAATGGAAGCTTATCTGGCCAGTGCCGAAACAGCTAAAGCGGCGCAGATTGCCCTGATAGGTGAAATAGCGAATGCGTGGTTAACACTTGCCGCCGACAGTAATTTACTCAGTTTGGCTAAAGAGACAGCAGCGAACGCGCAAAAAACCATGGACATCACCAATAAGCGCTTAGAGTTAGGTGTAGATTCAAGAATTGATGTTGCCAGCGCAGAAACTATTTACCAGACAGCACGTTCAGATATTGCCAGTTTTACCACGCAAGTCAGCCAAGATAAGAACGCCCTGCGTTTATTGGTTGGCGAGCAATTTGAAGATAGCTTGTTAGCAGGGGCATTACCTCAAAGTGAGAGCCTCATCAACGACGTACCCGCTGGCTTATCCTCGTCGGTTTTACTTGCACGCCCGGATGTATTAGCCGCCGAGCATGATTTGAAATCTGCCAATGCTAATATTGGCGCTGCAAGAGCTGCGTTTTTTCCAAGTGTCTCTTTAACGGCAACAGGGGGCTTAGCCAGTTCTGTTTTGTCAGATATTTTTAGTGGTGGAGCCAGCTCAATATGGACGCTTGCACCGAGTATTTCGCTGCCTATTTTCAATGGCGGAGAGAATGAAGCCAACCTAGCCTATAGCAAAGCCCAACAAGAAAAGTACTTAGCGGCATATGAATATGCTATTCAAAGTGCGTTTTCTGAGGTTGCAGACGTGTTGGCTCGTCGAGCGACGATTCATGAACAGCTTGATGCGCAAGCATCCTTGGTTGCAGCAGCGACACGCAGCTATGAATTATCATTGGCGCGTTATAAAAATGGGGTTGATAGCTTTCAAAATGCTTTAGAAGCCCAGCGCACTATGTACAGCGCTAGCCAGTCGCTGATTAGTACACGTCAGGTTGATTTGTCCAATAGAATCAATCTTTATCGCGTATTAGGCGGCGGTTTAGCTGATACCTCGAATGAGAATATGACAGTTGCCGTGACCCCAGAAGAAGGCTAAGCCTTTATCTGGAATTTTTATTCGGTGGCGATGGGCGGTGAAAGCGCATCGCCGCTTCACCGCGATCGTATAGTGTTACTTATAGCCAGAGTCGCTGTTATCCGCTGACGGCACTTTTTAGGCTGACGGCACTTTCGGGCTGAAGGCTCTTATTAACTGATGGCTCTTCTTGGCTGGTGGTACTTTCGGGCTGAAGGTTCTTATTAGCTGATGGCTCTTCTCTGCCTAAAAGCAAACATGACGCTGGCATTATTGTTGTACCTGAATTTGGAAATATAGTGTCAATTTTCCTCGCTAAGGGGAATTCGCTTACCGCTCACATATTTTTCATCCTGCAAAATACCTAGCTCACAGCTGATTTAGTCGCCTTTCTGTCATAATGCAGTGAATTATTAAAGTTTTATAACAGTTTTGCTATGTAACATTTCTGTCTTTCTACTCATCTAGTCTTTTCTTCGAATTATTTAGTCGTTCAAACTGCTTGGTTATGAATAAGCAATTCAACCTACCGTTAATTGATGAGAATAAAGATGAAAAATATGTCGAAGATAGCCCGTTCAATGGGTGCTGTATGTTTGATAGCTGGCCTTAGTGCCTGTGATGACGACAAAATAGTTGAGGTGGAAGTTCCTGTAGAAGTTCCGGTCAGTGTTAACCCTGACCACAAGCTATTGAGTGACCCGTTCTTGCAAATACCCTCTGAAGATTCGGTAAACGTTGTATGGTTTACCAATTTTGAAGGTGCTGAACATACCCTGACCTATGGTGATAAAACGACTACTGAGGTCACTACCACGGCGTTAACGCGTATGATGGAAGATGCGTCATCCCAGCAATTTGGACAAACCTACGACAGCGTGACCTATCGCCCCGTATACCGTCATGAGGCCACCGCCACAGAATTAACTCAAGGCGAGCGCGTGGCATACTCTGTCGCCAGTAAAGATAGCGACGGTTTCGAGTTTGCCAGCGAACAATTTACTTTGGCGCCTGAGCCAGCTAAAGATCAAGCGCTGATGATTTTACTCACCTCGGACTTACAGTCGAAAAAGAACGTTGTGGCGAACTATCAAAAAGTGGTCGAAACCGTGGGTACGCCTGACGCAGTATTGTTTGCGGGTGACTTCGTCAACGTACCTGATCGTGCGTCAGAATGGTTTGACCAAGCAAAAGATAACGCACCTGGATTTTTCCCTGCACTGCAGGGGCACTATCAAAAATACCTACCGGGCTTTGCGTACAACGGAGGTGAAATCCTTCAGCATGCTCCTTTATTCGGTACCATAGGTAACCACGAAGTCATGGGGCGTTATGCACCAGACGATGAGAACTACAGCTTAAATGGGAGCTTTAATGATCCGCAACCACAGTGGTATGCAGAGGTTGCCTATGAGCAAGTGAAAGCTGAGGTTAACCCAACTGATGATGAAGAAATAAAAGCGCAGTGGGTGGCTGATAACTCTAATAACCAACAGAGCTTCTTAGATATCTTCTCATTTCCTGATGATGGGCAAGGTGGTGAGGAGTATTTTGCTACTTCTTTTGGCGACGTGTTTATTATCTCTATGAACGTTTCCAGAATATGGCGTTCGTGGAGTGTATCTGGTGCTAATAAGTCGAAGTTCGTAGAAGGCTTAAGTACTTTGCAAGACCCATCTCAATGGGGATTCGGTGAGTTTTTGTTTGAACGTTTTGACAAAGACTCAGAGCAATATGCTTGGCTAGAAAGTGTGTTGCAAAGTGATGACTTTAAGAACGCAAAATACAAAGTTGTGATGGCTCACCAAGGCGTGTTTGGTTTAGGAGATAACACAGTACCTGTACTTTCACAGCCAGTGATGCAATTGGTTGAAACCAATAGCGAAGGCGTTGAAACAATCACTGAATTAACCTTTCCGTTATCGAAAGAGACGTGGACTGACACAGTAGAGCCTCTGCTTAGTGATATAAGTGAAGTGCGTTATCAATACCCGTTGGCGCAAGATGTGTGGCTAAATGACATTGAGCCTTTGCTCCTTGAGAACGGTGTCGACTTGGTACATATCGGTCATTCGCACCTGTGGAACCGCGCACAAGTAGAAGACATGCATTATTTGGAAAGCTCGAACGTGGGTAATTCTTATGGGGCTTATTACGTTGATACGACGGGCGTATACACCAATGACGTCCGTGCCAGTTATGCTGATTTCTGGGCTGATGTAAACTCAGATACGCCACGTTGGTCAATCGAAAACTATCCACCAAATGGCGATCCACAAGGGCGTACTATGAGCTTTCCAAGTGTATTTAGTCCGATGGATTTTGAAAATGAAAATTACCCTAACTTACCTTTTGTGACGAGCAATACACTATCTGTATTTTCCGTTATGGATACGGGGTCAGGAACGGTAAAAAGTTATGTATTTGATCCCTCAGATTTGGACTCTGAAGTGCAGTTGTTTGATGAGTTCTCTTTGCAATAATACCAATCCGCATTAATAAGTGACCGCCTCAGAATGCGTGCAGCGGTTTTTGATTAAGGCGTCGCTATGTAGTAATGGTTGTTCCCTTTCAAGTAGTGAGAACGCAGAGCAAAAGCCGCTGGGGCATTCCTTGCAGGCGAGTTTTAAAAGGGCTTACACTGCGTTGCATGACTTCGAAAGAGAACAACTATTCATTCAGTCATGCGCCTTGTTTAAGCCCTTTTAAACTCTCGCTGAGTCATCACTTATTAACGTGGAATGGTATAATAGGTAGCTAACTCGTCACCGATACAAAACCTGATGCGGGGCTATAAATTTACCTAGATGGCAGTAGCACCTAATACCAAGTCGCTTCAATAAGTGCTCACTTATTAACGTGGAATGGCATAACAGGGCGCTACTGCTTTTTTATCAACAAATCACGTTAAATCTTCGCTGAGTGGTTAATTATTTATTGAAATGAGTATAAAGCTCATTAGAGGCAATGGTACGACAAGCTCCGTAATCGCATTGAGTGATAGACATTTAATGCAGAATTACTAATATACAAGATGAAGAGCTAGGATGCTGTGTCTCGTATACCCCGTGTATTGATTCTTTTCTTTCTTAAAAAAACGAAAACAACGACGATATAAACTGACCAAGCAAAGTTAAGTAAGGTTATTCACTGTGCTTTCAATGTGTCAGCAACTTATCATTTGATTTCAAAATGGGTTAGATTGGCAATTGGTAATAGAGTGCATATGAACGGAAAACATAATAGTCACTTTGCGTCTTTTTTTGCGTCATCACGGCCAGTAAATAAGCGGTTGCGATACGCTCCTCAAAATTTAAACATTCGATTTATTATCCTATTTTTTACGGCTTGTGCGCTAAGCATACTGCCCGCGCACAGCCAAGAGGCTAAAGCGAACAGTGCCATTACCCTGAGTGAGTCAGGAGCCTCATGGTATGCCAAAGGCGAATACAACAAGGCGATAGAATATTTCCAACAAGCTCTCGACGAAGATATTCAAAACTTCGGTGAGGAGCATCCAAATGTGGCTACCACCCAAAATAATCTAGCCTTGGCCTGGAAAGCGAAAGGACAATACGACAAGGCGATTGCATATTACGAGCTAGCGCTTGCCAGTAGCCTAAAGCACTACGGTGAAGCGCACCAAGAAATTGCGTTAATTCGCAGTAATTTGGGTTTGGTGTGGCATGCGAAAGGCCAATACGATAAAGCGATTCAATATTTTGAACTCGCACTTGCTACCAGTAAAGATAACCTTGCTGAAGATCATGGTTTTGTTGCGACGTTACGCAGCAACATAGGGTTAGTTTTTCAGGCAAAAGGCGATTACGACAAAGCCATTGAATATTATACCCTAGCCCTTGAAGATGGCATCGAGTCCTATGGAGAGGATCATCCTTCGGTGGCAATTCGGCGCAGTAATTTGGGTAGCGCGTGGGAAGCAAAAGGCCAGTATAAAAAAGCAATCGAGTATTATGAATTAGCCCTAGCTAGCGGCATTCGTCAGTTAGGAGAAAACCACCCTACCGTCGCCACCAGACGCAATAAACTTGGTAATGTATGGCAAACGCAGGGCCAGTATGGCAAAGCAATCGAATATTATTCTTTGGCGCTGTCGAGCAGCCTAAACTCAGTGGGTAAAAATCACCCCTTTGTGGCGGTTATGCTTAATAGCTTGGGCAGTGCGTGGCAAGCTAAAGGCGAATATGACAAAGCGATTGAACAGTACAACAAAGCGCTAGAGATCAATATTTCGACCTTTGGTGATACCCATCCCGATGTAGCGAACACCCGTCGCTTATTAGGCCGCGCTTGGCAGAGTAAAGGCCAGTATGCAAAGTCTTTCGATTATTACGAGCAAGCCCTAGCTAGCGATATTAACACCTTTGGTAATGGTCATCCTAGCATTGCAGCTACTCGCCAGCGCCTCGGCAGTTTGTTACAGGTAAAAGGCCAATATGATGACGCCATTGCGTTATATGAGCAGGCGCTCAGTAGTAGTTTATCTACTTTTCGAGAAAATCACCCAGATGTAGCCAGTATCCGCCGCCTCCTTGGAAGTGCATGGCAGGAAAAAGGACGCTATGAAAAAGCCCTTGCATACTATCAGCAAGCACTTGCCAGTGAGACAGAAACCTTTGGTGAAGCGCACCCCAATATCGCTGTTACTGAAATGCTATTAGGTAGCCTCTGGGAAGCAAAAGGCCAGTATGACAAAGCCATCGTATATTATGATAAGGCGCTGACGAGTCAACTTTTAAAGTTTGGCGATACTCATCCTAAAGTGGCTAACGCGCGAAGACAACTTGGCCGAGCCTGGCAGGAAAAAGGTCACTATGATAAAGCTTTGAACTACTATGAGCAGGCATTAAGCAGTGACTTAAAAACATACACTAGCCAGCACCCTGATGTGGCGATAACCCAGCGTCTACTCGGTAGCTTGTGGCAGGCAAAAGGTCTGTACGACAAAGCAATCGAGCTTTACCAGTCGGCTCTGAATAATAGCCTACTGACATTTGACGACAGCCACCCTGAGGTTGCCAATACACGCAGGCGTTTGGGTAGTGTTTGGCAAGAGAAAGGCGAGTATGAAAAAGCGTTAGCTTTTTATCAGCAAGCGTTAGAGAGCGACATTAAAACCTTTTCCGAACATCATCCAGATATTGCGGTAACGCATCGATTGCTCGGCAGTTTATGGCAAATGCAAGGGCAGTACCCAAAAGCCATCGAGTATTACTCTTTGTCGCTGAAAGAAAGTTTAGCGACATTTGGTGAAAATCATCCAGAAGTTGCTAAAACACGCAATCATTTGGGCAGCGCATGGCAAGCACAAGGCCGCTACGACGAAGCCAATGATTATTATCAACTGGCGTTACAGGGCGCTCAGCACTCTTTTGGCGAGCAACACCCTGTTATCGCTTCTACACAAAGTCATATCGGCAGTCTTTGGTTAGCAAAAGGCCAGTACGATAAGGCCCAGTCATTTTATCAAGAGGCTCTTAGCAGCAACCTATTAACCTTAGGAGAAACACATCCTGACGTTGCTGAAATACGCAGTAGCTTAGGGCGAATATTCAAGGGCAAAGGCCAGTATAAAAAAGCCATAGAGTATTATGAGTTGGCGCTAGACAGTGGTATCAGCACGTTAGGCGAAGATCACCCGTCGGTGGCTATCCGGCGCAGCAATTTAGCGAGCTTATGGTCAGCCCAAGGCCAGTATGACAAGGCCATTGAATATTACCAGTTAGCGCTAGCGAGCGGCATAAAAACGTTTGGAAAAGACCACCCAGCCATTGCTATCCGCCAGAGTAATCTGGGCAGTGCTTGGGAGTCACTTGGGGAATACGACAAAGCGATTACTTATTATGAATTGGCGCTTGAAGGGGGGATTAACCACTTTGGCCAAGACCACCCAGCAGTGGCCAAAAGACGCAGTAACTTAGGCAGTGTATTCAAAGTGTTAGGTGAGTACGATAAGGCAATAGCAAACTATGAGTTAGCGCTTGAAAGTGGAATTCGCTTGTTTGGTAACGAGCACCCCTCAGTGGCGCTTCGGCAAAATAACTTGGGCAGTTCATGGCAGGCCAAAGGCGATTACGATCAAGCGATTGAGTACTATGAAAAGGCGTTGTCTACTTATGTGTCAACGTTTGGCGAAAACCACCCTAACGTCGCTGCCACTCGAAGTAACCTTGGTAGTGCTTGGCACGCTAAAGGTAATTTCAATAAAGCGATTAAGTTCTATGAATTAGCACTAGAAAGTGGACGTAATTACTTTGGTGATGAGCATCCTTCCGTTGCCACTACGCAAGCTAATTTAGGCAGCGCATGGCAGGCCAAGGGGCAGTATAAAAAAGCGCTGAAATATTATGAATCAGCGTTGACGGTCGGCATTAATATTTTTGGCGATGATCATCCTTTTGTGGTGACTACGCGCAATAATATCAACAACGCAAGAGAAGCTCGCTGGCAATGAACATTAACCGGCATGTGCCGGTTAATGTAGATTAAAAAACAGTGGGAGATTGCGAGTAAAAGAGTGGTTGCTCTGCTTATACCATTCCACTTATTAATGCGGATTGGTATTAAAAGCGTTTTCGCACCGTGATGCCAAATGTGGCAGGGTCTGACACGTAAGCGTTCATTTTCCCTTCTTGTAATGGCGTGTTGAAGTTAACGTGATTGATATATTCTTCATCCAAGACATTGCGCCCCCAGAAGATCACATCCATATCGTAACTCGCAAAGTTCATAAAAAAGCGTAGGTTTAGCAGATTGTAGTGATCTTGCACGGCGTAAGGGTCGTTGCTCGCATCTAGGACTATATCCCCTGTGTAGGAATACTCAGCAACCAAATAAGCATCGACGTTATCACTGATAGTGAAATCTTTTTTAACTTTGAGCATGGCAAAATCTTCTGGCTCGCCCGCAGGTCGGCCTCCTGAGCGATCACAATACGGATTTGGTGCATCAGGATCTGAGCTTTGCTGCCCAGGGTCGTTTATACCTGTGTGCCAAGTGTAGGCAATCCAGCAGTTACCGCGCATGAAGTTATCGTACTCGGCATTAACTCTGGCATACACAAAGTCGACTTCAATTGTCTCAGTCGGTAGCCATTTTAGTTCTAATTCTACCCCAGAGGTTTGGTAATCGCCGGCATTTTGTAGATTAAAGCCGGTGCCGATAAACGTGTTTTCCTGTATATCATCTACTTGGGTGGAGTGGGCAGCGATATTGATCCGTAAATCCTGCGCAGGGAAGTCTTTCTTCAAACCTATCTCAACCGCTTTAGACTTTTCCGCACCAAAAACAGGGTCAAAACCGTCAGCTATTCTATCGGTATTTGTACCGCCGGATTTATACCCCGTACCGTATGATGCATAAAATAGTGTATGTCTATCCGGTGTGTAACTTAACTTAATTGTGCCTGTGACTTGGTCATCATCTAGGTCGTCTGAAATATTCGAACGCGCTGCGGTAATTGCCCCAAGGGGATTGAAGCCCCAGCCTAAACGTTGAAAGGGGGCGAGGGCGGCAAGTGCTGCCTGACCGCTTGCACTCGTAATATCAATGGTGTTTGCTTGTATACCGGCTAATACATTGCCAGCTACGCCAGCGCCATAGAGCAGAGTGCCAGGGACAAGCGATGCTGGGTTGGTTGGGTCGCCTACTGAGGTGAAAAACGTTGGAAACTCAGCTGAATTTGGCAAGCTTTCAGTAAATACAGTAGACAAGTCTTTGCTCTCATCCGTGTAGCGCAAGCCTGCGGTTAGGGTGACTTTTTGGGTAAGCTGATAATCTACTTGGCCAAAAATCGCGTAACTTTCGTGCTCTTGCTTGGCGTAATGGTCAAAGCTTGATGACGCCGGAGCGGGAGCCGCTGATGGCGCAACAAGACCGTTGGTCGCAACACTTAGTGCGTCAATGCCAGCGAGTAAGTCATTAAATGCGCCTTGACCAAATCCCAGTAAGAAAAAGTCATTAAATTGCTCGCCTGTGTACAGGCTATAATCCAGATCTAAATCTTGTCTAAAGTAATAAGCGCCTAAAATTGCCGACATGTTATCACCGCTATAATCCAGTCGAATTTCTTGCGAAAATGACTGCTGTTCAGCATCGTTTTGGGTGCCAAACAGGTGAGCGTCGGTGAAGTCACTGTCGATGTTGTCAAATGAATCAAAACGCCGATAAGCGGAAATGGAAACAAAGGACACCTGATCATCGATATCCCAGTTTAACTCGGCTGAAATACCACTGTCTTCAACCTTTGATTCAGGCAAAAATGACAGAGCAACTCTATTAGCAAAAAAGTCACTGTCGTCAAATATCGTTGCGTTAAAGGGAGGTTGAGACAGTAGGCTATCGGTACCAAATTTACCAGCTATACCATTGGCTTGCGCATTGCTTACTTGCGTTGGGGCCGCGCAACAAATTTCGTCAATTTCTGAGTAATCCGCAATGATACGCAGCGAAATATCATCACTTGGGGTGTACAAGGCTTGCAGTCGAGCTCCCCAGCGATCTCTGTCATTTAATACATCACTGGCGTTATTCACGTCACTCACGAAACCATCGCGCTGGCTACCAAAGCCTGTCGCGCGAAACGCTAACACGTTGTCGATAGCTGAGAATGATGCCGCAGCCGAATAGTTCACTAAGCCATAATTACCAATTGTGCCTTCGATGAAGTCATTTGAATTTTGATGACTAGGAGCAACAGTACGAATGAGTATTGCGCCCGATGGTGTGTTTTTACCAAATAAGGTACCTTGTGGACCACGTAGCACTTCAATGGCTTCAATATCAACCAAGTTGTTGACCATAGCGCTTTGGCGAGCGCGATAAATGCCATCAACATACAAGCCTACGGATGGATCTAACCCGAAGTTTTGCGATGACGTACCGATCCCACGGATCGAAAAACTTGTATTGGTCACATTCTGAGTTTGAAAAGCTGATGAGGCTGGCACCAACCCAGCAACATCGAAAATATCTTTGAGTACGGCTTGTTCCAGCTGCTTACCAGAAAATGCACTGACAGAAACAGGCACTGTCTGCATACTTTGTTTACGCTTTTGTGCTTCAACCGTGATGGTTTCTAAGCGCAGTGTTTCAACCTCTTCTTCTATTTCTTGTGCGCTGACAATAGGGATGGGAAAACCTAAGGTAAGTGAAATACAAAGAGCGATCGGGGTTTTGTTAAATCTAGATGAGGCGGTTTTATCCATGTGTGCGTGTCCTTTTTTAGGGCGTTTATATCCATGTCCGTTAGGGTTATCCGGTTAACATGTGCACAACTAGAGAAATGTTGACCAGTATTTGCTTTTTATCGTATTTTAGTCCTCGCTTTAAAATCATGAGGATAGAGCAACTATAGCCGTCGAAAAATAGCTGCGCCAATGGTTTTTAACAGGTATTTCGGCATCCTTTTAAAACGAACTAAGCACTAGAGAATATAACTTACCCAGGCGCTAAGGTGGTGCTACCTCTTTTGAAACAAGTGTGGTTTTGCGCGGTTTGTTTCGGGTTACAGCAGTGTGCTTTGTTTCCACAAAGTCGGTTTAGGTTGTGCCAAGGGCGTAGATTAAATCTGTTACAAAATACGCATGGGGAAGATAGTTTTCGAATAAATCGTGTAAGATATGTGCACCACAGCAAGCTGTTGTTATTCCGTAGTTTTTCGAGTAGAACCAGTATTGGTGTGACAATACATTTTTTACTTATACTGAGATGATTGCGCAGCAATATCTTGAAACCAATAATAAAGTTACCGACTTATGATTTATTGTCTGTTTTTAATCTATGAGCCTGTTGCTCTTGATAAATCTTTACTGCGTCTGAACCGACTTCTGACAATGGGCGGGCGAAAAGCCCAGATCATTGTAATCAACAACGGGCCTCAACGACAGCATGTGAATCGTGAGAATGTTGAATTCATTCAAGGGGACAACCGCTGTTTCGAATTTTCAGGTTGGGAAGCCGGTAAGCAATATATAGAGAAACATTACTGTCTAAAATCGGATGATACATTTTGTTTTGTGAACGATACCTTTGACAAGAACCATTATTTTTCGTGGTTAACTGTGTTGCTTTATCATAGAAAACTCAAACAAGCAGTGAAGCAGTATCAAGGCTTTATATTGGGGCGAGTAGACACGCGCAATATCGAGTATAAGGTCGATCATTTACCTTTCACTGAATGGGTTTCATCTTATTTTTTTATTGTAGATTACACTGCATATCAAGCATTGGTTTTCACCAATCCTCGACTGACCGACGCGGTGAGAGAGGTGACAGATGAATCAATTAATTTTGATAGCTCTGTGGTTGATAGCGCCATGCAGGAACACATCAATGGCTGGCTGAGACCAGAAGGAAAGGGCTGGTATCGCGCTCACACGAGTAACAATGAGGTGATTAAAAATAAAAGCATCGCTATTTTGCATGAGAAATATTTAACTGCGACCTTAAAGGCAAAAGAAATTGCCCTCATTCATGTGTACCGCGGGCGCTTTGGCAGATTAGTGCGCAAATTCGATAAACGTATACAGGATTACCGGATCGCTATTCGAGGCTAATACCATTCCACTTATTAATGCGGATTGGTATAAGGGCAGTTTACTCTTTTGCAGCTTAAGCTGAATGTGTGTGACTCTTTTATATTTTGCCTTCAAACTTATCGGTCAGTACCCCAGCTAACCTATTGTTTTATTTCGTGTAAAAATTGTCATACTGACAACCTCTGTTGTATGGTCAATCAACTTTACTGCTGTAAGACGTACCCATGATTGATTTTTCTAAAAAGCTAACCAGTGATCGACTTCACAACACCAGAAAAAGAGAGTCGATTAAATCCATTTTGTTCGACTTTGAAAGCGACCGTGGGCGTATTATTAATTCTGCGGCCGTGCGCAGACTACAGCAAAAAACCCAGGTGTTCCCCCTAGAGCGAAATGCGGCGGTTCGTAGTCGTTTAACCCACTCACTTGAAGTTCAGCAAGTGGGGCGTTTCATTGTTCAAAGTATCTTCAATAAGTTAGATCCCGCAAAGTTAACGCAATTTAATCTAATCGAATTCGAACGACACTTAGAGAGTGTAGTGGAAATGGCGTGCCTGATGCACGACATAGGCAACCCGCCTTTTGGCCATTTCGGCGAGCAAGCGATTAATGACTGGTTTAGCCTCAACTTGCGAGATTCATTTCCGCAAACGTCAGACGGTGAATTTGCCTTCAATCAAACCTTACAGCGCGACATATGCAACTTTGAAGGCAATGCTCAAGCGGTTAGACTGATACATTCCTTGTTGCAGTTAAACCTCACTTTCAGCCAAGTCGCAGGCATACTTAAATACACGCGATGTGGTACCGATATAAAGCCAGATAAAACCCATAAACTCAGTTATTTACAGAAAAAAGTTGGGTTTTATTACAGCGAAAAAGAATATGTTGAAACCTTGTGTCAAACCTTAGAGATGGAAGTGGGGCATCGCCATCCAGCGTCGTACATTATGGAAGCTGCTGATGATATATCTTACTGTATCGCTGATTTAGAAGATGCTGTCGAAAAAGGCATTCTGGACATCGAAAAGTTACAAATATCTCTTTGCGAAGAATATCAGCTATTGCTCAATGAATTTGGATTGGAGCCGAAGAAAAACGTCATGCAATATGCCACGATGAAAGCTTATGAAGCCGCACAAGAGGATGATATTTCTAGAGACAGTCAATTCTTTATTTCCCTTAGAGTGGGCGTTCTTCATCCCTTGGTCAATCATGCCGTCGAACGTTTCATTACTAACATAGAACCAATTTTTCATGGTTCGTTTAATCAAGCGTTATTAGAGGACAAAAGCTCCGCTCATGCGCTTTCTGAAGCGTTTAAAAAAGTCGCGCTTAAATATGCGTTTTGCAACAAAGAAGTAGAAGCACGAGAACTACAAGGTTACAAAATTATCACTGGCCTGCTGGAATGTTATCAACCTTTACTCAAGTTGACCAAAGCGCAATTCACCCAAGTATATCAGCAAGAAAAGGATGCCCCCCTTCTTGCAAAAAGGTTGGTTAAAAAGCTACCAGGTAAGCATTTTCGGGCTTATTTGCATGGGATCCAAAATCAACAAAATGACGAATTAGAGTTCTATTATCGTTGCCGATTATTGCAAGATTACATTAGCGGCATGACGGATCAGTATGCCTATGATGAGTATCGCGCACTTATGGTGGTGGACTAAAGCGGGCTACAGCATTAAGTTAGCCTAACGTGATTGGGGATTACCTGCTAATTTACTTGAAGCGCACCTTGCCACCGATAATTTTGAGCGCAGGTGTGCCGCGCACAAGTGTATCTCTGGCAAAGACCGTTTCACATGTAGGGCAGGTGCCTTCAGTTACTGTGAAGTCTTTGCTTATTCTTTCTTTAAAACATTTTATTAAGGCACCTTTGCCACCTTTTTTATAGCGAAAAAGTTGTTGTTGGCAGTTTGCGCAGAAAATATCGACGCTTTTTGAAGGGGCTTTTGAATTTGGTTTTGCCACAATGATCTATAGTATTTCTAGTTAGTTAATTGGTCTTACAGTGTAGGGATATCAAAACAAAATGTTAAAGACTAATTAGGTGTATATAACCGCTTATACCATTCCAGGTTAATAACCGAATACACAGCGCGAGCTTTAAAAATTAGCTTTCGATCGTTTATGTGATGGTATGAAAAGATGGAATTGGTATTAGATGAAGTATTTTGCTTTTATTCTGTTGTTTTGTGCTTGTTTTGCTTGTGCAAATTCAAAAGACAGATTGGTTTTTTCAGCGCCGGTAAACAGTGGCCTTCCGCCAATAGTGTGCTCTGAAGTCTTGCGCCTTGCTCTTAGTCGCATCGGTATTGATATGTCCCTAAATTTAAAGTCTTTAGAACGTTCAATACTCAGTGCCAGCAGGGGGGAAACAGATGGTGAAATCGCCAGAGTAAAAGGATTGAACGCTAAATACCCTGACTTATTTCAAACAAGCGTCTCGTGTTATGCCCACGACGTCAACTTGTATACCCTGGCGGGGAATGAGTTCAAAGTCGATGGTTGGCAAAGCATACCGCCTAGCAAAGTCATCGGATATCGCAAAGGTACACACTACATTGAACAAGCCGCAACGCAGCACGATATTTCCACTTACCCGCTTGAGACAAATGAACAAATTTTTAAATTAATAAGCGTAGGTAAAATAGATATGATGATAGCGACAGAACAACTTATAGGCCCAAGGGTAATGCTCAATGAGTCGGCTGAACTTGTCATCTTACAACCTGCTTTAGAAAGACACGGGTTTTATTCTTATATTCACAAGCAGCACCTTGCTATTTTACCTCAGATCAATCAGCAGCTAACGCAGATGAAAGCCTCAGGTGAAATAGATTCAATTCAACAAAAAGTCGCTAACACCTTTTTGAAAAAACTGAAATAAGCTGTTGTTGGCCTTGTTTTATTACTTGCTCTAGCAATTATTTGCCCCCCTACAGAAATGTGTTTTATTTACTAGCTGCCAAAAATTAATTGCCAAATATCAGGGCTTCGTTCTTTATGATAACGCTTTCTTAGATTAGCTACTTTTGTCAGTTGTGCTTTGGCCGTATTGATATCCTTGCTTTCTAGACTTGCGTGCACCAAACCAAGTTGCGTTTGTACTTTGTCTAAGCCTTGTTGCAAAACGCTATGGCGCTTCTTATCAAATTGCACCAGCTGCACTGATGCCACTAAGCGCTGAAACTTCTCTACCAGAGTGAGCATCGCGCCAGGTTCAGATGATTGCATGGCTTGTTTGTAGGTCAGCGCCATTGATTTCATGGTTGCCTTCACATCTGTGCTTGGTGTTACCTCGTTAACGGAGCTGCTAGCAGATGCTTGGCTAGGCGTTTGATTTAGAGCTTGATTGGCCAGTGCTAAGGGGCTACACATAACGCAAAGCGCTAAGACAATGTGTTTTAATATCTGCATTTATTACTCATGAAATTAACAACGCGCGCAGTTTAGCATAAAAGCGGCGTATCTTAGCTAGCTAGCCGTTTCTTATACCAATCCGCATTAATAAACTCACCAGCAAAGCACCATCAAAAAACACTGTCAAAAACCATTCACAAAAACAACTCACAAAACTCAGACTGATCCGCACATATTTAGCTAAACCGTTTCAGCTAATCAATTGCTTGGTTTGTATAAACCAAATGGGATCACTCCACTGCGGCTAACAGGAATGCTGCCCCATAAACCTTTACTGGTGAATATTTTAGCGTTGATTTCATAAGCCAGTTCCTGAGGCTTCGTATTCATGATATCGAGCAGAACGCGGCCTGAGTTAAACAAGTTGGCCGTTACGTCTACCCCAAAGGTGTTGTCGCTTAAGGGCGCTAATACAAACTGTTTGTCGCTAACCCCTGTAGCGACCTGTACGCCACGTAAATTAAGCTTGAAGTTCATGCCATCCACCGGGAAAGAGATGTTATTCGGGTTGGTCACGCGAAACGTAAGGCGAAAGCGTTGTTCGAACCCCTGTGCAGGCAACATGCTTAAATTGGTTAGCTGTAATTCGGGTTTTTCGAAGTCAGGGGTTAACGTAGCGCAAGAGGATAGCAATAGAATGAGAGTGAGCAGGGTGGCGAATTGTAATTTCGCTAATACGTCACGTGCCTGATGGTAAGCTTGCATAATCCAATTCCCTTTTTAAACGACATCATAGAAGTACACATCATCGCCGCAGCGATTAAGTGAGTCAAACGTTCTGCAACAAGCTTATGTAGGTAAGCCATGATCGCGTATTTTATTATCCTTTTTATCGATGTTTAGCTCTATTTCCCCGTTAAATATTGCGCTAATTTATTTTAAGGTAATGATAATTGTTATTATTTGTGTTGTGATTGAGGTATATTAACGTGATCGCATACACGTTTATTTAGTTATACATTTTTGAGGGAAAATAGAATGCCGAAAGTTCGCAAAGGTTGGGTTTACCCATCTCTGTCTGCGTTAGCCATAGCGGTTGCCGCTTCATCTGCCGCGCAAGAGCAAGAAGATAGCCTTGAGCATATTGAAGTGAATGCTATGCAATCTTATCGAAGCACAGCCACTAAGTCTTCATTGCGTCCCATTGACTCACCTGTGAGTATCAGCGTGATTGATCAAGAGTTACTGCAGCTACGTCAAGCCGATTCAGTATCAAAAGCGCTTCGTTATACTTCAGGGGTAACGACAGAAAGTCGCCCTACAATCACAATTTTTGATCAATTTACTATTCGCGGATTTACCACCTATCAAACGTTTTACGATGGCCTTCCTTTGTTAAGCAACAATAGCTGGAACCTTTATCCTCAGGTTGATGCCTTCGCGACAGAATCACTGGAAATATTAAAAGGCCCTGCGTCATCCTTGTATGGCTTGGTGCCCCCCGGCGGCTTGGTGAATCAAGTCGCAAAATACCCCAAAGACGATGATGAAACGTTAGTGCGGGCTGCATTTGGTTCTGACAGTTTAATAGAGTTAGGGTTAGATACCACAGGAGCATTGAGTGACAATGCTCGTTATCGCTTCGTGGCCTTGGGCCGTAATCGAGATGGTTATCAAGATACCACTGAAACCGAACGCTATACCGTTGCACCTTCAGTGACAGTCGATATCAGTAAGGCCACTGAACTGACCTTGTCAGCTTACTATCAAGACGATCCTGAGTTAATCCCGTCAACTTCGTTGCCTGGCATAGGAACACTAAACGAAGCCCCTTACGGTAAGCTTGATGTCAGTAGTTATACAGGTGACGAAAACTGGAACAGCTTTTCTCGAAAAGTGCTGATGTTGGGTTACAAGTTAAACCATCAGCTGAATGAGGATTGGTCTATATTGCAGAAGTTTCGATATACAGATGCTGAAGCGCTCCAACAAAATACCTACCATACAGTTGAACCAACAGATGGCATCTTATTAGCACGCTCAGCGTATCTTACTGACGAAGAAATCGATGGTGTGACAGTTGATACACAGGTAGCGGGTTTTGTTCAAACTGGTGATGTATCACATAATTTATTGTTCGGCGTAGATTACCAAGACTCTGATTCGACAGTTGCCTATCGTGATACCTTGGGTACGGACACGCCAGCGCTTGATTTGAGTAATATTGATAACAACCTGTTTGACGTAGATGCGCTACCTCTGGATTTCTACCAAGAAGATCACAATATCGACATCGAGCAAATAGGATTTTACCTACAGGATGAAATGCGTTTCGGCAAATTTACTTTGTTGTTAAACGGTCGCTATGACCAGTTTGAAAGCACAGATGAAGTGGCCAATGTATATGCTGGCACACCCTATGGTAGCACCACAGAAATTGACCAAAACGAGTTTTCTGGTCGCGTTGCAGCCATGTATACCTTCGATTCTGGCTGGCGCATGTATGCAAACTACTCAGAGTCTTTCGAGCCGGTCTCAGGCGTTGACTCACAAACGGGTGAAGCGTTCAAACCCACCACAGCTGACCAAATAGAGATAGGCACAAAATATATCAGTGATAATGGTGCAACTACCTTTTCCGGTGCTTACTTTGAGCTTACTAAGCAGAATGTCGTGGTTAACACACCTGATTTTGCGCTGAAAACACAAAACGGTGAAGTGGAATCAAAAGGCGTAGAGCTTGAGCTTTCTACCCAAATTACCAAGGCGCTATCTGTACAAGCGAACGCAACATTCTTAGACATGGAAGTGACCGATAACCCGCTTGATACTGACATCGTTGGCAAAACCCCAGTGTGGGTAGCAGAAGAAAGTGCATCTGTGTGGGCAAACTACTTCTTCGACGATGCGCTTGATGGCCTAATGTTGGGCGCGGGTGTGCGTTACGTGGGAGAAACTCAAGCGGATAAATACAACAGCCAAGTTGTGCCGTCGTATACGTTACTGGACGCTGTTTTGTCTTACGATATTCCTAAGTACGACCTAAAACTAACAGGTAGCGTGAGTAACCTCACTGACAAAGAATATGTCGGTGCATGTTTCGATACCAACAATTGCTGGTACGGTGCACAGCGTAGATTCGAAGTGGGGATCGAAAAACGCTTTTGAGGCCGCTACTGTAAAATAGCTCATACTCGTTCCTAGAATAAGTAGACGATTTTAAGGCCAGCGAACATGCTGGCCTTTTTATAATAGAGTACTTAATGGAATTGGTATTACTTGAAATTTACGTAAATAGTGTTCACGTGATTTTTCCTACCAAAAGTATCTAAAACGAATTTAAGCCATCCGATTAAATAAAGCTAACCCCACAGCCTTCAAGGCTTCTGTCAATTACGAAATCCCCATCGATTTTCTCATTAACCAAGTTAATGGCACCCCGAATTTCGGTCAAAAACGTGGTTTGCTGATTATCCTTATCATGAGTGTCCCTATAATTTTTTGATTTTAGGTTATAGATTATTCGTTCGTCTAGCGTGATAGCCCTGACTGATGCTTCGAACGTTCTGTGTTTAAACCCGTATATGCTGATTACCAAATTGTGTTTCTTTCTGTGTCCGTGATAGTCAATAGCTATCACCAGTCTCTCTTTATAACATTCCTTTTACACACTAAAATCGCGGCGATTTATACTTTAGTCTAATTCGCAGAGCTTGCTGTCACTAAATGACGTTAGTGCGTAAGCAAGGTGAATCGTCTCAATGTGAGGTTTTAAATGAAACGTGTTTTGTTTGCTGTGGCTATTCCAGTGTTATTCTCGTCTTTCACTGTACATGCGAATACTACTGCGTTACCCAAAATCAAAGGTGCTGACAGACCGCCTTTTAAACGGGAAATAAAAATGGAAGCAGATGATAAAAAAGGAGCGCAAAAAGATCAGGATGAGCAGGTAGTTATAAGAAAAGGTCGAACAGCCCTTAATAAAAAACCTCCTTTTACTCAACGTACCACGCACGCTCGAGTGCAACTGAGTGAAGAAACAAGCCGTAAGAGAGGTCCTCGTCCTCCTTTTAAGCGTTAATCTTCAAACTGCGGGTTGGCTCCTGCAAAAGCGCAGAGCCAACCTATTTTGCAGTCCGGAATGAGTTGACCATTACAACGTGAGTTAGTCCATCCCGGTTTAGTTGCTCAGCTATACGAACAAAACAGCGTTAAGGCCGCTTAAGGCAGTCAATTTTACTTGTTCTGTAGCATCTTCAAAATAGATTGTGCGTGTTCATTCAATCTATTGAGTTTGCTAATAGCATTGGCAGGCTCTCAGGCGCAGCGCCACAGTGGCGAAAGAAGCTCACTGAACAAGGTTAGGTCAATTACCCTAAGGCGCAAAGAGCGGGTTTGTAAAATGACATAGCAGGCTGAAACCACATGAGCTAGCAACGGGCACAACACCGATAAACAAAATAACTGTTAACCTCGCGATCCCAGTCAAAATAATATGTCAGCTGTGACGGTGCGGCTTTGACAATGTCAGTGATATCATCAGCCACATTACAGGTTAAATACATAAAAGGCGCCTCGACCTTGCTTTTGGTTGGCGCCTCAAAATAGGAGAAAACATGGGGACTCTTGAAGCCAGCACTGCAACCAGCACCGAAGCAGGCACCGGTATTGGTACGCAAACCGCAGAGCAAGCATTGGCGACGCTTAGTGATATGACGCAACACCTTGTTCCTATCCAGGTAGAGGAACACTTAGCGCGTATTGCTAAAGCGCAAGCGTACATGCAAAGCCATAAAATCGATGCTATTTATCTAAATGCAGGCACAAACCTTACGTATTTTACAGGTATGAAATGGTATGCCAGTGAGCGCATGGTCGGGGCTATTTTACCCGCAAAGGGAGATGTGCAATACATCGCGCCTCATTTTGAAATTGGCAGTCTAAACGGTTTTAAAGTCATCGATGGGCCGATACATGGGTGGCAAGAGCATGAGAATCCTTATTGCTTGTTTGTAGAGGTACTAGAAGGTTTAGGAATAGCGAAAACCGCCACGATTGGCATAGATGAAAGTGCGCAGTTTTTTATCTTCGACGGCATTAATAAAGCCCAAAAGGGCTTAACGCTTATCAATGCACAAGAAGTCACCGCCCATTGCAGAATGCATAAATCGGATAACGAACTGGCGTTAATGCAAGGGGTCATGAACATGACACTGGCTGTGCATCAAGCCACCGCAAGTATGTTGCGCCCGGGAATTAGCACCACAGAAGTGGAAGCCTTCATTGAACAAGCACACCAAAAGGTCGGTGCACCGGGAAATTATTTTTGTATTGTGCTCTTTGGGGTCGCCACGTCCTTTCCCCATGGCGTAAAGGATCCACAAACCCTTAATGAGGGGGATGTTGTGTTAATCGATACCGGCTGCAAAGTGCACGATTATATTTCTGACATTACCCGAACCTATGTATTTGGTCAGCCAACGAGTAGGCAACGACAGTTTTGGAATAATGAAAAAGCCGCCCAGTTGGCCGCCTTCAACGCTGCTAAACTAGGCGCGCCTTGCGAAGAGGTTGATGCAGCTGCTCGTCAGTATTTGGCCTCCCAAGGATTAGGCCCAGAGTATCAAACACCGGGCTGCCCCCATCGTACTGGTCATGGCATTGGTTTAGATATTCACGAATGGCCGTATTTAGTTGGCGGTAACAAAACGCCGCTTGCTGCTGGCATGTGTTTTAGTAATGAGCCTATGCTGGTGATACCCAATGAGTTCGGCATTCGTTTAGAAGACCATTTTTATATGACTGACGACGGCCCCAGATGGTTTACCCAACCAAGCGAGAGCATTGATAACCCTTTTGGGCTAGGTGAAACGACTTCGAAAAAAACTGCTGAGTTTAGCTAAGCCACGCTCAGATTCAGTCATTGTTAACAACAAAAAGCTCGCAAACCGAAAGCTGCGAGCTTTTTAAACTCAATTGCTAGAGGACTTAGCGTACCAGTTAAAACTGGTACGATGCCGATACTCTAAAGCTGCGCGGTGTACCTGGCTGTACCCAAGCATCTGCGAATGAGTTGGTGTAATAATCTTTATCAAACAAATTATCGACTTCTGCCCTAAGCGCTAAGGACTCGGTTAGGTCATACGCTACGAATGCTCGGGCAATGGTATAGCTAGGTAAGGTGAAATCAGTGCCAAAGTAGCCATTTCGTTTATCCACATACACTAAGCCACCACCGACTTCTAATTCATTGCCGTCTAACTCAAGCAACTTAACCAGTTGCAGGCTAAGTTGTTGCTCAGGCACATTGAGCAGGTCTGTTCCGGCTTCAATCGTGTAACCAAAATTGCCATCAAAAAACGAATTTTTCGTTTTCGCATCCACATACGCATAAGATGCCCAAAGGGTTAGTCCATCGGCAATTTCGCCATTGATGTCAATTTCAACACCTTGACTCTCGGCCTCGCCAATGGCGGCGTAAGTAAAACTAGTTGGGTCGTCAACTACCAGAAGGTTATCTTGCTCAACGTTGAATATGGCGATTGTGCCGAACAACCCTCCGTCGTTCAAAGTGAACTTAATGCCAATCTCGGCTGAGGTTGATTGGTTTGGTTCAAAGCCATCACCGTTGCTGTCTGTACCTGACAATGGACGGAAGTTTTCACCATAAGCCGCATACACAGAAAGCACGTCAGATGCTTCATACACAACACCAAACTGCAGGCTGACCCGTGATTCTTTTTGCTTTGACTTGCTATCAGATAAACGGTTATCCATGGTTTGCTGATAGTCATCAAAACGAGCACCGATACGCACATCAAGCTTGTCGGTTATGCTAATTTGGTCTTGTATAAACACGCCAAGAGACTCTTGTGTTTCAAGGCGGTCGATTTGAGTAGAGAAGTCATTCGCTAGATCATCAGCGTCACTGTAAACGGGATTATATATGTTGATGTACTGCTCCGTGGTGCGGTCGCGCAGCGCAAATTGGTCATTATCAAACTTGTCTGAATCGACCCCGAGGATGAGGCGATGTTCAATACCCGCTACCTCTAGGCTGCCGGAAAGCTCAGCACGAAATACTTGATACTCGGCATCATATTTGCGGTAACGACGAAAACGATTTACTTCATCATCAACAACGCCTGCAAAACCCGTTTCGGTCGCGAAGCCTTCTAGTGAAGTATCTCGGTAGTTAGCGCCTAGTAAAAGACTCCAGTTATCATCAAAATCATGGTGAAATTCAACTTGGTGACCCAACGCATCGGTTTCGATTGGGCCATCGGCTGGCTCGCCCAGAAAGCGACTTTGTGGGATGACGCCAAGTTTGTTGTCTATCGCTAACACACCTCGGTCGAAAGGCACTTCTTGATGAGCATATTCTAATTCGTAAACTAAGGTGCTTTGATCGTCAATCTCCCATGCGATAGAAGGGCTAAAGCCTTCTTTTTTGCTTTTAACGGTATCGCGAAAGCTGCCTGCATCCTCATAAAAACCTACAAAGCGCACCGCTACATCGTCGGATAATGGGGTGGTGTAATCCAAATCAGCTCGGTATGTATCATAACTTCCTGCGGATATTTTTATTTCACCTGTAGTATCAAATGTTGGGCGTTTGGTGACTAGGTTTACCGTGCCGCCTGGTTCACCGCGACCAAATAAAGCAGCACGTGGGCCTTTTAGCACTTCAACAGATTCGATACCCGATAGGTCACGAGAGCCGCCAAAACCTCTACCCGCATTGAAACCATTCACCAAGTAGTTACTCGGTAGGTTTTCATCGCCTACAAAGCCACGTAGTGAAAAGCTGTTCCAAAGGCCGCCAAAGTTGTTCTGACGGGAAACAGAGGCAGATAAATCTAAAGCTTGGTTTAAGTCAATCGCCCCTGCATTTGCTAATGCTTCAGAATTTATTCTCAACTCTGATTGAGGAGTCTCTAAAGGACTAAAGTTGCCTTGATATGCTTGTCGTGACCCTACAATGCTTAAGGTTTCGATAGTACTGTCTTGGTCGACATTTTGTGATCCACTTTGTTCATCTGCTGCGATAGCTTGTTGAATAAACAAGCTAGCTAAGCAAGCACTGAGATAGGTGAGCTTTAGCCCTTGTGTACCAGAGTTCATGGTGAAACCTTTTTGAAAGTTGTGTGTTATTTATTATTTATTGGTCGATTGAGCGTTATCTGTATCGCGAAAGCCGTGTTGTTTACTAATGAACTTGTCAAAACTAGGCAAGTTAGCCAGATTCCCTTTGTCGAATTCGCCTTGTGCAAATAAGAAAGGGTAGTAATACAGGCGCAACGTTTTATGGAAGGCTCGTACTTGCTGCTCGTACTTATGCGCGGCCACGGCGTCTGTTTCAGCGAGGCGAGTTAACACCCGTTGCAGTAACAGAGGCGGAGAGAGCAAAGAAGCGTACCCAGCTAATTCATATTTTTTCTGGGATGCAGCACGATATTCTTGAGACATAGGAGCCGCGATTTGGTCTCCGACCTGTTGAAAGGCGTAGTACCATTTCCACTCAAACATGCTTTGCATGGCGACATGGTCTTTCCATTCAGGGTAGGTTGCAGTGAAGGCGTCCATCGTGGCTTCTTTTGGGAGATCCCAGGCGTCGTTCACGGCTTCTCGTTGAGTTAGCATGATGTCGCCCCCCTTAGGAGAGTGAACAAATTTGTTGATCGCTAAGTCACCTAAAATAGGCGTAATAAAGGCGAACAATACCCATATTCCTATTAACCCAGAGGCGACTTTAGGGCCGCTGTTTGCGTTCTTGCCCCAGTAAACGCTCAATATTGCCCAAAATGCTAAATACATGAAGCAGCATAAAGAGACTAGCCCTACAGCCACCGGAGACGCACCACTGACCCACGCGCCCACATAAAATGGCAGCATTAAGCACAGGAAAAGCGAGATGAAACGTATTGCGCCTCTTGCTCCCCACAAAGCCCAAGGGGATTTAGCCGTGGTGACTAATAAGTCGTGTCTGCCACTGCTGCGCTCGTTGGCGAATAAATCATGAAACAATAAGATGACAATAAGTGGTGAGAGCGCACTTATCACAAACAGAAAATCGATTTTGCCTGCTTGGGTAAGCTCTGCATTTTGGGTATCGCTTTCGTAAATTTGCCCTTCGATAGCGAGCATTTTAATGCGGTGCTTCCACGGGTAAATATCGCGCTCACCTAACGCCGCAAAGGCTAAATCTGACGGTGCTGAATAAGTAAGATGGAAGGTGTAATAGGCTAACATACCGATTTCATCTTGCTTATTTTGCGTGTCAGTGCGATCCGCTACATCAGCTGCTTTTAAGCGTTCAATGGTTTGCTGTTGTTGTGCAATCTCATTCAAGCCGCTTTGTACTGAAAAACCAGATATTAAGATAGCGCAGCCTAGCAACACTAAAAGATACTTCTGGCGCAACATAAATCGCCATTCGCGGCTAAGTTGTTTAAACATATAACTCATACTAAGCGTTTCCCTACCAATCGAATGACAATGATTAGCACTGCTATCCAGGCTAACAGCTGTAAAAATGCAGGAGCACTGCGTTGCAATCGAAGGCTAGGTGTATCAACAGCAAACGAAAAATCATCTAATACTTGCCAGTTTTGCGCATTTCCCCGGGCTTTTTGCCCAGAGTCAGTATCCTTGTTTCGATTCATATCATCTTGGTAACTAAGCTGCTCCACATGAGCTTTGTTTAGTCCTTGCACGAAATCGAATCTCAGCTCTTCAGCTTCACGTAGGAATTTATGGTGGGTCTCTATACTTGTGCCTGCTGTGAGCATTGATAAAGAGCGAATGGCTACCATAGGCGATAACCAACCGAAGTCTCTCGATACATTCGTTTGGGCTAGCTCGGTTTGCATGCGCTTTTCGGCAAACTCATTTAACACTTGGGTTAACTTTGCTTCCGATGTCATGGCTATCACACCTCGATAATTAACAGGAAGCTGATCAATTGAGTCCACGTTATATTTTTCTAATAAAGACGCTTTTATTTGGGCAAATGCTGGGTCGTTCGCATTGTGGCCATCGCCTAATTTTCTCATTTCGGCAGCAACTGCAAAATCTGTTTCTAGCTTACCTGCAGCAGGAACTGTGGTTATTGCTGTAGAGCTAGCGACTCTTGGCATGACCACACAGAGCAATATCCAAGTAAGTGCCAACGCGGTAAAGCTTTCGCTGTTTTTGGAAAGTGCGCTAGAGCACAGTAATACCAACAAAGCCCAGACTGTCAGATACAGGGCATAACCCAAAACAAAGCCAACAATAGCTGTGATACTTTCACCTTCATGCAGGCTAAAAAGCGCCGAGATGGCTATAGGCACTAAAATGAGGCCGATGACTGACATTAAGGCCAAACCTTTACCTGCAATTAGGGTGAAACCAGACGTGCCTTGAGATAGTAAATAGGTGAGTGTTTGTGATTCGCGCTCACGACTGACCGAGCTGTAGCCAATAAGAATGAGAAGCAGCGGAGCTAATGTTTGCAGGATAAAAGCCGGCGTTAGGCTACCAAGTTGAGTTAACGCTGTCCCTTGTTTTTGGTCAGCGAACATCGCACTGTTTTGCCTATGTCCTTCTAGAAATATGGAATTTCCAGTGTAGGCATCAACGCCGGGATCTAAAACACTGAGTGGCGATGGGGCTCTAAATGCATAATGCCCATAGTGCACCATTCTATGGGGGTGCCTGTCCGGTTGGTCTGCAAAGGTCTGCTCTGCGTCCTCTTGCAGCGCGTGACGGGTATGGCTTAGTTCCATTGTATTGATGGCGGTTACCACCACAGAAGACAATGTAAGGATCAAGCCAATTGCCAACACTGATATTGCTAATTTAGAGCGCAGCCAATACCGCCACTCGTCTTTGGCGACAATCATCATTTTTGCAAAACGTGCTGTTGAAGATGAATGCTCGCTCACGCTGCGCCTCGTTGGGCAAATGCCGCGTGTACTTGTTCAGTTTCAATTTGTCCGTTTTGCGGGGCTGAAAATTCCCCCACAAGCTCGCCATCACGCAATAAGCCAATACGATCTGCTACTTGGCAGGCGCCGTATACGTCATGGGTCACCATTAAAATGGTAGCGCCACCGGAGGCAAGTTCGCGCACAAGTTGGTTAAATTCATCGATAGCCACGGGGTCGAGGCCGGAGGTGGGTTCATCTAACAAAAAGATGGGTGCTTCGCGCAGCAAGGCTAACGCTATTGCGGTTTTTTGGCGCATGCCTTTTGAATAAGTTTGCATGTGGCGATCCCGCGCGTTTTGTTGCAAAGCAACACGATCAAACGCTTGGTCAATCTCGTCATCTGATTTTTGTATATCAGCTAAAGACAAGAAATATTTGACGTTTTCTCTGGCCGTTAGGTGAGTATATAAGGTTGCGGATTCTGGCAAGTAGGCGGTTTTTTCGCGTACATGATTGAGTGCATTGATAACCTCTTTACCATCCACTTTAACCGAGCCACTGCTTGGGGCGTTAAACCCTAAAAGGGTTTTCAGTGTAGTTGATTTACCCGCCCCATTACCGCCGAGCAAAGCGTATATTTCACCCGCTTCAACGCGGAAATTGAGACTCTTCAAAATGGAATTATTTTTAATATTGACGCAAAGCGAATTTGCCTCAATGACGGCCTTAGCCTGCACTATTTCTATCACGTGAAACTCACATCGTTACATTATAACATAATTTAAGATATGTTATAATGTAACGGTAATGGTTTGCAACTAACAAATGAGAACAACTTAACAAAACATAACTATTCGATTAGTAACCAGTGCTATTTCGGTTTTAACCACTGTGATGTTAGGGCAAGGCGTGTTGTACTCTAAAAGAAAGATATCGAGACACCCATGATAAAAATAGGAAGATATCAAGACATCCATTATAAAAATGGTTAATTTTCATCCCTCAACTACACTTGATGCGTGTTTCATTTTATTGAGTCGACTGTTATGCCTCAGTCACGAAAAAGCCAAGTCAGTTTAATCGATACGCCTTATTATCACTGTGTGTCCCGTTGTGTACGCCAGTCTTTCTTATGTGGTACAAACACGCTGACAGGGCAGAGCTACGAGCATCGTCGTGGTTGGGTAGAAGAGCGTTTGTTGTTTTTATCTACTGTGCTCGCTATCGATAGCGCGGCTACCGCATTTGTGCTTATGCAGTAATGAGTAATCAGTAAAAATGTCGGGAGCATTTTACAACAGCTTTAGCTGGCCCGAAGGGCGTAAGGCAGGATGCCTGAAGTAGACTCATGTGGTGCTTTGTGTGGATAAAGCCCTAGCTGATAAATGGGATACCGAATCGGTGCTAAAGCGTTATCACACGCTGCATAAAGGTACGTTACTGACTCAAAAGTTTATTAACGGGGATACCTTAACCCAAGGAGAGTTAATCACCTTTGATGATACCGTTGAAATCTACAGAAAACGTTTATACAACATCAGCTGGTTCATGCGTGACTTAAATGAATATATTGCCCGTCAAGCCAATAAAGAAGATGACTGCACCGGCAGGTTTTGGGAAGGGCGATTTAAATCCCAAGCTTTGTTAGATGAAAGTGCCGTGCTGGCTTGTATGGCCTATGTGGATTTAAACCCGATTAG